>Ga0123342_1007239_pt1 | contig 14789 bp, 3 predicted proteins | sample Turbeawhitnodule_FD_89960 | JGI IMG/M metagenome (GOLD analysis project Ga0123342, IMG submission 89960) | Root nodule microbial communities of legume samples collected from Mexico - Turtle bean Mexico white nodule | ecosystem: Host-associated > Plants > Roots > Nodule | place: Mexico: Nepantla...
AGTTTTTTTTTTTTTTTTCTAGATTTCTAGACTTTTTGAGAAATATATTTTGGATACTTTTTATTATACAAGGTAACAATTAATGTTTATTTTTTTTACTATAATTTGATATCTATTTTCACGGGGTGCAACAACACCCTGATGGTGAGTCTGACGGGAAGAAGAAATGAGAGGTGCGGTGAAGACGAAAAGAAGAAAGGAGGGGTGCGATGAAGACGAAAAGAAAAAAGGAGAGGTGTGGTGAAGAGGGGAAGAATAAAAGAGAGGAAGGCAAGACAAAGAAGAATAAAAGAGTGAATAAGACTGAAGGCGCAAGCGAAGAAGTGGGAGTGCAGGATTTTAAAAATCAAACAATCAACAACGGTTAGGTTGAATTTGTCATTAAAAACCCACAAACACTCTTATAACGACGGTTCATGATAGAATGGTCGTTATAAAAACTAAATAATTACAAGTTTACCACCGATTTTTTTAACGATGGTTTTGTAAAAACCGTCTTTATAGTGAGTCGTCGTATTGAAGTATTGGTATCTAAAGTAGCTTTTATTATTAATAAAAATTTATAAAATAATTTTTAAATTGATATCTAACTATTAACTACCAAGATTTTAGCTACTCCCTACTTTATATTCTAAATTAGTCTTTTAGAAACTAATTTAAAATCTAAAATATTAGTAACTAAAACCTTTATAACTAAAACCTTGGTAGCTAATTTAGATATCAATTTAAAAACTACTTTATAATTTTTTCTTAATAATAAAAATTATTTTAGATAAATTTTTTTTAATCTCTAAAATAGTATATAATTTAATAAATATAACGATTAATTATTTTTAGTTTTAAAATTTAGTTATTATTTAATTTTTTTTTGTTATAATTGGATCCATATTTTTGTGTTAATTTTAAATACTTTTGAGCCAAAAACACTCTACGTTGGTTTTAATATCTATACTTTTGCTTATAAAAAAATATTGATTTATAAGACTAGATAATTACAAGGCATGATTCCATAAAGCAATAAACATCAACTGCATATAAATCTAGCCCCATGCAAACGCACTTTTTTCTGCTTTTTGTGCCACAATCAAAAGAGATGCATGCATACTTTTCACGTGTGCTACATTCATACATACCATATGCATTATATAAACATCATCATTAATTCTATTTCATACACTCTATCATTCATTGCCCATTATTTTCAAACACTATAATTATTTGTTCCCTTCATTTATATATATTATATTCATAAAAGGCTTACATTAATACCCAAAAAAGACAGTGTGATAGAGTATAAAGTAGCACCTATACAAAGCTTATAAATGAGGTATGTAGATCCATACAAACTTGTGTCCTCCATCTCCATGGATGCACCCAAAGCCATCTACCAGAATCTATAGACCCATAACTTGTTTATTTCTGCATCATATAACATAATTTGTTGTATGTATATCTATTCATTAGATTTTCATAACCAATTGGAGTTTGGTAGAAGATGGGACAAGACTATTGGAGTTAAATTTAGAAAAAAAAAATAATGCAAAAGAAAAAAATTAGCTAAACATTTAACCAAAGTGTATATATATATATATAGTTTTTGTTGATTTAGGTTGGAGTGTGAAGTCCTACCTTATTTTTATTTTTGTATATGAGTTGAATCACTTCTTAAGTGACTCATATTTATTTATTGTTTCTTCTCGATAGAAAAAAAATAAATGATACGATAATAGTTTGAGTTATAGAATATGTTTAATAAATTTTATTATGATAGAGTATAATATCATATTAAAAAATAAGTTAAAGTCTAACTCATTTTTTCAAAACTAATTTTAAGATACATTTATATTAGAATTAATTTTATATATAGTTGATCTGAAATGGTTATGATACAACATTACGAAATGAACTTTAAGTTTAACTCAACCCCATAAAATCGACTCAATGAGGTGAGATTTGCATCTAGTTATATACTATGAAAGGCTCTAATCTCTAATAAATGTAGGATCTCCAGCAGTAATCTATAAAGTTTGTTAATAAATATTTATTATAACTATTATTTTGTGGAAGAAAGTAGAAAAAGCTAAATGGATTGAACAGTTGTTGAAGTAGAGCAATTAATGAATTGCAATATATTATCTTCCGGAGGAAAAAAGAGAAATGGGGTTGATAGAAAGAAATTAGAGACCATTAGACAGAAATAGATGTGTTGGGGTTAACAATGTTTTTGGTAGGGGAAGCAAGTTGATGTGATATAGATCTGTGTTGAAGGTTATTGGAGCAGAAAGAATCAAAGGGAGTTGTTAATGTACCATAGCCAGCTAAGTTCACCCTCCAACAATTATCTTATGCAACCCTCTCACTTTCTTTCTTTCCTCTTCGTGTCTAGGGTTTTACCAATTATATAATCATTTTGTTTCTCTTCTCCTTTTCTTTAATATACATAATAGATACAAATAACATATTATTATTATTGATAAAAAAATTATAATTTTTCAAATATTTGAATTATTTTTCAGCTTAAATGGTTTAACTTTTTAAATTTTGTATTTGGAAAAAATAATTTTGTATTTGAATAAAATATTTTAATTATTGTTAAATATAAAAACTACCACTTTTATACATATATATGTGAAAAAATAGACTATACAAATTTCACTAAAAAAAATCTTCTCACTACAAGAAAATCATGAAATAGAAACCAATTTTTAGAGACTAAAATAATTAGTTGCAATAATAACTAAATTAGAGACCATTTTAGAAATTAAAAAAAAAAATTGGTTTTTAAATTAGTTTCTATTATTGTTAAATAGTTTCTAAATTGGTATCTAATTAGCAACTAAATTTTTGTTACCAAATTTAGAAACTAAATAATTGGTGGTTAAAACCTTGGTAGCTAATTAGATACCTAGGAACTATTTAATAATAATAGAAACTAATTTAGAAACCAACAATTTTTTTAGTTTCTAATTTAGTTATTATTGCAACTAATTATTTTGGTTTTTAAAAAATGGTTTCTATTTTATGATTTTTTTTTAGTGTCTTAAAATTGATTGAAAAATAATCTTGTGAATATTGGTTGGGAGAATATACACTAACAAGCATCAACTAAAAAATAGTTTTAGCTTACATCGGTTAATCATTTTAATAATATTAGTTGGAAAGTTAATTAAGAAACCCTAATTTGCATCAGTAAAAAGGTAATCTTATTGGTATCGATGAAAATTTTCAACTTAGTATTGTCTTAAAAATAATTTTAACGTTGATCAAACAACGACCTTATTCTTTATTCATAACGTTAGTAAAAAATAACTCTGAATCACATTAACTAAAAATAATATTTGTTGATATTAAAAAAATCTTATTAAATTACCAAAAAAATTATTTATTTGATAAAAGAATCTTCACTAAGCAATTAACAATAAATCAATGCAACAAACAAAACCTTAAAGATGATTGGAAAAAAAATTATCATCAACTGGATAAAAAAACAATATTGAGTATGACATTTTTACTTAAGTCACCAACAAAGGAACATTGATTTGAGATAGAAGAAAATATTAAAAAAAAATTAAGTTGTTGAACTGTAGTTCTCTAATTTAAATAATAAAATTAGTTTCATAAATTTCAAAAAATTATTATTTTTTAAATATCTCCATTCAAATGACATATTTTTCATCCTAAAATATTTCAGATTCTTCGTAAAAAAATAATTATCTTCTAAACTTTCTGTATCGAAATTTAAGATTAATGATTTCAAATGTCTTTAGAAATAAAAGGAAAAAAAGTTTTATAGAGTCACTCTAAGATGTCTAATACATTCACCAAATAAAAATAGATTTGATGCGGATAACACAATATATAACATAAAAGATTGGAATAATAATAGTAGGCTTTGGAAATTTGGACTGGAGAAGAATCTTGTTTGAATGGGAAGTTGATGAGAAAAGATTTTTAATGTAATATTTAGAAGCTAAGAATCTATAGAAAGATAGAAATAATTCTTGGGTTTGGAAGGATTGAAAGAATTTTTGAGTTTGGAAGGATGATAAAAAGTTAGTATATATATGGTTAGTTTCGTCTATAGAACTATAAGAAATGAGGTAAATGGGGATATGAGATCTATGATTTTTGTTGAAGTATTAAAGCTTTTCCATCTACACATACATTAAGTAGCGTGGAGAATGTTAATAGATAGGTTACTAACACGTGTTAATTTGGAGGGCAGAGGGTGACTTTGGTAAGTAAGTTATGTGTAATGTGTGGGACACTAGAGGAAACAACGAATATGTTCTTTGAATGTGAAATTGCATTATTGGTATGAAGTATGAATAATAAATTATTAGGACCGACATAGTCAACCACGGGAAAGCTATAGCACATTTCATGCATTTTAATCTAGGGTGGACTTCAAAAGAGGTTAATAGAGTATGAGTGTATGTGTATAACAGTGATATAAGAGAAATTTGGAAGCAAATGAATCAAGTATTTCCACACACAACTTCAAATCTAAGAACACTTTATTTACATCACTCATCTTAAATTTTAATTTTTATTTATTTTTACTTTCAATGATCTGTCGATGTCAACCTCATCAACTTGTATAACTTATTTAAATGTTCTTAGTCATATTATTTTTCTTGTTATGGTTGATTGCTAACTCAATAAGATACCTTATAATTCACCATTATCAAACCCAATTGAAGGTACTTTATTTTTAAAATTGAGTAAAATTATTTCCACAATTAAAATTCATTTTTCATTAATTACTGAACATAATTAATATGTGAGTCAAACTTACTCTCAATTATAAATTATTCATTAAAACATGTGCACAATTTTTGGAAATCTTAGATTCCACAGAGTAAAAAAAAAAAACAATGGTTCATCTCTTACTTTCATGGAGGACCCTTGTGTTATCATTTCCTAGACTTAAAATAATTATAAACATGTACGAAATAAATAAAAAATATTGGAGTAATTAAACTAGGTATTTAGTTTCAAATTGAATATATATAGTCTTATGTTCATGCATATCCAAATGATAAGGACAACTTAACAACATCAATTATATATATTCTAAGATATTTGAACTTGTTTTGATTTTGACGTGAGAGGTGTGAATAATTAAAAAGTAATATTCACGAAAGTTTATAACAAAAATCTATTTAAAAAATCTTTAAAATATTTTCACACATTCACATTGTTGTATTGTGCATGTGCATAATGTATTACATAATTCGTACAATAAAACCACTTGCATGCTACGGCTCACCATGATTTGGTGTGCGTGCACACTAAATATCATTATTCATTCTCACATGTTTATTCATTAATTTGTCTTATGATTACTTGATTAGATTTCACGTGATTTTCAAAAAATATTTAATAGAATTTATCAAATGTATTCATATTTTTTAAATAAACGTTTTTTTGTAATAAAGTTATTTTATTTTAGTTTCGTATCATATGTTTATACAGACAAACTATAAATAGAGAAAAAAAGTTGTCCTTCCACAGTTAGGACATTACAGCTACAATGGGAGAATATTGAATACAGACTTTGGAAATCATAGTTTGATTTTCATAATGTCTGTTGGAATATGAAGAACAAAATTATTGATTACTTTAGAAATTTGAATTAAATTTCATATAATTGATTTGTTTATTATACTTTTTTGTGTGTTTATTTTTAAGTGTTGTTTTTTATACAATAGCAAATAATATAATTATTGGAGATCTCACATTTGACTAGTTCATAATATATAACTGGATGTAAATATCACATTTCAAGTCGGTTTTGTTGGAAATTTCATATCAATTATGTGTGAAAATGTTTCATAGTATATATAAGTAGGTATAAATTTGATTTTATGAGTCAATTTTGTAAGATTGAGTTAGGTTTAAAGTTTACTTCTTAATATGGTATCACATGTAGAGTTTATCCTAACGAAAGTTTGTTGGACTAATCAGGTTTCAATGTGAGAAAAATGTGTTGGAGATTCCACATCAACTAGAGATAAGATTTTTTTTTTTATCTTGCATGAGTGAGATATATTGAAGATCCCGCATCGATTAAAAATAATATCAATTTATAATATATAAGTGAGTGCAAATCTCACTTTACAAATCAGTTTTATAATTTCTCTACATTTCCTTGTTCTACATACTAGATAAATTCTACAAGAATTAAAGGAGATTCTGAACGGTGGATTTTATAGAAAAAGAAGATGGAAGACATGGAAAAGAAGATGAATGGAATACATTGTTCTAACTTTGAAGAGGAAAAATTGTTGATAGCACTCGTGTTATATAAATTCATCCTCCTTTCCTTTCTATCTGTTATTCTAGTAATTATAAGAATAGAATAATGGAAGCCTAAAAACTATCTTTAATAATAACTATTGATAATTAGGTATTTCGGTAACAACAATTCTAGCGTCAAATACTCCAAATTATTATGTATTTATTCTTTATAGTTAAAAAAAAAGTCTTATAATTTTTTTAGCAAAGTGAGTTTTTTATATTTGATCAAAGTAATTTTGGTGAAATGGATTTTACTCCTAAATTTTGCAGGTAAATTCTCCATCCACCTTCGTATCTTTTCTTTTATCTTGATATTTTTATAATTCTAACATCCTTCCGGTATGGTGGAGAGTGTTGTGCATTTTTCTTTATTTTTAAGTTGTGGTGGTTGCTTGTGGTGACTGGTAGTTGAGGTAAGTTTTGTGGTGTTTTTAATGGTGGTAGTTGTGTTTTTCTTCACTTATTTTTTTTTTTCATTGTTCTGGAAGCCACAAACGTAGTAAAAAACTAACAAGGTGCAAAATTGGAGTATAAAACTAAAAAATTGTTTTCACATTGGAAACGTTTTCTTCTCATCAACCCTCTCATACACGCCCTCAAAGATGGAATTGTTTTCTTAAGTTGTAGTTGGAGAAGAATGGAAGTGTTGGAGGTAAAAGGGAGATACGAGGTGCGGAGATTACATATGAGGTGATCTTAAAATGTGAGTTTAAATTTCATTTAGGATTATTTAAAGTTTTTTAAACACTACAAGAAAATCATTAAATAGAAACCTATTTTTAGATAAAAAAAATAATTAGTTGTTATAGTGACTAAATTAGAGCATTGTAGAGACTAAAAAATGGTTAGTTTCTAAATTAATTTATATTATTGTTAAATGGTTTCTAAATTGATATCTAATTAGCTATCAAGTTTTAACTACCAATTATTTAGATTTTAAATTTGGTAACAAAAAAACCTTTGTAGCTAATTTAGATATCAATTTAGAAACCAACAATTTTTTTAGTCTCTAAAATGGTATCTAATTTAGTCATTATAACAACTAATTATTTTTTGTTTCTAAAATTAGTTCTAGATTTTCTAGTGTAAAGAGTTAAAACTGACTTTTAACAAATTAATCTAAAAATCCATTTATTTTTACTTATATTGGGTGCTTATTATTTAATGGATAGAAAAAATTGTTGCTATGCGAATTAATGTTAAAAACTGTTAATGTATTTTTTTTTAATGGGGACTAACCTGTTTAACCTACAAATTTTTATTTGCCGATAAAAAAAAACCTTCAAATTTTATGAGATTAATCTGTAAAAGTTAAAGTCCATTCAAAAGTACAGTTATGCAAACGAAACGTTTTAGTTCACACACTTATCTATTAAAAACACTAATCCTATACATAATTTAATTTGTAAAAAAAATTCATATAAACTAAGTTATAGAAAAAAATAATTAAATTTTTATTTTTTTATAAATACTTATAAAAACTCCCCTAAACATAAAATGAAAATACTAAATTACTTAGCAATTGAACTTCACACATGTAAATGACCGAATTGCCCACAAAGAAAATCCAAATTTTGGAAAGTACTCGCATATTTCCTACAATTGGATAAAGTCCAAAACGACATTGTCCTTTATTCTGAGATGAAGCTAGTCAAATTGGTTAAGTTTTTAGGTTCCTTTTTATAAATCATTGAATGTTCTTTTTATGATTTTGTGGAATGTCTATATCCCGGAAACTCACTTATATTCCATTTGGTCAACATAAAGATTCATCAAATCCATCACTATATATGTATACTTTGTATCTGTATAACATATATTCCACACCAAAATCATCACACCATGTGCTTCTTTTTTAATTTTCTTTACCACTTTCTTAAAAGAAATTTTGTATTTTCATGTAAAGAAAACCATCAAATAAAAATAATTCTTATAGAATTCATGACCAAATAAATCAGGTTTAAAGATAACTTGGTTATCATTGCGTTAGAAATCACATTCATTAGAAATTAGATTAGAAATTACGAAATTTCATAGGTAAAAATCTAAAAAGTCGATTTTATAAGATTTAATAAGACTTAAAATTCACTTATTTAAGTGTATCCTAATAGGTAAGTAAATCCAAACTTTATTTTATGCATCTGTTTTATAAAATTGAACTAAATTTAAGGCAGATTCTCCCTGCACCAGATCATTTTGGACTGCACCCAGTATATGTATAGAAAATACTTTTAATGAAATGAAAATTGGGTTTAGGTAAACTGTGCACCCAACCCGCACCCAACCCAGCAGTGCACCCTTCATTTTTCTGTGGTCACTGTGAGGCAGCGTCGCGAAAGCTTGGAAACTTGAACAAAAAGCAACCCAAGCACCTCCATTGTTATTCTTCTCGTGTGACAACATCAAAACTCAAAAGCATCGTTGAGGCACCGCAACGACAGCAAACGAAGCTATCGGAGAAGAATTGAAGCCACCGGAGAAGGAAACAAAGCCACCGGAGAAGGGTGCACTGCTGGGTTTGGTTAGGTTGGGTGCATATTTTACCTAAATCCTAATTTTCATTTCATTAATGGTATTTTGGTCTTTTCCTTTGTATATATTTTGGGTGCCGTAAAAAATATCTAGCTTAGGGAGAATCTGCCTAAATTTAAAATACATTTCTTATTCATAATTAATAAATGTGACACATTTTTTTTAAATATTACACGTTTTTTACTATGACCCACCACATGTGTCCAGCGAGATCCCATGTTTGCTGCTATGTATATATATGTATATATATAACCTCTAAATCAAATCCAAGTAACACAACATTTTCATCAAAGCTTTGAATACCCTCTTTCATTTCTTCCAAGAAAAGGCTTAGATAATCCCAAAACAGAGTGATTATATAACATTTTTTGCACAAAGCCATGGCTTGTTGGTCTGCAGAAAATGCCACAAAGGCCTATCTCAACACATTGAAAATGGTTAGTATTCTGTTCATGGCTTAATCCCTTAATACAATCTCTGGTTTTAATCCATTGATCCTTGATACAAATCTTTATTACAAGAATCATTGAGATGAAACACCAATTTTTATTCTAGTTTCTGATCTGATTTTTGGTTATTTTTTTCAACAGGGTCAAAAGGCCAAAGAGCCAGCTGTTGCAGAGTTCATATCAGCACTAGCTGCAGGCAACAATGCACAACTAATGGTTGTGGCATGTGCTGGTGCAGCAGACTCCACCACACTAGCATTAGTCACTGCTGCACATCAAACTGGTGGCCATGTTGTTTGCATTGTCTCTAGCCATGAAGAACTAAAGGCCTCCAAAAGAGTCCTTGGAGTGAATGCTAGTGAAGTCCAATTCATGGTTGGAGAGGCTCAACAGGAGCTAGGGCTGTTAAGGCAAGCAGATTTTGTGCTCATTGATTGCAACCTTGTGAGGCATGGAGAGATTGTTAAAGCAATCCAAGATGGTGGCATGCAGAATGGTGCAGTGGTTGTTGGCTGCAATGCACTCAGCTGTAGAGGGTCTTGGTGGTCTTGTGGATCAAAAACTCAGTTGTTGCCTATAGGAAAAGGGCTTCTGGTGACAAGATTTGGAGCAAGTGCTGCAAGTCCAAAACATGGATCTGGAGTGAGTAAGAGCAAAAGTAGTTGTTGGATTGTTAAGGTGGATAAATGCACTGGTGAAGAACATGTGTACAAGATCAGAGTTCCACAAGGAAAAGTGATTCAAGCTTAATCATGTGGTTGGTTAAGTGGTTGATTCAAGCCACCATGCTACTTTTCCATTATTTTCTAGGGAAAATGGAGTGGTTAAATTTTGCAATTAAAAGGAACTAGAGGAGTTGATCTTCTTGGTCCTACTTCAAATGTATATAGCAAATTATAGACATATTATTATTACAAAAATTGGTTTGCAAAGTTTTGTTGTCTTGCATAAGTACTTCTGATGAAGATAGAACAAAACTCAACCATAAGTACTTCTGATGAAGATAGAACATGAACTTCTGGTTCATGTCCTCTTTGTAGCAGCAAATCAGGACCACAACAAGACAAAAGCTATACCAGAAGTTTTCTAGCAGACATTCTGAGTCATAAAAATAAATGTAAATCTTATAAAACAAAATCTCTTATACATCAAACCAATAAATAATATTTGAAAGATAAAAAGGTTTACTAGTGAATTTGACCCAATTTTTTAATTTGTTTACTTCCTCTTAAAGAAGTTGGATCAAACATATTTCATTAGAAGCTATCACAAATTTAAGCAACTTAAATTTTTAGAAGCTCTCCTTTTTTAGTGTCTCTCCCATATTTGTTCTCTCTTTCAAAATACAAAAAATAAAAACTTTCAAGCAAATTTTATTTCACTTTTAAAATTCATATTTTGAATTGGAAATCTATATAATTAAGAGTGTTATATATCCACTAAACAAGATTTTAATTACTTAAAGGAAAATCAGATCCACATCCATAAAAAGTGACAAATAATTATGAATCTTTTACCATTTGAAGCATATTTTTTTTATTTATTCGACATTTCAGTCTTTTTCACAAATTTTTCTAGAAAAGAATTAACGATATTATTAAGAATATTATATAATAAATATTCACAAATTATGATTAAGAGATAATTTAATTTTATTATATTCAATTTAATCATTCGTATAATTAAAGGTTTAACATTATCATTATAAATAAGTAAACGTGCTAAGATAAATATAATAAATTTTTAATACTAAACTTGACTTCTTAACTTAGATTTATACTGAATATTACTATAACATTATAACAAAAACATAAAATAAAAACCAATTTTAGAGAAAAAAATAATTAGTTGCTATAGTGATTAAATTAGAGACAATTTTAAAGACTAAAAAAAATGTTTATTTTTATATTAGTTTCTATTATAGTTAAATAATTTCTAAATTGGTATCTAATTAGTCATCAAAGTTTTAACTATTAATTATTTAGATTCTAAATTTGGTAGCAAAAATATTGGTAGCTAATTAGATACCAATTTAAAAACTAATAGAAATGAATTTAGAAACCAAAAGTTTTTTTAGTTTCTAAAACTATCTCTAATTTAATCACCATAATTTTATCTCTAAAATTAGTTTTTATTTCATAATTTTTTTTTTATAGAGTAAGTATTTATATGCTCATTTGAAAAGCTTGAAGATGAAGATTCCAAAATTTGTAAAACGGAATAGCAAGAAAGGCATGTATAAAAAAAACACAACGTTGTAAGAACTTTAAATCTACATCAATAATTAAAAGCAGAAACAAAAACACCTTAAGTCGTGGCTTTTGTCGAGATCATACATCAATTTCTTGACCAAAGTTGTGTTAATTTATTCCCAAAGCATTTCTATTTGCTGAATAAAACAAAAAGTTCATTGACTCAAATTGAGAACTGAACTTCTTTGCCACCCCAGCCATTACTGAACCTTGAAATGAATGACAAAAATTGTGCATTAATTAATTGAGTTGCACATTGTTTTTGGCGAAAGTTAGAGGCACAGAGCATCATGCATGTGAAAGAAGCAAGACAGTCACAAGCAGCAGGTACAGATAACAGCCTGTGCAGACAACAATTAGAGTACCTTAAGGTCACTGTTTTCTGCTATTATGGCCTCTAACTATAATAAGAGCCACACTTTCTAGGGTTCCTACCCTCCCTAACGTGGACCTTGTGATTTTGTCTATACAAATTACAACATCTTCAATCATATAACGTTAACTTTCATCAATATATGTGTGCTATTAACATCTATCCAATTTCTCAATATATTAATAATATTTATATAAAAAAAAAACGTTATCAAACTCATCGTTTTTATCGAAATCTTCTTGTTCTTAATTGTGTTTTTCATTTTATTTACATTATGGAATTTAGTATTACTCGTACCTGCAATATGTAATAAAGTGCATTTGAATTGAAGTTCAGAAAAGTTAGAAGTATTTTTAATTTAAAAGAACAGTTTTTCCGCTTTATTATATATATATATATATATATATATATATGTATATATATATATATATGATTAAGTATCATTTGTTTTAAAATAAACAATTTACAATTAGTTGGAATGAAATAAGCAATCACTATGATTCCTTGACACTTAGTTAGAATGAAATAAATGACTATGATTCATTAAGTCGATTTCAATTATCAACAATTTTTCAAACAAAAAGTTTAAAAAATGTGAATAAATTTATGTGTAATTCAATTTTATAAAATTGATTTAATAATGTGAATTTTGTACCCAACTATATTTTATAATTTGATCAAATCTTTAAAAGATATGAGATGTCCAACACACAACCTCATGCCGAAGATACCAAACATTAATATTAAGAATATTGGATGTTCACATTAAGAACATTGAACATGAAAATAGAGAGAAGATCGATAGTATATGGTACGATAGGTCCAACTAATATCGCTAGAATAGGGGCAAATTTTCTCTCCACCTCCATACCATCCTCCTGCACTTCATACTTTTTTTAATTCCAACAATACCCTTCTGAGTATGTTGGAGAGTGTGGTGCATTCTTTTTCATTTTCAAGTGGTGGTGGATGGTGGTGAATGTTGGTTGTTGAGGTAAATTTTGTAGTATTTTCACTATAGATGGTTGTGTATTTGTTTGCTTTTTTTCATTTTTTGGAAGTTACAAAACTAAAAAAAAAAACTAGTCAGGTACAACAATGGAGTACAAAACTCAAAATAAACTATCTTCACACTTGGAAACATCGAATACAACGAATTTTCTTGTAAACTCTCACACACGCTCAAAGAATAGAAGTGTTGCGACAAGAAAAAAGGTATGAAGATGCGGAGGCACTACTAGAAAATCATTAAATAAAAATCAATTTTAGATAAAAAATAATAATTAGCTACCAAGTTAGAAACTATTTATCAATAATAAAAACTAATTTATAAATCAATAATTTTTTTAGTTTCTAAAATAATATATAATTTAGTCATTATAGCAACTAATTATCTTTGATCTCTAAAATTGATTTTTATTCAATGATTTTTTGTGTAGTGAGAAACAACTGAGATTATTTAAAAATGCGGAGTTATATTTCATTTAGAGTTATTTAAATTTTTTTAAAAGGTTAAAACTAACTTTAACAATTAATATGGAGATGAATAGGAAAGTATGGAGGTGGATAGAGAATTTGCCTAAAATATAAACTCTCATATGATATAAAAAAATCATTAAACTAAAATATATGTATTTACACAAAAAAAAATATATATATATATATATATATATATATATATATAATAACAAACAAACAGGAGTAATAATACTTTTTTACATGTAATGACAGATGATTGTTATTCCTTAAAGTGTCAACTTAGATGAAATTTCAAGTTTTATAGTGATTCTTAACATAAAATTTTTTTATAAAAAAAAACAAACAAACGGGGAAAAAACAAATATACTGATTATATAATATTTTTAATATGTAATTATATTTAATTCTAATAATTTTTTTAAAATAAAAATTAAAAAAAGTGTCATGACAAGTGTCGTAACACACAACTTTAACAGACCGAAAAGCTCTTATGACTGAGTATTGTCCCCAACTTCTCTTACAATTTTGAAGAGTTTGAGAAATTCTTAATTTACAGAGTTAAAAGGATGATTTGTGTTATAGCTAAGGGACCAAGAAAACCAGCGAAGACAAAATCTAACATCAAGGTTCAGAGATAACAGGTTGTAGATACAATAATTAAGCACTGCATATTCTAAGCTCAATGTTCTACGCTAAAACAACCTTAATTATGGGGTCGTGTGGCTTTTTGTTTCTGCATTCACAACCTCAACCTTTATGTAATGCATGTTGCATGCATGGATAGGTGTACTATGGTATCAAACCAATGAGACCACAATGTAATAGACTATTCACAAACAACCTAATTAACACCCAACAACAATTGCTGCCTTCTCGTTATGCATGTGATCCTGCAAGCTCTTGTCCCATCCATCCATGTGTTACATAAATTAAAAGGTAACGATATATTGAAAATTTTAATTTTTTATAAAATCACGTTACAATTTCTAATATTATTATTTTACTATTTTTTATATCTTTTAATTATAAATTTATTTTTTATTATATATTTTTATTTTTAGACTCATTACATCAAGGGTGAAACTTGTCATGACAAAAGTTTTTTATGCATATACACCGTGGATACTTTCACAACGTTATTTCTTGTTGTTTTTGTTGGGTTTAATAGTGCCAAAGTTTAAGAGGGGAGTGAATTGACATTTTAAAACTTTCTCGCAGAAACAGTGTTTAACACAGTTTACAGAAAATAAATCGATTTATGTGAAAATGAACAAATTTATTTTGGCACTGTTTTTGTTTGAAAAGCGTTTATACAGCAAGGTTAATCACAAGATTATGCAGATAGATTTTCCAGATGCACACACACTGATATTAGAACGAAAACTAGTGAGACACAAAACA
>Ga0123342_1007240_pt1 | contig 14787 bp, 6 predicted proteins | sample Turbeawhitnodule_FD_89960 | JGI IMG/M metagenome (GOLD analysis project Ga0123342, IMG submission 89960) | Root nodule microbial communities of legume samples collected from Mexico - Turtle bean Mexico white nodule | ecosystem: Host-associated > Plants > Roots > Nodule | place: Mexico: Nepantla...
ATTAAATATTAAAATATTTGTTATACATTAAATAAATTTAAATTAATAATTTTAAAATCCTAAAATATAAACATGCGTGGGCTTTGCGTGGGTTGTGACGGACGCATATGCGTGGGCCGTGGCGGACGCTTATGCGTGGGTCGTGGCAGACGCAAATCCGACGCATATGCGTGGGCCTGGGCCGACGCAAACTAGACTGTTTTAAAAAAAACATTAAATTCATAAGTGCGTCCGTTTTGCGTCCATTGCCATTTTTGCGTGGGTTTCTCGCCATTTTGGCCGACGATAGTAGTGTCCGAAAATGGCCCACGCAGAAATTTGGAAGCTATTTGGTTGTTTTCTTGTAGTGGTATAAGTCAATAAATCCTCTAGTGTCCACTTGTTCACCTGAGAATCTGATAATTTGTTCTTCATATGGTTGGATTTCTGATTCTGGAATTCTCATCTTTTGGAAAGTCTTCCAGTAGAGGATATCCATCGAGTTGCCTTGATCCACCATAACCTTGGTGATCGCAAACTTATCTGTTTCCACAATAATTACCATGGGATCATCTTGCGCTTAGTTGATTGTCGTGGAATCATCATCAATAAAAGTAATTGGGGACATCCTTGGTTGGAACTGAGTGGACGTGGAGTGAGCTAATTGGATGGTTCGGAGATGCCTTTTTCTAGCCGAAATGGAACATCCACCTCCTGCAAAGCCTCCGGCTATAGTGTTTACTTGTTCAGGTACGCCGAGAGATACTGGCCCGGCAATAGTATTAATAACTTCTTGGACCCTACGTCCGGTCCGGTTGTTCCTCTCAGAACTTTCACTTTGTGGTCGCGTCCTTCTTATTGGACTTTCACTTCGTCTTTGTCTCGTCAAACGTTGGTTGTCGTCACGTTGACGTGAGTCTCCTCATCTGGATCAATCGTAGTTTTCTTTTTGTCCTTTGGGTGGATATCGATCCCTCTAGGGGGATCGATACACATTGGTATTGGTCTTGATGAATTTGTGAAAGTGTCCAGCTTGAATAAGTTCTTCTATTTTATCCTTCAACGCTTGGCACCCTTCGATCATATGGTCGTAGTTACCATGATATTGCCATCGTTTAAAAGTATTTGCATTTTTTTTTAGTTTGTGCTTGTTTCATGGTCAGGATTAGCTCGGCCTGCAATGCCTCGTCCATTATTCGTCCCCTCGGGACGGCAAGGGGTGTGTAATTAAGAAATCGGGGACCTCAATTTTCTCAGAATCGATTGGACCGGCTTGGTAGGGGTCGGTTGCTGCTATATTTTTCTTTTTCCTTCCCCTTGGCACCTTCAAATTGATGTTTCCTATGGTAGTCAATATGCTTTTCAATGTGCATGAATTTGGTAGCATGATTCCTCAATTTTTCCATATTTTTGGCTGGTCGTTTGATTAAGCTTTCGGTGAATCGGCCAGGATGGATGGCTCCGACAAGATGATGCATGGCTATTTCGGGCATCAAATTTTGTATGCCCATCCATACTTTGCTGAATCTATCCATGAATGCCCGTAAGGACTCTCCCTTTTCTTGTTTTACATTAAGAAGGGATATGGATGAAGTGTGGTGTGGTCAACTTATCGCATACTACGTGATGATTTTGACGCTAAGACTTTGAAATTTCCCACAGAGTTGGGAGGGAGACCAGTGAACCAACCTAACGGTTCCTCTTGGAGAGAGGTGGGAAAGACCTTGCACCATACTGACTTGTTGGTCATGTATAAGGTCATCTGCATCTTAAAGACATTAAAGTGTTCGTCCGGTTCAGTGGAACCATCGTAGAGCCTGATGGTTAATCCTTTTCACTTGGCAGGAAGTGGTGTATCAATGATATCATATATGAAAGGGTGTTCTCTCGGATCCTTTTCGTCATCTGGGATAGGATTGTTTATGGAACTTTGGTGAGTTTGATGGGTTTGAAGAGCATGATGAGTTGGGTGAGCCAGAATGGGTGGATGTGTTTGATGGGTTTGATGGGTTGGTGATGCCCGAGATTGATCTTCTCGTTCCTGTCCATCAAGTCGTTGCTGCAAACATTTGTTTTGCTCTTTCAAAAGGGATATCTCTTCCTCATGCCGACGTCGATCCTCCTCAATACGTAATTGATCTGCAATGCCTTTATGTCGCAGTTCCTCCATTTGTGCTTAAAGGGCTTGGATCATAGCTATCTGCTCATTATTCGTACGATCGTTATTGGCGTTGTTCCTTGTTGATACCATTGTTGTAGGCTGTTGTTTGCTACTGGAAATTGAATAATACCTCGGTCCCACGGTGGACGCCAATTCTACCTGTATAGGCTGAGGGGCCCATATAGTACCCGTGGCTTGATGTAGAATTTTTGACGTGTCGGTGATTTCTAAATGTCCTTAAACCTTCTTCTTTCAATATTAATGCTTGGTTGGTCGGGGGATACCTATGGTTGCACTCCGACGCTCAAGTGAGTGCTCTAGTTTATGTATATTCTAGTGAATGGGAAAAATGTACCTTACTCTTTTCTTGAGAGCTCTATTTATAGTATTGCTTTGTGGGATTTTGGCCTTAATCGGCTGGAGGTCAATTGTTAACTGATGATGTGTAACGGTTCCTTAATCTCGGAGAAGTGTGTATTCAATTTAATTTGTTTTATCCGTTATATTGAAAATATTTATCATATATTTTGGGATGTGCATTGACTCATTCAATGCTAGTGATAACTCTTATTTATTGTATTCACTATATTATGTTATTTGACTCGAATATTTGATCATCGAGACTAACGATCGGTACAATTTGTTTTTCGTGCTTTCCAAATATTAGCATATATATAAAAGTTCATTATATATTTGCACGCTTTATAATAGCCCTACTCTAGGATACTGATTTGTTTACCCCACTTTCCAATATGTTCATCATGTGATTGATGGTGATCATCCCTGCTAACTACCTTGGTTCTCTTCATTAATTGTTTCTAAATATACATACTCAGCCACTCCTCCAAATCAAATCAAATCAAGTTTCAAACCAGACTCAATTTATCAAGCTATCACTTAACAATACCGAAAACAATTTTTTTTATCATTATGATCCTTGTCCAACCCCAACATATGTAATATGTGTAAGATTTTAATTGCTGCATTGTGTGTCTCTCTCACATACAAATAAAGGAGCAAATCTATATCTCTGCATCTGCATAATCTACATTTTACAGCAATAAAACACCAAATATTAAAGGCTGTTATGTCACTGAGGACTAGAAGTCTCTCCATTAAACGTTGAGGCCGCCATACATAATATAATTCATGACCTTCTTCAAAGTAACATATAGTATCAATTCCTTATTTGCCGTTGAAAACTTTGTCCTTTCATGCATGCTCATGCTCCCATTCCTTCTACTAGACTATAGAGTATATTACCCATTACAATCCAAAGGACAGAACCGTTGTTTTAGATCTCTTGTGGGTTGTCAAAAGTTAATCAATATATGTATTTGTCTTAAACGCAACGACAAAAATTTGAGTAATGAGAACCTATATAAAGCAGAAGATTGTCATTTCAACCTTTGGTGAAGGCATAATAAGATGTTGCTTGCTTAATTTGGAAGAAAATGGTATCAGAAAGTGAATGTGACCAGGTTTGGCTTACACATGTTTAAGGAAAATGTTGTCAAAGGAGAGAGAATTCCCTCTATCAAATTTCATTTTTAAACTTAAACAGTCATCTACCAAATTAATTTATTTTGACCAGCTTCAAAAAATAAGGTTAAAAATTACTCAGTTATCCACGGTTAAAGAAACTTTATGCAAAAAAGAAGAAGGAAATTTTAGTTTAATTATCAGTTTAGGTGGCTTTTCGTCTCTGCTTTTTACACAGATCTTCAATCGAATGAAATAAAAGAAAACATGATCCTTAAATATATGGAGAAAAAAGTCCAAAAGGCGAAGTTTATAATTGATTATTAATTATTCATAGGAGGAAGTAGTCAAAAGAAGCTATTGATGGTGCCTTCATTTTTCTAGTGAAATTATAAAAAGCTCGAATGGAAGCCTTCTTGTTTTTGACTGGTTTTAAATTCTCTTGTTGACATCACAACCCCTTTAAAATTCTCTGGTACCTATCAATCACCACCATAGTGCATGCACAGCACAGGTAAAATGTACGTAACTCTTTTGGGTAAAACATGTTAATTCAACACATTAGAACGTGTAAGTCCAAAAGTGGGATATGTGGCTGGTTTGAAGTCCATGTCATGCGTCACGGATAAGCATCCTATGTGCAAAAGAATACATAGGGTGTATGGGTAGGCCACACATCGTAGTCTAACTAACTCATCATCAGAGACGTGACCCTCTAATCAACAAGATAGATGAGGAATTGGTGATTTTGAAATGGATCATAATTTACAAGATGAACAAGTCTAATGAACAAGGTATCCTATGAAGTTTGTCATTATGTGCTATTAAGATTAGATGCTTCCATTTGTCTACATAGTATATATATTCTTGTGTTTCTTTCTCTTGTCTTTCAAACTCCTCACATGCATTCACACTTAAGCTCTCCTAATTTAATAAATGACATTGATTTTTGTGGGCCATTCTTCCCAGATAGCCCTCACATGCTTCCACCCTGTTTGTGTATGGCCATATATTTTTTTCAATATTTCAACAGGATTCAATATGTTTGATTGTTAGTTGCCAATCTTAACAACTGTATATACTAACCGCTCAAAAAACGTTGATTTTTTTTTATTGAAAACAGCTGATATTTTGACCATTAATATGCACTAGTAATATGATAATTTCTTCAAAATATTTATCAACACATGTACAAGAACAAAAAAAACTACTAAAATTCTATTGAGAATGAAATGCAATGTTTATTATTTGCTGGTTTGACAGCTACTATGTTGTATTCATTTGATGAAGCATGGTGTATGTGGTTCTACATACTCATTGTTGAAAATATCTGAAGATGGTTTTACATGATTGTTGATGAATGTGTCTTAGTTCATAGATACATACTCACGCAAGGGGTTGTTTAGCCAAATAGTGTGCATAGCTACTTTTGGCTAAACAAGGAGTTGATGGATTCATATGCTTCATTAACCTTGTTGAATAACCCATGGCAGCATGCATGGTGGGTTTAACAGTGTTGAAATCATTTACTCATTGCCGCCTGAACTGGTGTTTATAGTTGCAACAACTACTTGGGTAGATAAGGAAATAAAAAACATATACAGCTACCTTGGGATACAGTCTCTCAAGTATTAATATCATACTTAAGTTTTAAAGGCTTGAACCGATTATCATACAAGCTCGTTGACATGCTTGCGTTTGTTAATTACCTCTGCATTTTCAGTCTCATATAGACGTGTATGGCATGCTTGTTAATGCCTTTGCATTGGACACTCTTACACTGAGTTTTGAAAATATATATATGCAAATTAGTTGCTTTGCTAGTGTTATAGCCAAGGTGTCTGAGACAGTTTTAAGGACTCACTATTTATGTGCTTAAAACCATTATGAGCTTCTCCTCTTGGAGAGTGCACGTTTTTTGTCTCTTATTCTCCAAGTTTTCATCATCGTTTAGTATTTTTGGAGTACCACCATCTAAGTGCTCTAACTATGAAGAGACTTCTCTTGTAACCTCTGATTGCAGTTCCTAATTATTGCTTATAGTAAGGCTTAATGATCCCGTGAAACCTGTACTCTATAACACGCAATGTGTATAGGTTATTATATATATATATATATGCTAAAAATACTCCCTTACTTTTAAGGATTGGATAACTGTCATTAAATAATGTTGTCATCCTGAAATATGAAACTCCAAGACCATATATATTGTTTTTTAAGTAGTATCTTTGGTAATAATACTCCATAAAAATTATTAAATATTAATTAAATTTCAAAATAAAAATAATTAATTAATATATTAATTAAATTAGATATTATTTTAAAGAAAAAAATATTTTTAAAATAATTTTTATTATTAATAAAAATTTATAAAATAATTTTTAAATTAATATTTAAATTAACTACTAAAGTTTTAGTTATTAATATTTTTAATTTTAAATTAGTCTTAAAAAAATTATTAATAAAATATAATTTAATTTTTTTAATAAAATCTAATTTAAAATATAAATAAATACTAATTTAAAAATTATTTTATAAATTTTTATTAATAAAAATAAAATTATTTAGATACTAATAATTTTTTAGTTTATAAATAATTTTAATTTTGTAAAATATGATATCTAAAATTAGTTTTTATTTAAAAAAATTTAATATAGATTCATGCTAAGTTAGAAATTTAACTCCAAACTTTGATTAAAAATATTCAAGTGACCCAACACTTTTACATTGCATATGATGACTTTTAAACATGCATGAAACACTTTAATTAAACAATATATTTAAAAAATGTATATTATTGTTGATATAATAGAAGATGTACTTATTCACCGTCATTACAATCACATCAATAACAACTTATTTATTTAATATTTAAGATATATATAGATTGAATTCTAACTCGTTTATAGGTTACTTATTTATTTAATATATATTTAAGATATATATAGATTGAATTCTAACTCGTTTATAGGTTATTAGGAGTTAAAGTTACTGATATGAAATCAATTTACATCTTATAATTGCTGATAAATTTTTTTTACATCTTATAATAATTAATTAATATCTTTTAAACAGTGTAAATTATTAATCAATAAGACTTATAAATAAGTAATTATTATGAGGAAGTACAGTAATACTTATCCAACTTTTCATAGTTTATATATTTATATATATTTTATATTTTTATTGGCTTAATCACATTAAAAAAATTTAACATAATCTTTTATAAATAGACATTTCTTCCCTTTGTGTGATTGGTTAATATTAAGATCCTGATTTAGAGAAAAATCATCCATTTTTTTATCTCGGAACCCTCACGCCTCATTTCCATTTTTAGTAAGAAGAAAACATAATTAGAAATTTTAAAAAAAAAAATCAAAACCTTTAAATCATTTACTCATAATACAACAAAAGTTGATAAAGGGTTAACTGTTATGAGGCTTGAACACTTCTCTTAAATGGTTTGTTCGTGTTGGATACATGTATCGATGTCAACACTCGTAGGACATTTACCGGTGAAGTGTTCAATTCAAAAAAATATTTGTTGGATTTCTGAAAATTCTAACACTAAACCAGTCATGAGAAACATCTTCCTGCTCCCAAAAAATATGAAACATATTGGTGCACATAAATATTTATTGTCAATTTATATAATTTATAATTATATAATATATAGATTTGTGTTCCCGTATCCTACATTTTAAAGATTATACGTATCTCCGTGTCCGTATCGTATCAGTATACATTTATGTGTACATAAGTGTACTCATTTGAATATCACATTTTAACAATAAATAAATTAATTGTTAGAAAGAACTTTTAGTAAATTCATTTACTCCTGTTTAATGAGATAATTACTTTTTAGGACAAATAATATAATTAATACCCCACATAGTTGTAAAAATATCTTGACTAAAAAAAAAATCAAAATGAATATACATTTGGAGTAATCTATATCATGAATGCTCACTACAAGAAAATTTATTTCTGTTATATTTCCTTTATAATTATCCGTGGTTTTAGTCTAAAATATTTTATTTTCACCTCGAAAATAAATTTAATATTTTTTGAGAAACTATCAATAGTTAAAATTATTTTTTAGTTTAAATTATTTATTAAATATAAGATATAATCTATATATTTATGGATATTTTTATTCAAATATGTATTTAACATAAATTTTAATTATATAAAAATAAGCATTGATCTTGACTTTTTTTCAATGGTTAAACTCACATTTGCTATCATTACTTGCGTATATAACTAGTAAATGCACCACATAAATGTTACTTTAATATTACTAAATTTTATTAAAATTATAACTTGAAGATATAAATTATATTATAATTAAATAAATTTATGGATAAATATTTCTCAATATACAGATTTTATATTTTATATTTATTATAAAAAAATCATGTTATGCTAGAAAGTTAACTACTGATAAAATTTTTTAATAAAATAATACTAAAATTCAATTTAGAAATAAGGATAGAAAATGTTTGAATAGATGAATAGTGTACAGGTACTCGGTCTCCTGACCGAGATTCGATCATCTTGACCGAGACTAGGAATTCCTGACCGAGACGAGGGAAACCACCACGGACGGTCTGACCGACCGACACATATATACATTAACGCTCAGACCAAGGTCAGTAAAACTAATATGTCATTAAGAAATACAGTCATAAGTGTGATCCATTACACTAATCAGGCCTAATAAGGTAAGCCCATTAAAATAATATAAATAGCGTGATTTCCAAGGAGAAAGGTACGTCATTTAGTACTGTGCACCTACCCGAGTGTCGATCACCCGCTTTACTGACTTGAGCGTCGAAATGTCTTCTGCAAGTACCTCCCCCATTTGGCATTCACCCGAGACTGAGAGCCGAAGGAGAAGCACGAAGGCGAGAAGGATCCCAGCAAAGCCCTAGCAACCTGCCCGACCGAAGGAGGAAGACGAAGACTTCAATAGTTCTCTAGGTCTCATCTCCCTAGTAGGAACAAATAGTTTATTAGTGTATAAGACAAAGATAAGGTCCTCATGAGTATGGTAATAACTCTTGAAATTTATACTAATTATATTATTATTATTATTACTTTCTACATCCTTGCTTCTTCCTTGTTTTTCATATATTATAATTTGTACTCATTTTATGTTATTTTTTTTCATTAAAGTAGGTTTCTTTACTCCTCTTTTATTGGTTTATTTTAGTAATTTTGTTGTTTGTGTGAAGTTAATGATCTCTTAATCTTTTGAACTGTACAATCTAAAATATAATTATAAATCCTTCAATTCATAATATATTTGAATTAAAATTTCAAATCATAAAGTTTTGAAAACCCTTATATATTTTAGAATGCGTAATCTATAATGCACTTCCAAATCCATAAGTGTATTATGAATCATAATCCATGTAAAAAATTTAAAATTCGGTTATGAATTTTTCAATCTAGAAAACAATTTTAAAAACACTTATATCTTTCTTTCTTATTACCTATTTGTTATATTAAATCTGAAAATCACAATGTAAACTTCAAGTTTAAATAATATCTCATGAATTTATTGGAATAAGTCATTTTGCATTCCAAATACCTACACAAATGTATTTTAATATTAAGATATATTTCTGGTCACATTTAATAATGTGTTTTACCTACTTCATTCATTATAAAGCTCTAACACAATTTTCTTTAACTAATTCATCTTTAGTTTGCTCAAATTTCACAATATCAAAAATTTTATCCATATGAAATAACATATAAACTTTGTTTGATATATTTCACTCCAAAATTTTGAATAGATATTTGTGAAAAATAATTAACATTAACTCTATAAATCACATATAACATTTGCTCACAAATTTATATTTTAGATTATATGATTCAAAATATTACTTTAAGTTCTCAAACTAGTTCAAATATTTACTTATGGATTGCTTAATATGGAAAACTTCTAGATTGTATTATCTAAAAAAGTTTCAAATTATATAATTTGAAAACAAATTGAAAAGTAGAGCAAACATATGTTTGTAAACCATAAAATGAAAACTACCTAGTAAATGATTTATCCACCTTAAAGCTCTACAAAACCAAAACTTGGTCTTCAACTAATTCATTTGTCAAAACTTTGATTTCCAACAAAACTAGTAAGTGGTAGCAAAATTAATGGAGACAAAGCAAGAAAAAATGGAGCTATGAGAAGTTTATACACGTATAAATGATAAATGGAAACATAATGTGAAAAATATTAAGTTTAGAAAAAAATCATGGAAGTGAAAAAAAAAATTGCCATCAAAATGTAGGGTATTTCTTTTTACACCCCTACATTTTCCTTCCTGCACCCCTATATTCTATGAAATACCAGAATTATCCTTGATAATTTTGGATGATTATGGAATAATGGTTCCGTAAGCAAAAGGTATTTCCAGAAGCAAAATATTTTTCTAAAATAGGAAATCCATAAGACAAAAGTCATTATGGAATATTTCTTTTCAGAACACATTTTTTTAATTTTCAAAATGATAAATCCGGAATTTATAAAATATGTCATGGAAATTATGTTCTAGAAATATTCTGAAAGTAATTCGGAAGTCATTTTTAAAATGGGTAAAATGGTCTTTTCTGAGAATGATGAGGTGCAGAAAGTCATTTGTTGGGGGTGCAGGGAGAAACAGCCCAAAATGTATTGTTTAGTTTATGGAGCCCCAAATCCATCTATACGTCTGAAGGCCCAAACTTTTATTCCTATCAGCTCAGGGCCAATACTCGAACAAAGTAACTACCAATGGGCTTTGCTCCAATTTCTCTTAAAAAAAGGTACAAACGCGATAATATTTTCGATTTCAATTTTGCAATCCAAATTAGGCAAATTCTCATGCACCATATGAATTTCACTCCACCCAATTTGTCATTAAAAAGATGAAAATATCTTATAAAATGACGAAAATATCTAAAATAAAAAAAAATTGTGGATAAAAAAATATTTTCAAAATATTTTTTCTAAAATATATTTTCAGATTTATATTTCTGGAAGACATTTTTAAATTCCAAAATTTCTTTTCCATAATGTATTTTTAGATTTTGTATTCTGGATTTTTTTTAAATACATTTCCATATTTAAATTTCCATAATACATTTTTGAAATTCCAAAATTCTTTGGCAGGATGTATCTACAGACTTTGAATTCTGAATTTTCTTTTCCAGAATGTATTTTTTTTATTTCAGATTTCCTTTTCTAGAATAAATTTTGACTTTTAAATTATATTTTTTGAATTTTAAATTTGGAAAAAAAGATAATTTTGAAAAATTTGAAAGATGATAAGTTACAGTTGAAAATGGTGCAGGAAGAACTTGGCTCGAAATTAATATTCACTAAAGCACATGCCCAATTAATAATCAAACCAGTTTGTTTACATTTATATTCAATCACAAGTTTAAAAATAACAAGAATGGTAATTTCTTACTAATTGAAAGTTTAAATTTTTTTGCACCAAATTACATAAAAGTTAAACTTTGAAATAGTTCATTGACTAATATTTACATTATCAATACATGGTGTACTGTGCACTATTAAAAATTTGGTCAAGTATTCCCAAAACCGAAAATTAATTTTAAATTGACATCAGCACTGGTCTACACTGCATTAACTTAATTGGTAAAGAATTTTGTTACGATTTGATTGTTTTTATATTTTATGAAAACTAAAATCACGTGTTACTCTCGAAATTAGTAGTAGATGTATGTGATATGCGTGCACAAAAGGTAATGTAATTCAAAGCAAATTGGTGCTATTTTCTAGATTTAAAGTAAGAGGGACCACAAGACTCGTAGATGAGAAAGTTTTTGAAGACTTCAAAAGTTGAAGTGTAACACTGCAATGTGAAATTGAATCGTATTTATTTGAGGTTAGAAATCCTATTTCAATTTAATATTTGACTTTCAACTACATGGATAGCATTAACTCTGTTTGAGAACAATATTCTATTCATAGACTCAATGTATTTAGTAATACCAATAAGTTCATATTTATAAAATTATTATTATATGTGCAGGTAAATTTGTTTATACTTCTTTAGAAAATTGATGTTTAAATTTTAAATGTAACAAGTTGTGATTCAATATTCCCAACTTAATCCAACTTAATTAAGAAATTAAGAGTGATTTGAGTTTAAATAAGTCTAATAAAAAATGTAAAATCCTAACTTAATCAGAAGGATGTTTGTTTTAATTAAATTGGACAATAAATTTACTCCAAATCTGATTTGATTCAAACTGTATAAGTCTCTAATTTATAAATATTTGAAAAGAATTTCAACTAAAAACAAACCAGATTTATTTGTTATATACTAATTGAAATATTTATAACTCGACAAAAGTAAAATTGTATTTTCGTTTACGGGACTAAAAATATATTTGAATAAAAATTACAATTAGAAAAAAATTAAACGTCTACCTTATATATAGTGTATTTTTTTAATTGTATATTTTTATTTATAATATACGAATATATTAAGTTAATAATGTAATATTCCAATATTTTCCCACATCTAAAAACTATAATATGTATAAAATATTAAAATGAATATATAAACATAATATAAATTTGTTCACAGCTCTTACTTAAAATGTTTCAAAACATATCTCTTCATAAGACTTTAAATATTTTAAAAAAAATTAAAGCAAATATTCAAAAGGAAATAAAATATTTTCATCGTCCAGATTCTCACTAATGAGCTCTAACATCATCTACTCCCGTGTAAATACACAATCATCATACATAAAGAAACAACACAAACAAATAACAGGGTAAGCTAACTATATAAAACAAAATTCTATAAAATTTCAATTTGAAATTAATAATTCAATCTTTCACATGTCAGACTTCCACTGACTCATATCACATAGACACTTGACTCTACTTTCGGAAAACTCGTGCGTTGACCTAGACTCAGAGATCTGCACCTATATCACTGTGAAATCCACACAGCTATGCGCATAAATAATCTCAATATCATCTCTCTCCTAGTATGACATGGTTAACTCATATAACAGGTCAAGTTAGTTATCTTTCAAACAATTTACCCATTCATATGAATCTTCTTCGACGCTCACCACCTGAATAACTTCATCTATATGATTTCATTATCTCAGTAGAGTTAGGATATCTCCTTCTAGACAAATTCCTAATCAATGCACATCCTAAACAATCTTAACACGGTATTTTCTTTCCTGAAAATACTATGTCTTGATCTTACTTTCACATCATTGCACACTTCATTTAACACATCAATACACCATTCAATCACAACATATATTTTAAACTTTCTAAACAATCCAAATATATCTAAAAAGTCATTTAATAATAATAATCCAAAATAAACTATGCTAAAATAATAATAATAATAATAGTAATATATATTTATATATATATATATAATTGGCTTGAGCTAAAAATTTTAGTGAGCTAAAATACCTCAGAGTGCACCCAGGACTTTTGACTTGAAAGAAATATTTTTAGTGTGAACTAAAATACACCAGAGTGCACTCAAGACTTTTGGCTTGAACGAAACATTTTTAGTGTGAGCTAAATTACACCAGAGTGCACCCAAGACTTTTTGGATTGATCGAAAATATTTTAGTGTGAGCTAAGTGACACCAGAGTGCACCCAATACTTTTTGGATTGATCGAAAATATTTTTGTGAGCTAAATGACACCAGAGTGTACCCAGTACTTTTGGATTGATCGAAAATATTTTAGTGAGTTAAATGACACCTGAGTGCACCCAAGACTTTTTGGATTGATCGAAAATATTTTAGTGTGAGCTAAGTGACACTAGAGTGCACCCAATACTTTTTAGATTGATCGAAAATATTTTTGTGTGAGCTAAATGACATCAGAGTGCACCCAGTACTTTTGAATTGATCGAAAATATTTTAGTGTGAGCTAAATGACACCTGAGTGCACCTAGTACTTTTGGATTGATCGAAAATATTTTAGTGTGAGCTAAATGACACCAGAGTGCACCCAAAATAACAAAGTTCATGTTATAGCTGAAATTACTCTAAATCAACATCAAACAACCAATACTCAACAACATTATAATTTTATAACAACAACCATATATCAAATTTAACATTCAAATCTCAGTCAATTTCAAATATACTTAAAACAAACAATCTTGGAAGAAAGTTTGAGACTGGTGACCCCGTCACCTAGATATCTTTTAGCCTAGTGTTCTATTGGAAATTTAAACTAACTTCCCTTACCTGAAAATTTTGCAGATACTCACTAAGAGCTCTAAATCCATCAAGAACTTAAAGATAACTTAACTTGCACCACAAAATCCTAACAAAAGATCTAACTATATCACTATGACCCTGAGCTAAAAGAGATTAACCCTGAAGCTAAAAGGGTCACATGCAAAGCAAAGACAGAAACAACCTAACAAGTTCAAAATTTGACTCAAAGAGAAGAGCAAAAGTAAACTTACTCCATCAGAGATTCTGATCCGACAGTCTTGTAGTATTTACTGCTAGAAGTCTGATAATGGACTCCGATCGTCGAACTGATGAGCGAGGAGATTAGAATCTTATAGAGAAGAAAGAGAAAAGGAGAAGAACTTTCTAGAAAGATGGTGATTTTTTTTTAAATAAAAACTGAATAACTGAATTTCTATTTATATGCTCTTTTAAATTTTATAATAAAATATTTAAATCTTCTAAGACTATTTTTCTAGATCTTTACAAATAATATATTTATTTACAAAATATCTTTATTCTCCCTTACTGTATATTTTCAAATAAAGTGATGAATATAACTAATAATTAATAAAAATATAAATCCAGATTTATATAGTATTTCTGTAAATTTATTTTATTTAAAAAGATATTTAAAAATGAAGGGAATAAAAAATTATTTTTTATGGAATGAAAAAATAACAAAATTCATATAATGCTTGATATTATTTTTACTTTAAATTAAGTGTAAGGAAATTACCGAAAGAAATTGTTAAGAAAATAAAATTGACACAATTTATTAAAGAATGAAACCAAAAAAAAAAAAACAAAATTGAAAAAAAAAAAAAAAGAAAAAAAGAATATTTAAAAGAAAAAAAAAAACTAAATATGTAAAATAAAAAATGAATTCTATATATAATATGAAA
>Ga0123342_1007241_pt1 | contig 14783 bp, 12 predicted proteins | sample Turbeawhitnodule_FD_89960 | JGI IMG/M metagenome (GOLD analysis project Ga0123342, IMG submission 89960) | Root nodule microbial communities of legume samples collected from Mexico - Turtle bean Mexico white nodule | ecosystem: Host-associated > Plants > Roots > Nodule | place: Mexico: Nepantla...
ATTTGACAATACATGGACTTCCATGTGAGCTTTGGTTCGGTGCAAAGTCTTGGTGAGTTCTTGAATTAGAACATTGATCCAATTCTAATTAAAGTGTCAATTCATGACCAACTCAAGTTGTTCTTAAGAATGTCAAAGAATCATGTATTCTTGCTATTGCATTCACTTCACTTGGTGCTTAAGAAGTCCTTGTGGCTCACCTTACTTTCTTGGGAGTGAACTTGAAACTTTCTCATTTTTACTTCCTTTACTAAACTTCACCCATAATATTGTTTATCAAATTCTCTTACTTTGAAAATATTTTTGGATTCACTTTAGTTATTTTGTTTCAAACAATTGTGAAAAGTTTCTTACAATCAACCATGAGTGAACCATTTCATCAGTCTAGTGTTCATGGCATTATAAATGCTCAAACTCAACATGATATTCGCTTCCAACTAGACCAACAGACTAAAAATCTTTAAGATAAAGTAACTCCTTATACAATATAAACAAACTCAGGAAAATAAAAAAACATAGGTCTAGAAGTAAATGGAGACACTTCACAGACCTAGGGGTAGACACTGGAAAGGCATTATCCTCACATTGAACCTTATAAGCAACCCTATTCTCCAAGTAAAGAGGTATCATATAATTCCTATATTATGAAGCAATATTCTAGCTCCTCCTATCCTAGGAAGGATTCCAAAAGAGAAGGTTATTCATCTAAATCATACTCTAGGGAGAAGACTTCACAAAAAGTTTCTTTTATTGATCCTATTGTACCATGTTACACACTTGAAACTTTTTTTCCTTCTCCCTCTCTTGTATTTTCCCATTCTAATAAAGATATCCTACCTATATCTCCATATACTTTAAATTTTTATGATCATGTTCAGGAACAACAATTTTTTGAAAGTTCTTCCCATGACAGTTTTTTCCACAAATCATGATGATAATAATTCCATTGATACTAGTCTTTCTTTCCACGAAAAAGAAATTTTTGAAACTCCAGTTTTCGAATCTAAAAATGAAACCAAGCTCAAAGACAATTCTTTTTCTGGAGTTGAACCAGACATTAAAATAAACTATTTCTCCTTAAACCAAGGAGTTACTTAATGCCAACCTTTTCTCTAGACCCATTGCCAATGAGAAGAAAGGGAAGGGCAAATCAAGAGAAAAAGACATGTCTTCTACATAGTTGATTAATATTGAGTATAAAGGAGAGGAGTCTAGTACTCGTATTATTCATATTACTTCCAATGACTCTTCCCTTGATTCCAATATTTTGTGTAAAAATGTTAATCAACTTCATACTTTCCTTTGAGAAAATGATTTTCAGCCTATTAGTCAATTTTTTCAAAGAATTTCTCTCATGGATAGTTATCAATTATACCTTTGTTTATTCAAATGTTGAAATACAACATAAATACCCTTTTTCAATCTTATAAACATTTTTTGCTTCAAAATGATGAGAATTTAGTTGTGAGTCAACAAGTGAAAGTCAAGCCTTCTTTAGGACATTATGCTAAAAATGTTTTTAGTCCCATTATTCCTATAGAAGCTTGTGAGTTTTATTAGACAACCCTAGGACTTTTTCAAGTACATTTTTTTACCAGGGTTGTTTTCCTAAACTTACTTACACTAACAAAGGCAATAGCTTTTATGACTAGTTTTCCTTTTGAAAATCTTTTTGTATAAAGCTAGACAAGACTTTGTTCAAACATCTTGTGAAGACTTGCTAGTAATAAAACACAAAGATCAAAATTTTAGGAACCTTCATGAGGTAGCAAAATTGAAAACTCAAAATAAAAATATCAGTACTCTTTGCATCTATTTTATCAACCTATCAAGAAAGGAGTACCTTACCCTTGAACCAAAGAACATGTTTTCTATTTTTCTCCTACCTTTTATTGTCCATATTTTTTTCATGTTAATTTTTGTTTGTTTTTATAGGGACACTTTAAACCCTAGCAAAAACAACAAATTTTTCTATATTCTCTTAACACCAAATAGGTTTGAGAGGATACTTGTAAACTAAAAACAAAACTTGGTCAAGAAAATCTTCAACTTCACACAAAACAAATCAGATGACCATATTACCTCGACACAAAAAATAAATTGTATACTTTTATCACTTAATTGAGGTAATTCTTCTTCTTATTATATTTCACTTTTTTCTACACTGCTTTCTCAATTCTGTGTGGTGTTTTATGTTTCCACCTTAGGAAATAAGAAATACCATAAAATTACCATACCAAAAACTGTTTTTTTTTATCTCTACATCCATCAACTTCTATTCTTCTACATTCTCCTTATGTTTACTGCATTTTTCAAGTGGATTCATGAACCCAAAGGAACTTCAAGCCTTTTTTCCGCACATAAGGTGGCACTTTAAGTCGAATTTGAGGAAAAATCCTCTTTAAAGGGAGGGAGCCTGATGGAGGACCATCCAAAGCCACCATAAATAAGAATAAAAGGCAGATGAACTATTTGTATCAATAATAGAAATAACTCGTATAGGATTTATATTCTACTTTTATCTAGAGTATTTTATAGATGAAATAAGGATACTCTATAAACCCTAACTTTTCACACAAGTAAGGGCTTCTAGAGCACCTTAGAAGAGAACATACGGCTTCATTAAGCCACCATAATCACTATACTTAAGTTTACTTAACTAGAGCTATGGTAGCTTAAGGAGCAAGCTATCTTCATCTATAAATACTCCCAAATTAACTCATGTATTTAGATTTGCAATTAAATGAATGAAGAGTTCTGAATTGGAACAATCATTCTCTCCTAAATCTCTCTTGCTGGTGAGCCTCTTTGAACTAGTAAACCTAGGAAGGTTGGCCAAACCTCCTTTTCCCTTCATTGCACCATCAAAATTCCAAAACCTAGCACCTCTGAACTGTTTGGTGCCTTCATTACCACTTTATTCTGCTGCATTCTCCATTCAAGAGCTTAGATTACATCACCAAGGTTTCTCATTTGAAAATAGTCTTCACATATGTCCTTCTCCTTGCATGATGTAGTTTTTTTGAATTTTGATGGATGATGGATTGGAGGAAGGGTGTGAAAGCTAGTTAGAACATAAAAGGAGTTATGAATTCATGAAGTGTAACGGGTGGAGAATGCTAAGTGAAAGGTTAAGCCTATATATTAGGAAAGAGTCTAGGGTTAAGTTATTTAAAAGACTACCTTAGAGAGAGCTCAAGAGAAGTGATTATGGCCTAATTTTTGCAACATAACTCTTCTCTCATTCAAGCTAAGTTCTTACAATGTCGGGACACTCCTATATATAGCACTAGAACTCAACCAAGGAATGGTGAAAATTCAGGTTTGAAAACCTTTAACCCTAGCTTGGCCCACAGGGGTGCTCCTAGAATAGACCTAGGCCCAAATAGAAGCCTAAAATCTTACATTACTTGACCTAAATTCATGGCCTTATGAATTCCTAATCTATACTATACAATTGTTCAAACTAAAGCATGACTCAAAATGATGACTTGACCCTGCTGAAACTAGTTGACTTTTGGTCTTCTTGTAATGTATTGTCCAATGCTCTAGTTGTTCTTATTATGATATGGAGATCCTCTTGGATATGCTTTATGCATGTTTTCATCCTAAACTTGTTCTTTTTATTGGGCCTACAAAAGATAGATAAAAACCAAATTAGATTCATTTGGCTATAGGTCCTCGAACAAAGCTCTAGGTCTCCTTATTTTGTGGATGTTGTGACTGAATGGTTTTCCATCAACATACCTTTAAAGGCTTTATCTCACTAAAATCACAATGAGTCAGGGATGTAAGATATTATAGTGAAGACCAATAGATATGATAGAAGCCTCTTCTTCTAGTCTTGTTTATGATTTCTTTTTTGGATGGAGACTGGATGAAACATGATTTATGGAGACATTTGAGAAACTCAATAGGAGTTTCGGTGATTGAATTGGAGGAAAGGATATTATACAAGTGAGACGTGAGACCAACTCACTAAGAAAGAGTTTAGGCTATGTCTAAAAGGAGATTAACCTAGGGAGAACATAGGAAAAAGTAGAATGACCAAGATTGAGCAGCGTTTCATTATTAATTCTAAGTTAAAAATACAAGAGGGGAACACTCTTATTTATAGGACACTTAGACATCCATTTGAAAAGGAGATAAGGTGGGAAAAATCAAGTTTGAAAGTGTTCAACCTTGGTGCCAAACTAGTCATGTTTTCCACATTTGAACAAGGCATGGAAAGCATGCATCCTTTACCCTAGAGTGTGCCTTCTCCTCCTCATGACCGGTTGAGAATTTCTCTTGGGCCTTTAGAAGCCCAATTGAAACCCTAACTAGATTTAGAAAACCCTAATCTAACATAAGCCCGAATAGAAGCCCAAAATCTTACTCTACTTTGTCCAAACACAAGGACCAATTATTCTATGCTACTTGACCCAATATATGGCTCATGAAATCCAAATATTCTCTATACAAATATTTAAACTAAAGCTTAACCTAATAAATAAGGACTTGAGTCACAATCTTCTTGTAATCTTCTGACCAAAGCTCTAGTTGTTGTTCCATGGTGTGGAGGTCTTCTATTAGATAGTTTGTACATTTCCTCATTCTAGAGTTGTTTTCTTTATTAGGCTGAGAAAGACAGATAAAGCACAATTAGGCTCATTGTTCGCAAGCTCTTGAATAAAGACTTTAGGTCTTCAACCTTCTTATCTTGTAGATATTGCGACTATGTGATTTTTCATCAAGTTCTCTTGATCTATAACATCTTTCTGACCAAAGTCTTTATGGGATTTTGTTCTTGCCGATTGACTCGGTTGCCTTCATACGTCTCACGATACTCCCACGCCCGATTCTCTATGCCTTCGTTCCTGCCTTTCTCCCGATATAACACCTGAAATCACAAAGACAAAGGGCGCCCTAAAGGCCGTTTGCACTCCGACGCTCAAGTCAATCTTAGGGCTAGAAAACACCAAAACTGTTAAGCGTAAAGCTCTGTGTAAACTGTGTGTGTAAAGTTGCACAAATGAATAGTGTACCTTGTTAGGTCTATTACTACCCTTTATATAGTCTAGGGTTTCCACTGTTTCCACTACCCAAATTAGGATTTTTGAGGATGTGCCCTAGCGCCGCTATTACCCACTCTTAGGGCAACCTAGCGCGTAAGGCCCCCTAACTGGAGTGCAACCTCTGATGGGATGACCACCTGGGTGCCAACTCGTGCACCTGATCTCCATCCTGGGAGCGCCCTAGCTGCTCACGTACCATGCGTGCAACTTCACCCCTGGAACGTGACCCTTACAGGTCGTATCTTTTCTAGTGGATCTTTACTTGTGTTACGCATGAACGGCGTCATCCACACCACACGCATGGACTCTCATGACCTAGGCTTCTCCCTAACTGATAACTAATTTGTGGTTTGGGATCCACCTCTCGTGGCCCAGCTCTGTTGTTCAAGTCGCCGATGTCCGACCTCTCTACACTGCCGAGGACACATCAACACTTCCTGGTGATCGATCTCTAACCACTCTTCGGCATCTTGGCTCACACCTTGCGAAACCCTGACCCAACTGTGCTCGTGGGACCCAACTTATGTTGCCCTATCATTACTAGCAATCAACGACGCCCGAGGACTGATCGATACAGACTTATTATCACATCTAATGTGTTTAAGACATGTTCATAATTTGGTTAGATGTTAACTTGTACTCATCGCTTTAATGGTATCAACTATCTCTAACATTAATTAAATTTATAATAGTTTGTTCACCTTTCTCAAGATCATCAATGATCCCCATTATTTGTTATTTTGTTTAGAATATCTAATTAATTCTTTTTGCCTATTTTTGTGCGTGACAATCTTATCCTTAACCACTCCTTATTAGGATTTCAATTATTTCTCCATCATTAACAAATTTATCTTATGATAGGATTTTGAAATGTAGATTTTATTTCTTTGTGGAATTCACGATTCTTATTCCAAACGTTATATTTTTTTTTATGAATATTCAAATCCTGATAATATATCTTTTTTTGTCAAATAATTCAAATTTTAAAATTATCTTTTCTTAAAGATTTTCTTTCTTCCTTTGCACAACAAGTAACTCATTTCCAAAACATTAAATATTTATATTTGAACTCATACCATTATTTGTCACCTTGGTTTTTTTATAATAAGATTTAATATTTTTATTCCAAGAACCCATATATTAGTGAATGCTAACATCACCTTACAAGCCAGTTTTGTAAGGTTGAGTTAAACTTAAAATTCATTTCTTAAGAATACCACATCGACTAGAAATAAGACCAATTCATAGTATATAAATGGGTGTAAACCTTACCTTAGAAGCTAAATTTATAAGATTAAATTAGTCTTAAAGTTTATCATAACAAAAGTTGTTAGGCCAATTGAGTCATCCGTTATTGGGCAACTATCGATCACACTCATAAACCTACATCGACTATAGATAAAATCAATTCATAATAATATAAGTGAGTGCAGATCTCATCTTACAAATCAATTTTGTAAGATTGAGTTATCTTAAAATTCACTTCTTAAAATTATATATGGAGATTACAACCCAAATTAAACATTAAATGATAAAAAATCAATGATAACAATTAGTATAATTTTAAGATACATTCTCTTAAAAAGCACAAGGTGTGCTTATACTCGATGTTATATCATCTTCTATTTAAAAAAAAATACTTTCTAGCCAGTAAAATAATTAAGTCAATTTCAACATAAATTTTGATTAATCTCTCTTTTATCGTGTTAACAGTTGTTATGTTAACTTTAAACAATTTAGCAATAGCAATTAACTTTAAGCAATTTAGCAATAGCAATGATAAGGGTAAACAATGCACTTTCATTAAAGTAAATAGTAAATCATATATACAGCAAATATTTAATCCATCTAGTAGTTGATGATAGAGATATCTAAAAGTGATTAACGAACTGTTAAATAATGGTAAAAATATAATATAAGGACTACCATTAATAACATTTTCTCTAATTTACCATTGGTGTCAATCATGTCAAACCTGAAAAGATGTTTTATATTTTAAACGCATTGTCAAGAATTAATCTTCCTTTCATTGCACAACTAATTTTATTTTTGTTTATAGTATATCTTCAAAACATAAATCTCTACTATAACAACACATATAATTAACCTTTTCTAAATTTTAATACATAAATATCAAAATATATCAGAGTTCAAGTGTTAAACTTATGAAATTTTATTCTGTCAAAAGTTTCTAAAGAGAATAAGAACTACATAAGTTGAGAATCCATTTATATTGCCCAAACTAATTTTATCATTAGTTGCACTTGGCAGATTGGGAGATAGGTTGACAAAATTCTACAACGACCTTTACTTGTCTCACCATTAGTTTGTTATCTATTCATCAAATCAAATAAATAAAAAATCAAACTATGCAAGTTGTGGAGGTATTAGGTAGTACATGATATTATTTTGAGTCAGTTTGTTGGTATTGTTCTTTAAAAAGAATTATTTTTAGTGAATGAAATAAACAAAATTATATTCTGTGTTTTATCTAATCTGGTTGATTTGAAATAAGTATTTTTAATTTATTATAGTAAGTGAATCCTCTGTTTCTTAACAAGTGATTTTTAAAAAAATTATTTATTTCAGAAACACTTATTTAAAGTTTAAACAAATGACCTAATATTAATCCATGAATTTAGGGTTTCTCTCTACTTTTTAGGAGTTATTTAAATTATAATAAACCTGACTTCTTTCAAAAAAGTGGTCAAAGGGATTTAAAAAAGATTGAATTCAGTAAAATCTTTTCAAAATATTTTTTAATATCAAATTAAAATTTAAATATATTAATTGTTCGAAGCGTAATTAAAAAATAGGGAAAAGAGAGGCATTCTATGTCTCTATATATTTTTGTAAAAACATAAATAAAAGAATAAGAGATGGTGAATGCAGAGAATCCAAATCATATCCTACTTTAGGAACTATCACAAGAGGAAGGAAAAAGTATCATTCAAGAGTGTAGGTGAATATGTACATGCACTGCTATGTTAATACCAGATAGATTTTATTTTAATCATCTCCGTAAAAGCAAAATCATTGTTGTCATGCAGATGTGTGGCTACCAAACCAAGCCATTAAATCAAACAATTTCTGTGATTCGCCTTCATCTTTTAGTTGTGTTGACTTCATCTTGAGCTAAAAACTGAAAGAACCTGAAGTGGACAGAACAAATACAGAGTTTTCCGATGGATGATGGATCATTAATAGCCCTTGTTTCCTCGAATCCTAGCTCTCATGTCTACCTGATAAGAGTGGCAAAACAATAGCAGTTTACTACTTTTTAATATAATACTCAAGCTTACACATGAACATAAAACTATTAATCATCATCCTAATCTACTATTTACATGACTTCCAATGAAGATGGCCAAATGGATCTGAGTCAATTTTATCAGAAGTACACAGACCATACATCATGAACTTAAAGCGTGTGAGCATTACTACTAACAAATACACTTGTTCTTAAGAACAACCTAGTTGAATTCCTTTCTCAAATAGAATAAAACCTGGTACAACCACCGAAGTAATAATGTTTTGAAATCAACAGGAACATAAAGAATATGCTGACATTTCCATCGAGTAATGCAAAAGATCAAACAAACATAATAAGATAGAGCATATCCTATAGACTGGTAATGCCAGCTTAACCATTAAATGATACGATACGAAAACAGAAAGCCTTGTAAAAGTATCATCCTTCAGTTATAAAAGTAAATGCAGTTTCTTGGCCCCAAGTTTAATGTTATTTTATTTTAATTTATTCTGCCTGGCAAACCAAAAATATATCTCAATACTCTGAATATTTTTTCAGAAAATCCCTGGGGTGTAGATTAACCTGCCTTCCACCACTTTCCAATTCCATACTAGCAACCACATATCAGTTACTGACAACTCTTCATACAATATCAGATAATTTGGTTGAACTCCATTTCATACGCATGTGCCCACAAAAATGTCCACACAAAAGATGATCATAGCAACACCAAGAGTTTATATATCGGTCCAAAATTAACAGTTTTCGGGGTTCCCACGAAACCTAAACCGTGACTGCAACTAAAAACCTTGGCAACACCCAATCATGAAATATTCAACTATAATTTGAACTACAATTCATAGTTTGAAGCTTAAAATAAATCTAGCACTAGCAGCTAAACAATTGCTTAGAAAATGAATATCCCAAAACAAGGGCATCTGTATGCATTTGAAATCAGTATGACAGAAGGAACCATGATGAGAAGAAAGGGTAAACACTTGCCTGGCCTCTCTTGCAATTGAAATAGGTTTCCCTGAGTCCCACACACTCACTGGGTATACATGGACTCTTCTCTCCAACACATTCCCTATATGATCTCTTCTCAACCTATTCTCAAATACAAATACAAATACACAAACATTCATCATCACAACATTCAAGATTAATAAGTGTTGCACAAATCACACCATTTCTTTTAAATCCAACAAAGCCATACAAATCATCAAAGCCGAACCTTAACACAATCAGATTCACTGAGACACTTGACTAGCTCCGTGGCCAACCCTTTGCAAGACTTGGACATCGTCCCTCACCCACTTCTCTTAGCAGAAAACAAGTACAACAAAGTTTGAATTTTGAGGATTTAAAGGGACAAAGGTTATACCTTACACCACTTTTTTTCTCGCAGAAAAAACCGAACTTTCCTCCATTTTCATTTCTGACTAAAGATTCCAGAAAAACCCAGATCATACTTTTCGGATTGTTTTTGGGCTTAGGATTTCGTGCCATACAAAAAGGCCCGTCGACCATATTGGGAGAAGAATATTGACATCCAATTTCAGAATTTGATTTTTTTAATTAAATATTTTTAGTGCTAGTCATTAAAATTAATTTGTATAGATATAAAATAAACTGTCTAATATTTGTCTTTTTTTTAATGACTAATCAAAAGAAGAGAAGTTTAATCTCTTGATAAAGTATTTATGGACATAGGATAATATTTATCCTTTTTATTGGATACATTCGAAAACACAATAAAAATGCATAATTCTATGTGTCTCAATAAAAAAATGTTCTTTTAAACTTAAAGAGCCGTCATAATATCAAACTAGGTGATAAAACAATATCTAACTGGATAGGCCGAACATTTTGATCCAATTCGTTATTGGATCCATAAAAATAAGATGAGATGAAGTAAACTCTTGTAGTTAAGGGGATTAGAAATCTCAACTTATTTTGTTGAGATTGAGTTAAATTTTTTCAAAATTTTGTTTTTAATTTAATATATATATATATATATATATATATATATATATATTAAAAACACACTTAATTATATAAATATTTTTCTAAATTTTCAATTAGTTAATTAATATTTTTATTATATAAATTAAAATTATTATTACATGTTAGATTGATCTATTATAACTAATAATAGAAAATTAATTTATAAATATCAATAATTTAAGTTATAATATTATTTCATATTCGTATTACTTAAATAATATAGTATAAAAAATAATTTTTAAATTTTTTTATTTAATTTACAAACAAATGGATTCGGGGGTTTCTATCTCGTCCCACCTTTAACAATCAGGATAAATAAAAATATATTGGTTAAGAAAAGTAAGCAAGTTAAAAATATCAATTCAATCTAGTAAATTGAAGTAGAATAAGAGTCAATTGACAATTTCTAACCCATTTGATTATATTTATATCTAATTACTAATCTAAATTATAAAATCTTTGGTTATTTTACTTTGGACACAACTAAAATATTTAAACTAAATTTGAAAAATAAAAGAAAACAATGAATAAGTTAATTATATCTAAAAGTAATAAAATAAAAAAGTATACAATAGCACACACTTTGAAACTCATCACAAGAACAAATAAGATGGACGTGGGTTGAAGAATGGCTAACTCTCATTGAATTTTTGGGACAAGGATTAAAATGAAACAATTTAGTATCATATCTGGAGTAAGGCCTAAAATACGATTATACAAATTTTGAAAAGATTTTTGGTAATCTTTAACTGTGCTTTGACGTAGTTTAAAAAGTTCAACTTGGTGGTTGACATACGTGGACAAGCCAAAACGGAGTTCCAATGCAAGATTAAATGAGATTCAATCACTGAGTTGATGATTTTGGTACATCTATTTAAACCAACTAAGAGCATCATTACGCATATAGAAGGTCACCATGTGTAGGTGGGAGTCCCAAACAATGTTATAAAACTGAAAAAATTGATCAGCCTAAAAAAATCATTCTAATGAGCCTGAAGCATAAAAAAATGGATTTATCATATTATCTGTTATTATTATAAAGTGAACTTTATGCCTAACTCAATCCCATAAAACCGGCTCAATAAGGTGAGGTTTGCATCCACTTATATACTATGAAAGGCTCTAATATTTAGTCGATGTGGGATCTCCAACACATCCCCCTCACGCTGAGACTGCCAACTCGTGTGTGGGACTATATATTATGGGTGGTCCGATAGTGGCCCGATAACGGGTGACACAATAGGCCCAACATAAACACTCGCTGGGATAGGCTCGAAATGGCTACGATACCATATTACGAAGTGGACTTTAAGCCTAACTCAATCCCATAAAACTGGTTCAATGAGGTGAGGTTTGCACCCACTTATATACTATGAAAGGCTCTAATCTCTAGTCGATGTGGGATCTCCAACACACCCCCTTCACGCCGAGACTGTCAACTCGTGCGTGGGACTATATATATGGGTGGTCTGATAGCGGTCTGATAGTGGGTGGCACTATAGGCCCAACACAAATACTCGCTAGGATAGGCTCGAAATGGCTCTGATACCATATTATGAAGTGGACTTTAAGCCTAATTCAACCCCATAAAACCGGCTCATGGGGATAGGTTTGCACCCACTTATATACAATTAAATGTCCTAATCTCTAGTCGATATGGGATCTCCAACACACCCCCCTCACGCCAAGAGTGACATCTCGTGTGTGGGACAACATATTATGGGTGGTCCGATAACAGCCCGATAGCGCGTGGCCTGATAAGCCCAACAAACACTCGCTAGGATAGGCTCTAAATGGCTCTGATACCATATTACAAAGTGGACTTTAAGCCTAACTCAACCCCATAAAACCGGCTCATGAGGTTGACAGTGAACACCCCTATCTTTTTTTTGAGGCTATTCTCATAGCATCTCTTAGCATCCTTTTGGTCTGATCTGATGGTGATCATTGTTCCCCCCAAGTCAGGCAGCTTCATCTTCATGTGCCTTGTCGATGCTATCGCCCTCAACCTGTTCAGGGCAGGTCTTCTCAGCAGTACGTTGTAAGCTGAGGGAGCATTAACAACAAGGTATCTGATGTTATCTGTGCGGGAAGTGACACCATCCGTAAAGTTGGTTCTCAACTCTATGTGCCCACGCACTTCTACCTGGTCTCCAGCAAACCCATACAGGCATTCGGTGTAAGGCCTCAACTGGTCGGGAGACAACTGTAATTTGTTGAAGGTAGACTAGAAAATCACATCTGTCTAGCTTCCCTGGTCCACCAGGACACGGTGCACCTTCCTCCCTGTTGTCACCACCGAGATCACCACTGGGTCATTGTCAAGGGCCTGGCCGGCCTCTTGCACCTCTACCGTCATCACCACTCGTGCATACTTCTTCCGCTGAGAAGTGGTGCATCCTCCGCCCGAGAAACCTCCTGAAATGGTGTGAACCTCACCAAGAACGGGCATCTCGTGCCTCTGATCACCCTCTGGCGCTGTCAACGTCTGTGCTCCCTGCGATTCCTGCAAGTAGTCCTTCAAAAAGCCATTCTTCACTAGTTCGTCCAACTGGCCCTACTCTTGGTAGAATTCGCACCAAGCGTTCTTGTTAGGCCCCAACCTCTTGTCAGTTTTCCTGGGAATCTTCAATCTCTCCGCTATGTTAGGAATAACTATCAGCTCCTTCAATTCCACCAGGAAGTTGTACCTTGGGGACACGCCCCCTGGTCTGGGGCTTCCTAGGCTTGTAGGGCTGCTGCTTCGTTGGGGCCTTCTTCTCCATTATCGCCTCATGTACTCTCATGGGTTAAGGTCGACTTGGCCCTCACGGGCAAATGGGGACAACGCTTTCGCGCTTCTCGATGAGTTCCCCTTCCACAACGATATGGTGCACCATCATATCCTCATCCTTGGTGTGTAGCCTCACCACTTGTGCCCTCGAATCAGTTGACGTAGTCCTTTAAGGACTCTCCTTGGTACTGCCTTACGTCGAAAAGATCGTGAGAGACTGGTGCGGGAGCCCGATTGGCTATGTATTGCTCCCTGAACAACATAGAAAACTACGCGAACGATGTATACATGCCCGTCAGGAAGGTTGGCGAACCAATCCAACGTTGTGTCTGTCAGCGTGCTCATGAATAGCTTGCAATGCACTGCATCGAAGCCCCCAGACAACATCATCTTGGTGTGGAAGGCCGTGAGATGAGCCTCTAGGTCCTCTACACCAATAAAGGTGGCTTTAGAACCTACGAACGTGGCGGGTATCACGACATCCATGATCGCCTGCGAGAATGGCATTGGGAAAGCCCTAGGTTGTGTGGGCGGCGCTTGCTCATCCACCACACATTCCCCTGCCTGCTGTTGCAAATTCCTGCGCAGTTCCTCGTTGGTTTTGCGTAGCTCTTCGTTCCTTGCTTGCGATGCATCCAGGTCAACCTGGATGCGTTCCTGATCCATTCTCGATGTCGCCACCGTTTTCTGAAGGGCGCGCATCGTCCCCAGGATCTGCTGCATGGTGATGTTTTCCCCTCCGTTTGGTTCGACGGATCCTTGCCTCGTGTTTCTCATATTGGTGGATCTTTGCTCTATACTTGTGAATGGGAAAAAACTTTAATTGGGCCCCACGGTGGGCGCCAAATGTTCTTGTCGGTTGACTCGATTGCCCTCGTGCCTCTAACGACGATCACACACTCGATTCTCTCTGTCTTGGTTCGTGCTTTCCTTCGATCGAAACATTTTGTACCTGTAAAGACAAAGGGGCACCCTAGAGGCCGTTTGCACTCCGACGCTCAAGTCAATACTGGGGCAAAGAAACAATAATGTGTGTAATAGTTATAGTCTCAAGAATTCCGTAGCTTTTGGGGTTTCTTACTACCCTTTATATAGTCTAGGGTTTCTGCAATTTCTGTTACCCGCTTTTAGGATTTCTAAGGGAATGCCCTTGCGCCACTATTACCCAATCTTAGGGCAATCTAGCACGTAAGGCCCCCTTACTGGAATGCTACCTCTAACGGAATGGCCACCTGGGTACCAACTTGTGCACCTAATCTCTGGGGCCATCCGTCCTAGGGGTGCCCTAACTATTCACGTGCCATGCATGCAGCCTGCCTCTGGAAGACGTAACCCTAACGGGCCTTAGCGCCTTCAGTGGTTCTTTACTTGTGATGCGTCTGAATGCGCTATTCACACCACATGCATGGACTCTTCGTGACCTAGGGCTTTTCTCTTAACTCTGGATGGTTTTACTGATAACTAGTGTGTTTTCTGGGACCCACCTTCATGGTCCAATTCAACTGTTTGAATCGCTGATGCCCGATGTCACATCGGCCTCACTTTGTTGTCGAGGACACATCAGCACACCCTATTCAATCTTGAAAATACAAGGTGTAGGCTCCTCCTTTTATAGGCTAAGGAGGACCATAATGCAACCCTAATGCTAAACAAAATGAAATGCAAATTACATCCAAAGACTAAAGGCACATGG
>Ga0123342_1007242_pt1 | contig 14783 bp, 4 predicted proteins | sample Turbeawhitnodule_FD_89960 | JGI IMG/M metagenome (GOLD analysis project Ga0123342, IMG submission 89960) | Root nodule microbial communities of legume samples collected from Mexico - Turtle bean Mexico white nodule | ecosystem: Host-associated > Plants > Roots > Nodule | place: Mexico: Nepantla...
AAAATATTTTTTTTTTCTTTACACTCAATTATAAAAAAAAAAAAAAAAACACAAATCTCATACACATTATATATTTTTTTTTTATTAAAAAAAATATATATATATATATATATATATATATATATATATATATATAAAAAAGCACTGAACCAAAAAAGAAAAACAGGAAGATTTACTGCAGTAATTGACTTATCAGAAAACAGAAATCTGGGTTTGGGATGAAAGTAGCTTTTGGCGTTCACACAGAGTCATTTCAAAATGAAAAGAAAGGTGAAAGAATGACAATATAATGCCTGTAGATGCAGAGACACACGTTTCTTCAGAAAAAAAAATCTCATCAATACAAAATATTATTTTAATATGAAATATAATTTTTTACAATATTTTTTATATTTTAAATAATTTAAATTCGTGATACTTGCATTATTTAAAATAATGAGAGGGTAAGTGATGACGTGGCCTTTCCCATGACTAATATAAGATGTCTTTGAAACTAGTGATGACATGGCATGGGAATCTTGTTGAGTCTCTGTCAGCACCCTAACCTTTTAACCCAACTAAAATTATATAGTTCGACAGTTACACATTTTAATAAATAGATAAAAATTATTATTTATACTTATTTCTCTCTCACTTTCTTACTTTAATATTTTTTTTTCTATTTTTCCATGTTTCTGTTTCTCCTGAAATGTTCTTATTATTTATATCCTGAGAAAAAAAAACTAGTTATGCAAAAAACTAAAATGACTAAAAGAAGAGGTGTTAATGAGGAAGATTGAAAACTTATCAAGTGTAATGATTTGATGTGATATGAAAATGATGTAATAGGTAAAAACAAAAAAGTGTAACTATCAGAGTTAATTTTATTCAAAAAAATGCAAAGTCTGTACCTGCGAATTGAGTGAACTTATTATGTATAGAGGATAGGGAACAGTATCACTAATGATGCCAATTAAATGCTCATCTTCACCTAATTTACTTTTACTTGTTACATAAAATAAAATAAAAATTATTTATTTTATAAAATTAAATTAAATACATTTTTTTCTTTCTTATTTATGCACTATTAATTTTTAAAAAAAAAAATCCTTCTACATAGAATTCCAAATGAACAGCATACACTGTAGAGGGTGAAAAATTGGTCCATGCATGCAGTGTGGTTGATGGGAGATAACATAACTGGGTCCCAAAAAAAAAAGAATAATTCCCCAAAATTCTCACATGATATTTGTATTATTTGATGTTCATTCTCTCACTATTGTTGAAGTAGATTTTTTTGAGAAGAAAATGTTGAAAGGGACCCATGATGGTTTGGATGGGAAATGGTGTTTTGGGAAAGAACATGAAAAAGTGTGTCAAAGGGAAATGTGGATGGCTGAGAGGGGCCAAGGTTTTCCCAAAAAGGGAAACCCAAATGCACATCACTATTCATGCAATTTTGTTTGTTTTTCAGCTCCATCACAAATTTTTAAACAGCAAACTTTCATATACTCATCACCACACACCCTTCCATGCACTTTAATTCATTCATAATTATGTTATAAGATAAAACACAAAACCACATTATTAATATATAACTTGTTACTAGACCTAAAAATTTCTTTTCCTTTCTTCGGTCGGTCAGGTTAGGTGGTGAGATGAGATTCTTCTCATCCTCCTGCTTCTCCTTCGACACTCGATCTTGGATGAACACCGGATGGTGGGGTACCTGCGAAGGCACTCTGACGCTCAAGTCAATAAAGCGGGTGGTCAGTTCTCGGGTAGGTGAACAATAATAAATGACATATCTTATTCCTTGAGATGTGTGCTATTTATATTATTTTAATGGGCCTACCTTGTTGGGCTCGTTTATTGAAGTGGACCCTGCTTAGAGTTGTATTACTTAATTCTTAATGACGAATTAGTTTCACTGACCTTGATTTGAGCATTAACGGTAATATGGGTCGGCCGTCGGCCAAGTTCCCCTGATCTCGGTCGTCTCGACCAAGTCTCCTAAGGTCTCGGCCAGGTAGACCGTCGGCCTCGTCGTCTCGACCAAGTCTCTCATGTCTCGGCCAGGTTCTCCTGATCTTGATCAAGTACATCAGATCCCGGACAGCTAGGTGGGTCTCGATCAGGGAGACCAGGGATCGACTTCGTCCATCGCTCATATCGGTACATAACTAATCTAGACTATATTTTTTACCACGAAGTTTGAGATAATTATATTCAGTTCAAGTATGTATAGTTATTTCAGAAAGTGGATTTTATATGAAGTAATAATACATAGTTTTGCTAGGGTTAAACCAAACTGAAATTTACCCATATATTGTGTTTATTTTTAAGATTAAATATATTTTTGTTCTTTTACTTAACTATGATAGGAATAGAATTGTGTGAAGCCTAAATAATGTGTGATGAATGGTTTAAAGGGAAGTACTTAACATGCATAAAAGGGAGCAATAATAATTAATTGGCACCAAGCATACTCTAGCTAAAGCAGAATAATGATGAAGTGATAGAAGATACTAACAAAGATGAAAGTATGGTGTATATTAAAATCATGGATTTTCACGTGCGACTTAACTGTGCACAATTATAATGAATGTGGCACCAAATTCATACTAATCTCACTCCAAACAAATTTGTGGGCCAAATTCAACTCACTCATTGTTTTCTACTTTGCTATCTTCACAAGCAACTATCATATTTTTAGGGATTACAGTTCATTAATAGAATTAGGTAGATAGCTACACAATATTAAATTTTCTAACCATATTTTTAAAAAACTAAATATATGTATCTCGATCCATCTTTGTGCAAACAATATTTTTCATATCAGTATATATTTATTTCCTTAAAAAGAAGGGGACAAATCATCCCCAAAAAATATTTATTCATCTAGTACTTTTCTTAGTTTACTTTGCACTTTGATTAACTATATAGATTTGATTAAAATTGTTTGTGTTTCAATTATAAAACTTTTTAAAATACATGGCATAATATTATGGTTGAACATTCATTAAATATCATAATAGATTTCAAGAAAAAAATTCATAAACTTCTAAAGTCTTGGGTTGCTATTAGCCAAAGTTTGTGAAAATGATACATTACAATATATAGTTGTAATTATAAAATTAAAATTGATGGTATAAATTGTCATGCTTTTTTTTTTATCTTAGCACTAAAGTCTTAAAAAATCCAAATTTTCTTAGGTATTTTAATTAACCATCGCGATAGGTTTGATCTTTCATATAAACATTGTTTTTATCTGATAGTTCTAATAAAAAAAAACTCAAATGTAATAAGAAAAAAAAATGATTAGAGAAACTCAAATTAATTGAATAAATTAATAGAAAATTATTATTAGCTAGATAAAATAATCACGTATTAGTATTATTTTAACTTGTACAATGTGTAAGATATCATTTAATTTATATAACGAAAATTTATAAAAAAAATATTTTTCAAATATATGATAATTATTTTTATCAATATCATAATATTGATAAAAATTAAATATGTTTAAATATATAAAAATAAATAAATTTATTAAAAATTATTTATGTTGAGATATAAGGTTATTTTTAATTGTTTGTAATTTTAAAAATTATTAGAAAAATAGAAATAATAATAAAAATGATAAAAATACATAATTAAGAAAACCAATTTGAATTTTTTTTTGAAAAGATATAAAAACTATTTCTGGTTTCCTTTTATTCAATTTCTTTCGAAAATTGGATTTAAAAATACAATATCAAAAGCTCTCAACCATGCACCCGATAGAGGCTCTTACAGATGTTTTAGTTTTATTAAAAATCTAAAAAAATAGGTATTACTTTGGGAAATAATTTTAAAATTTTAATTTCATTAAAAAATTACAAATAAATTTTATTAGTGAGTGTAGGATCAAGTAGGTCGAATAAATAACGTTTATAAAAGTATTCATAATAGCAAGGTTATGATATGGACAATAAGAATCTGACTTTTGATCTTGTGAGAGACGAGCTTGTTCATTTCCAAATGAACTTACACATAAAGACGAAATATTTCAAAAAAAATGGAAAACAGTTATTTATCTCGCATAAAACAAAATGAAAAAAAAAAAACAAAAAACTTATCTATGGAAGAGTTTGAAATGTACATATCTCAGTTGCCAGAATATGCCAAACATATTAAAAAGAATCTTTGATTTTTGTATAATACGTTATTCTCATGACCAGGTAAAACAAACTCTGTAAGATTATCGAATATTCCGCTAAAGAACTAATTATTAATTAAGCCTATAGTTCTGTGAATTTATTTTCAATCTTACAAAATTCATTTATATAATGATCATTTTAATATAATATTAAATGTTTTTAGTTGATACGATCTCTAATATATTTTTATATTTTTTAACGTGTAAGATTATATATTATTTTGTAGTTCAATAATAATTTGATAATTGACGACTTATTAATAAATTTTCGTTAATATTTAAGGTATTATCCGTTTTCAAACTTAGAAAAATATTGTGACGGGTGAAATTGAAATTGTTGTGGAAGAATCAAAGGAAACAGAGTGTGTGGGAAAAAGAAAGAAGGAAAACAGCCACCAATATTCCCGCTTTATTGATAGGCCGACAATAGGACAAAAATTAACAAAATTCTGTCATGATCTTCTTAAAAACATATATTAGCGGATTAATAAAACAAAGTGTTTTTAAATCATGACTAATTCCCAGTCTTAAGCAATGTAAAGTTTTTAGATGTAGTGAAAAAGTGTTTTTCTCACACCAATGTTTCAAAATCAATTTTACAAAAATATCATAAAGTTATCACAACTAATTGGATATGAATACTTAAGAAATCATCACGAATAGCCTAAATAAAAAGTGGTAGATAAAATATATTTGTTTTCGTTTTGTTTATGATGTTTTGCTTTTGAAGTAATGATGTTAACCAAAATCCATGGAAAATGTGGTGTGGAATCTTAGTTGCTCCTCCTCGGTACCATAATAATATGATGTTCACGCAGTGTGTTCCCGAACTGTTCTACATTGTTCCAAGTATTGTAATATAAAAACTGATTCATGAACACTGGTTGTTTAACTAACAACAGATTTTGTCCCACCATGTCATATTCAACTTCTGATTAACATTTAATCATGTGATTAGTAAGGTGATGCCACGTCACCGTTTTCTGCATCAACGAATTTTAAACTTGGTGGGTCAGATCCATGTAGAGTCAACCGATTTTAATGGCTTTAACTATATTTTAACATAGATTTTGGAGTCAATTTGTTGCCTTATTTTAATACCACTTTTTTGTTTACTGTTATTACTATAATATATATTGCTCTAACAATGTGGGAACTCATTAAACTTGCTTCCATTTATGAATTGAGTCATCAAGTGATACAAAATTTAGTTCAATATATTTGTCTTTATAGTTATTGTTTTGACACTCACGATAGTGTCACTTTAATTAACACTTCAAGTTAAATATAATTTAAATATTTTTTAAATAATTAAATTGTGATAAAACTTTCAAATCAATGGAGTTGTTTATTCTAATAACTTTAGTTAATTAACATCAAAATTTTGAATTATCCTTAATTTATGTTTTACACATGTGGTTGACATTATTAAACTCAAAAATTTATGTTTAAGGAATTTGAAATTGTTCGTGTGTGTTAATTAGTTAACATGATTAAGTTACTAAGTTTATTCCAAATGATAATAATTCATGTTTTTTATGTAATGTAAGAACAATAATAAAAAAAAATTGTTTTTAAAATAATCCATTGTTCTCAATAGATATACTACTTCCAGTGATTGATTATAAATAAGAATAAAAAAACTAGTGTTTGATCAGAATTTGAGAAGATCAATCATTTAAAAAATTAAAATTGTTGCAACTAGTCATCGTGTATTTGGTAAAATATTTCATCTAGATCATAGATAAAACTGATAAATGATGATAAAATTATTTATCTGTATTTGGCAAAGTAGCTCTTTAATAAATTACTTATATTAGCGTTTCAAAATAATCTACTTATATTAAATTTATATTTTAACATATTATATACCTCTTAAAATAATTAAATAAAACCGAAATGTCCAATTCTTTTCATAATTACGAATTTTAGATTATTACTTATTGTTATATTTTTGAATTATTTATCTTTTTATTTATATAATTGTTATTTTAAATTATAATGAAGAATAATGTTTTACACAGATATTATTTAAAATTTAATTTATATGCAAAATTAAATTAAATTAACTTAAAAATATAAATTTATAACTATTAAGTTAGTTTATTATTTAATTTTATGAAATATTTTAGCCTAATTTTTTAACGTCTAACTAATTTTTTCGACTAATTTTACCAGATATAATCACTATAAGAGGATGAGTTATGATATTGGAATAATTTATTTAAATACATATTTTAGTTATGTTTATTAATTAAAAGTGTATTTTTTTTTTAAAATTACAAACTAAATAGAGTTAAATGCACACCCCCATTAATTGGATCATTGATTGTTGTTGCTGTTCTCAAGGCCTGAACCTGTCATCAACTTCTTGGCCCAATAGTGATTTCAGCTGTGGACCCACAAGTCCACTTCAAAGTTCTACACATTTCCAATTAATTATTATTATTATATTTATTTTAAAATCAAGTTTGATGTAAAAGTAAATTGTTTCCCTTCTATTTCAGTTTAATACAAGTTTTAAACTTGTTTAATACTCTTTGATTTAACATTTTATTTTAATTTTGCAAACAATCATCTCTTCATAAATGCTAAAACCAACATTAAATATATTAAAAAATATTATTAGGGATGGGGTAACTTCGTCATCAAATACATTGTTTTTTAAACTTTTTTTTAGAGCGAAATCAATGATTAAGAGAATAAATTTATTTTGTGTTATTTTTTCACGTGCAAAGTAGGATGATGCAATACACATGTAGAATGAAGAAGAGTTGTTGATGCTACTTTGTGATCAATATATAATGAACTACAGTAACTGTATATAGAAATTAAATATATTAAAATTAAGATTAGTTTGAATATATTATTTGACAAAAAATTATTAGTGAAGAGGAGGGATTGTGTGTGAATGTTGAAAGGTAAAGATATTAAACTCATAAGTAGAAGTCTTGATGATATTATTAGTGGGATTTTGTTTGAGATTTTATTTTTTTTGTAATTTTGTCAACATTTGGCTCTAAAAAAGTAACGGTAAATCGATTAGCAAAGGTGTTTATAAATTTTCAATGATAACTATTGGGACTTAAAAATTACTTTCTAAAATAAAATAAGATCAATACTACTTGAACTAAAGAATTTGTTAACCGAAAGTCTTATAAAAGAAGATTTTGGACATTAAACTCCTTTTTTTTCTTTTCTTTCTAAGACAACGCTTTAACTGTATGTACGAAGGGGGTGTGCGTAGGCAAGAAGGGAAAGTGTGAATAGCAAATTAATAAAACATACATTATGTCAATCTTTTTATAATTTTACTCAATCACAACTTCTTTCTCTCTCTATATATATAATGATTTTTTTTAGTTTTATGATAATTGTCTTAAAATATTATTCATTATTAGTCGGTAACTAAAAACCCTTAATTATAAATGTCTATTAAAATCCCTTTATGAACTCAAATTTATAATTTGAGATCAAAATAACGTGTTATTTAATATTTTTTTTTCACAATGTTTTTTATCGAAGACGTTTGATTTATATTTGGTTGTTTTTTCATTCGAATTTAAAATTAAGAACAAACACTCTTGATTGGTAAGAGGTTATGAAATATATTTTATTTTAAAAAAAATACATTATGATATTTTAAGTGATTTTTACTCTCATTTTAATATTGATTGTACTGATTAGATAAATCATTAAGTTATAAGATCGAGAGACTGATAGGCCTTACAATAAATTATCGATCTATCAAACACCATATGATTAATAATGATCAAAATACTTTAATTATAAAATAGGAAAATAAAAAATAATAACTAACCTTAATATTGTACCAAAATCCAAATATTAAATTCAAAATATTGAGAATAGACTCGATAAATAGAAAGTACAAAAGTATAAACTTGATATAATTCAACAAAAACGGTCCGAAATAACCAATACCAGACTATTCAAAATAATCGAGATTTTTCCAAAAAATCAAAATCTACTCGCTTGAAAGAACATTTGAATCCACCTATTTGAAAAAATCCCGACAAGACGTAAAATAGAGACATTTGAAGTATATTAAAAAATAAAAGAAGAAGGACAAAAAAGAGAGTATTAAAGTTGTAGTTATTATCATTTTGTGAAAAACAATATAAGAACAACTATATTTTTCTATCTTTTCTTTTATCTTCATTTCTATTTTTAGTTAATTTTATTTTCTATTCTCGTAAATTATTAAATACTAACGAAACCTGATTGTAAGTAAAACGTTTTTGGGTATAACATTCCAGCAATAAAATTATATTAATTTCCCAACCAAAACATATCAATATCATATATATAGTCTAATAACAATAGTATATACTAAATTGACCATGGTAACAATCAAACTTTATTCATAATGAAAACATATAATAAAGAGAAAAATAAGTTAGTCTTGACTTAGTTACAGGAAGTTCGTGTCAAAATTCTAATTAGTATAATTTGATGTAGTCTTTGCACTCTATTAAGAGGTGGCTTGAGAAAGAGAAAAAAATATGAAGAATGACTCTTGTGTCTTGAAAAGAACGCAGAGAGAGTTCAAATATTTTAAATTTAAGAGAAATAGTATTTTTTAATAAATAACCAATGAAATACTTTTATATATAATTTAAAAGTATAATTTTCATTATTCATTAATTTTCAAAACCTTATTATCTAGATACTTCTAAAATTCATCCTTACAATATATCTATATACAATTAAACTTAATTTATGCCGAACCATTGACATACTGTAATTAATTTTATATTAATTGAATATTATTATTGTGGAATATATATATACATATATATATATATATTAGTTGCTTAATTTCATAGTAGAAATCATATTATAAAACTCTGGGAATAACAAATAATATTACAAGTGACTAAAATTCAGATAAGAGATTATTTTTACAATTGAATGAAATGGTAAAAACATATGAAAATATTTTAAATTTTGGTCAAAACCTAAAAATATTAAAACAGATTTACACATTTTATCTCGCAATGATTATCATTTTAAGAATATTAGAACTTAATTTATTTTGGTAAATTTGACTATCACATTTTTTTCATATATTTTACCACTTAAATTTTGTTTTCACACATCTTTACCATAACATTTTTTAAATTTTACGTATTTTATCACCATGCTAGTAACAGAAAGAAATTGTTTTGCAAAAAAAGAAACTACGTCTTTCATTTATCTAATATCTTATTATACATTTAATACTTAATAAAATACATGAAAGTTAAAACAAATATGATTATAGAATGTGTAAAAAGTTGAAAGATAAAGTTATCGAAATGTCACTTGTGAGAACAAAAACATGAATCACATGTTTTTGAAATAAAATAAAATATAATGTTTAATTTTGAGATGAAAATTGGAAGTATGTATAATGTTATATAAGAAAGTTGATAAAACGAAATTGCAGTTGATTGATTCACAACAATACAAGGGTTTATAGTACATGTTGGATTTCTTTTGTAGCTCGTGAAAAGCCTCAAATGTATCCTCTGCTGCAGTCTGTCAAAGATAGTACTACTTGCTTCAGAAGGATGCATTCTTCTTCATCATAAATCATTTTAAAATCACAAAAAGTGAAAAGGAAAAAAGATAATCTTCCTTCAAGTAACCGGTGATTCCATTGACACTACTACTCTTATAGCACCACTAATTGCACTCAACCTTTCTTCACCCTAATACTGAGTCAGTCAGAGAACTTGGAAATATTAAGTTCTGTATAATCCTTGGAGTTATTTGGAGCTGCAAATATGAGAAACAAAATGTGGCTTTTTCTCTTCCTTGTTTTTATGGAATGCTATCTGGGTATGTCATGTTTCTCCCTTTTTTCACTAGTTTGGTCATCTTTATGTTTCTCTCTTCACGGGAAGCTAAATCTTGCTGTTTCTACTTTCTTCTTTTTTTCATTTTAGATTTTAATCTGGTTGTTGAGTGTCTTGCTATGCAGTGTGCTTGTTTCAGGATCATTTTTTTAGAAAAGGGTCACATTTTCTTAAATCTTTCTCACTTCAAGAGATCTAGGTGATATTTGTCTCTTCCTAACTAATCAGCAAATCTCATCTTCTTTTCTGTGTACTTTCCATTTTTATCATGGGTTTTGTTACCCTGGTAGGCAAAAAAAATAGTGTGACTTACGTTGATTTCATATCTAGAGTGGAAAAAGAGCAATCTTTTGACTCTTAAAACAAATCAGAGAAAACATGCTTAGTACTGTTCCTTGTAATTTTTCTTCTCATGTGTGAGAGAACTAATTAAAAAAAAGAAGTCCAAAACCAAACCACCCAATCACCCCTTTTCACCTTGTATACTTGTAAGCAGGTAAAAGGGATATCATATTTTTTTAATCCTTGGTTGAGTTGCATTTCTTATTATTATCAAGTTCTGATCAAATTTTTCTGCATCCCATTTGAGTCACTATTTGTAACGTTTATTTTTTCTTTTGTGGGCTTTAAACCCTAAACAAATTTTTTGGTAGTTTTTAGTTTGAAAAGGGAAAGGATAAGAATGAAGGGGGTTAAAATTCTTTACTTCCTTCATGCCACAATCTCCAAAAAGTAATCTAAATACTATATGCCTCAGCTGTGTAAAAAGTGATCAGACTACTTTCTTTTATTCACTAGTTATTGTGGACCAGAGGTTGATGCTGCCACATGATTTTCACGAAATTTGGTCATTGGTGGTTTATGTATTTAATAAATAATACTATTATGTTTTTCCTTGTTCCATGACTTTGGAAAAAATATTTAGCCATGGGAAGGGGAATCGTGGTGCAACAGAAGTCAGATGCTGCTATCCCAGTGACAACACTGTCACCACCTGAAGGCAACACCACATTCATCGATGGCACAACTTGGTGTGTGGCTCTTGCTGGAGTTTCCCAAGGTGACTTGCAGAATGCTCTTGATTGGGCTTGTGGACTCGGAATGGCAAATTGCAAAGCCATCCAACAAGGTGGACCATGTTTTGAACCACAAACACTAGTTTCTCATGCATCCTTTGCTTTCAATAGCTACTTTCAGACAAACGGGAATTCCGATATTGCATGCAATTTTGGAGGCACTGCTGCTTTGACCAAACGTAACCCCAGTAAGTTAAAATGTTAATCTCATCAGGTTGATTATGTTCATGTTAATAATTATTTTGGATAAACATGTTTGTGATATTGAACTTTTACCAGTTTTACTGATAATTAGTTTCTGTCTAAAATCTGACTGATAACTTTTAATAGGATTTCCATTCCAACTACTTTTTTTTCATCCACAAAAAGTCATGCTAAGTAAGACATATGGAATTAAGATTCGCTAGCCCCACCATAATTTGTTGATGCTTTATGTGAAGATCACAAGTAACAAACAGTTATATAAGCCTCTTGGATCTTGGGAACTTTGGTACTTTTCCTCTGCCATTTTTGTTTTGATGTCTACTTAGCATCTTTTCACTTTTGGTACCATAGTGATGTAATCTGTAATAATGAATAACCTTACTTGTGTAACTCCTGAATTTCTTGCTGGTTGATGAATATAAATATATTTACATATGCTGATGAATAATGTTAAATATTTATTGAACTTTTTGCTTGAGAATGGTGTGAGGTGCTGAAAAGACAGGTGCTTAACTTAAGCAACTATAATTCCATCCAATCAAATAATTTACTTTTGTTTGTGTGCTATTCTTTTAGAAGATACCAGAACATTTACTTTTGAATAAGCAATTACAATGAGTTGGTGTATGTAGTAAAGTAGGTGCATACTTTGGATTATATTCCTGATGTCATCAAAATGAGTACATATGTTAAGCACTGTTTACTGGATTCCTGAAAATTAAGTGTAGAATATATTTGAATGTTAAAATATGATTAATTTTGAAATGAGTGTATGAAAATGTTCATACTGAACTTCTCTGTTTCTTTTTTCTCTTCAGGCTACGGAAAATGTGTTTATTCTACATCTGGGTATGTATGAGATCATACCATAACTTGCTAGTTTGTCTAAATTTAGAGAAGCTTGTATGTATTTTATTGAATCATTGTTTTGTATTTATTTTCATGTGATAGATCTTTAGTTGCTTCTGCACCACCTTTGTTGAAGAAGCATAGCCAAAGCCTGGTTTGGTCGAAACTGGTTGTCGTGTTACTGGTTTCAAACTTTTGGATGTGACTATGGTCGGCAAAACCGTGGACAAAAGGAAAAGGAAATTAGAGGAAGGTTAGGGAATGTAGCTTTGTTAGCATTTTGTAATTGTGTTTTTGTTGCTAAGGTATTCTTAGCTTTCATGTTGGGTCAGAACAAGAATCTCTAATCATGCAAATAATCTATTTTCTAAGTTTAATTTGTACATTATTCGTTTTCATGTTTTATTTTTTCCTGTGTTTGGTTTATTTTTTGTTCATTTTAAATAAATTTAAAACTGTAAACTAGTCGTACTATTTATTTATTAAAAAAAGAGGTAGAACAGTGTTTAGGGAATATAATTGAACACAATTTATGTTAATGTTCTAGTGTTACAGTGAAGTTCAATAAATTTCTTCCATCATCTATTTCTTGTAAGTAGGGAGGAATAAAAAAACAAAGGTAAATAACATAATCTATTCATTTTAATTATACTAGCGAAAATAAAGACGCAGTATTGCATTTTCCTCTCCTACTCAACTTTTATAATATTAAAAATTTAATATACGTAAATAATTTTGGATGAATCAAAATTAAAAAACAAAAAATAAAAAATAACATATAAAAAAAAATGATAAATTGATTAATCAATGTCTTTTTTTTTATTTTCTTATTTTAGTTTTTCTTCTTCAAGTTTTTTTTCTACTTCTATTGTGTGATGATGTTGAGGTAAGATTAAGATTCACTTCATGATAAATACAAAAGAAATATGGTTTTACCAAAAAATAAAATTGCTTGAAATGGAGTAAAAATGGAATGAAAAGTGATTGGAAATAGAGGTTATTTTATTTTGTATGTGAGATTTGGTATAGGAACATAATGATGGTGAGTATATGCTCTATCTTTGTTTCTGTTGTTGTCTTAAAATAAAAAATTAAGAGAAGGGTAAGAAGTTAGTTTGTATATAAAAAAGATCCCTTAAGATTAATTAAAAAAAATAAAATATTTTTATTTTTTAAATAATTCATATTAAATGACAAAATATTTTATAATAATAAAATAAAATATATTAAATAAAAATAGAATAGAAAAATTATGTAAAAAAATATTACGAAAAAAAGTTCTCTTTATATATATATATATATATATATGGGTATATATTATATTTATTTATTTTAATTAAAAAAATAGAACAAAATACTATCATTTTATTTTTTGTTAGAAGAGTACATGTAAAGGGATACACCATTGCCGTCTCTTCACAACATTGTCTACAAAAACTAGTTAGTTCTAATTTATTAATTCTGAACTACTAAACTAATATATTAATTAGAATTATCTAGTAAATTAATTAGTAAAATAATTAATGAATGGAAAAAAATATTTAAAAAAGTATGATTACACATTTTTTATTTTATAAATACATTTTTTTTACACCCTATTCTAATTGTCCCAATACATGACCCATGAAAATAAACACAATACATGGTTCAAGTACAAGCCCAATTAAATTCTACACAAAAATTACCAAACTACTACTCTATACAAATTTACAAGACTAAGAAAATAATAAAAAAAACTCTTAGAAATGGATGTTCTAATTAAAACTTTATCTTCTTCAATCTTCTTAACCCAAAGTTGTGGTAGCTTGATAGTTCTCCATCACATGATCTACTAATAATGCATATTTTCCCAAAAATTAAATAAATTTCATAATAACATGCAAATTTCTTACAACTTGTCTAAGATCGAATATCCTATATTGAATCACTCTTGTCCTCACTTCTTCAAATGTCCAAGAGGGTGGGAACCAATAAAAATACTCTAATGCTCAAGTCAATGAAAGTCACTTTTAGGGTGTGTTTGGATTAGAGGGTGTGGGAGAGTGGAAAGTTGAGGGTGAGTGGGAGTGGAAGTGTGAAGAAAGTTGAGGTTGTTTGGATTGGGGTATGTTAGAGTGGATGTGTGAAGAAAGTTTATTGAAAATTGTGAATGATATGATAGTTGTGAGAGTATTTTAATATATTTTGAATAGTAAAATTTATAAGATTACAATTTTACCCTTTATATAAAAAAAGAATAAAGAATGATTAATCCTATTTCATATTTTAGTTAATTATAATTTAAAATTAAAGTATAATTATATTATTTAACATTTTATTACATTGCTAATGAAAGTAGGAGTTCACAAAACAAAAATATTACATTGCTAATGAAAGTAGGAGTTCACAAAACAAAATATTAAATGTCCAACAAGTAATACAGATAGTCAAATATTACATGTCCAGTAACTAAGAAAGAGAGTCAAATATTACATGTCCAGCTACTAACAAATTTCCACTTGTAAAAATATTCATTTTAAATACATATATTTTTTTCTTATAACAATTAAATCTTATAACAAAAATTACAAAAATATTTTTTTAAATCTTTTCAACTAATAACATTAATAATTT
>Ga0123342_1007243_pt1 | contig 14780 bp, 9 predicted proteins | sample Turbeawhitnodule_FD_89960 | JGI IMG/M metagenome (GOLD analysis project Ga0123342, IMG submission 89960) | Root nodule microbial communities of legume samples collected from Mexico - Turtle bean Mexico white nodule | ecosystem: Host-associated > Plants > Roots > Nodule | place: Mexico: Nepantla...
AATCATTTAATGCTCAGTCAAAGCACAAAACAGTTTTCTGTTATGGTCCCAAAACAAACAATCGATTGAATGCTCGAATCAATCAGTTGTTTTGGTTTGACAGCAAGTCAACCATCAAAAACAATTTTCAACCTTTCTAAAAACATCTAAGTATAAAACAATCGGTTGTTTCGACAAAACAACAGGTTGTTTTTCACTTAGTTTGAAAAAACACTTTTCATTTAAAAGATTTGAGAATGCTTATGCTTTGGATTCAATCAAGAGTGAATTTACACATAAAATCTACCTCAGATCCTATCTAAAGACAACTCAGCAACAACAAGCACATCCAGCCATTCATCAACCTTCAAAGGGTTTGGATTCTTCAAAGCTTGAACACACTTGATTCAACAAATTTTTCCATAAAGTTGTCTCGATTAAGTATCAAAGTCAATTATCTAGTTAGTATAACATTCATTTATTTTAAAATGCCCTATATTATATTCTACTTCATTTCTTTATACTTATTATTTTGATATTGTTGTAGGATCTTCCTACTCCATTTGCACAATATATTCGACAAGGTAGATTCAATAAGGTTACTCTCCATGGTCTACTAATGGAGGTGGAATGCAAGGTGTTCAAAAGGAAGTTTTCTTCTAGCCGCATTAAACTTGGCAACGGGTGGAAGAATTTGTCATCTTCATTCTTTCCGTGAAGGAGACAAGATTATCTTTGAATGTGATACCAAAAATCCTTATTCTCATATAAGGGTTTTGTTACTTCTATTCACCGTTTAAGCTATCATGGATAATTTCTTTTATTATTCTCTTAGGATAACAGTTACCAGTGCTTACGAAAGATCAAACATATTTATTTGTGTGCTTTTACTTTGTTGAAAACCTGAATAGTTAAGTGTTATTTATGTTTATGTTGACTATATGTTTATGTTTAGTAGTATTCATATTTTATTTGTTCACGCATTACTTGCAATGTGAATACATAAACTATTTGTTCATGCATTACTTGCAATGTGAATGCATATATGTTTATTTTTGTTGTATGGTTTTTAAGATCTTCAGTTATTTATATAAATATTATTTCATTGTATTTATATTTCATCATATTTTATTTGTATTATATTAAATTTTAATTTATATCACAAAAGGTGACTTCATAATTTAATATGATTTTTTCCTACAATATATTTGTGGAAGAAACACACATTTACTATAATTGTACTTGGTATAATATAATAATTTTTTTTAATTGCAATAATTATTCAAAGAGAGATTTTTGCAGAGATTAACTTACCACATGAAGTTGGTGAAGAGTAATTCATTTTCACCGTAAATATCTTATGGGAACATAATATTAGATAATTATTTATATAATGTAAATTTGTTCAAATTATTGTATTGTATTGTAATGTATTTATTATGGAAAAAATTTATTCATTCAATTTTTACTTATAATTAATTTGTGGACTACTAACATTCCAAATTTATGATAAGTTAAATTCCAAATTTATGATAAGTTAAATTAAATTCTTTAATATGCAAAAGTATGTAAACTTATGCTCAATGCTTAGTGTATTATATTTAATTTCATTTGCTCAATTTTATATTTTTTATATGTAAAAAAATGTTTTTTGATTATAAATTTAATATTTATATATAAAATGTTCTAAAATTGTCAACATACTAGTGAGAGATAAATTAAAGAGAGAAGAAAGAGGAAGAGAGAAGAGAGAGAAAAAGAATAGGGAAGTTCTATTGTTTGTTTTTTGTTAGGTGCCTTACACGAGTTACACGAGTGTGTTTTCTCTATTTTATTAACATTAAATAAGTTGTTACACCAATTTCATATTAAAAAAAAAATTATTATAAAACATAACAACTGTATAAACAATTCTTAAAAAAATATAAAATTACGTGCGTTACATATGAGGTACATAAAAGTTGAAAACTCGTGAAAAGAATAAAATCATTATGGTGCATTAAGCAACATTTAATAAATTCCTTATCTTACTAAAGTTACCTAGTACGTGTGACTAATGTAATAGATTTTCTTTTTCGTTTTTCATTTATACATCAATAACTTAACATGTCTTTTGATGATATATTTATTGAGGTTATGTTTTATGGGCAAATCTTAACTCAAACACAATTAATCGTTAATTATAAGCTATAGGTAGGGATGGTAAAGCGGGGTGGGCCATGCGGGCTGGCCCGCGGCCCGCAGGTAAAAAACGCAGGACAAACTAACATTTTCAACTCGCTAACCCGCATTAGCCTGCGCGAGCCAGTAGCGGGGCGGGCTGGTCCGCTAACCCGCAAGAAAAAAAAATGTCATTGTTTCAATGTGTGCAGATGACGGAGAAGATTATAATTATGAAAAAATGAATGAAAGTTCTTCTAAGACAACAATGTTATTGAAATGGAAGAATGTCAATAATGTTTATGTTTAATGTTTTTGGATTAATGTTTATGTTTAATGTTTTGGAATTAGGTATGTTTAATGTTTTGGAAGTGGAAGAATAGTGATATTTGATATTTATTTTAATGTTTAAATTTTAGATGTTTGACTATGTTTGAAAATGAAGAAAAAAAATCGGGTTTGATAGTAACAAATATATAGATTTAATTTGACAATTTTTTAAGAACAAAATGTAAAAAATATATATTTAATTTAAAAAAAACGCGGACCAACTCTTATGCAGGGTGGGTCGGGAATTCTAACCCACAATAACTTTACGGGGCGGACCAATGCGGGACGGGCTGACCCGCTTTGCCACCCTTAACTATAGGATAATATATAGAAAAAAATGTTAAATGTCATGATAATAATATAATAAAAGGAATATCATATTTAAATGATAGTGAATTTTGCATAATTCCGCAGACAATGTTGTGATTAGCTTGTTAAGTAATTAATTAGAATTAAAGTATGCTGAGACATAGTCTATACCCATACAAAAGAATCATTTGTATATTAATACATAGATTTTAATCAATTTTAACTTAAATAAGTATGTGACTAAAATCTTCAGCTATGATTATCAATCACAATCAATATATAACTGAAATAATTGTTAACATAGATTTCCCATAAATAAATTTATAATATTAAATTGTGTATGAAAAGGATATATTGACGTGTCATCAATTTAAGAGAAAAAAAGATAACAATTTTTTGGATTAAGTGTTTTCCACACGTATATTAGAAGCAGCAATTAGAAAAATTAGATTGTTTGGATTTTAGTTCTAGAAAAGGAAGACCAAGGAGACCAATAATGGCAATATAATTATCATATGATCCATTTGAATGACTTCATTCAATACAATAAGTTTTTTTTTTTTAATAGTTTAGCTATTGTTTGAAGATTAATAAATAATAAAATGGTTAAATATGTTTTTTTTAAAAAAATTTAATTCAAATTTTTAGATTTTATATATACTAGTAAGAAAATTATAGAATGAGTTTTATAATTTTTTTAATAAATTATATTGTAATATTTATTATAAAATATTTTAACCTTCTAACAAAATTCATTTATAATGTTGAAAAAATATAATAATTAATTAATTTCGCGTTTGAATACAAAAAATATATTTAACTTAAAATAAAAATAAAAAACAATAAAATAATTTAATATAATAATATAAATATACTACAATTGTTTTACTATTTTTATTAAAATAATAGAATAATATCATAAAATATACACAATATTTATTTGAAATAGAAGTCGTCTTATAACAGGGAAAAGAAAGAAATGACAATGATAATAAAATCACTACTGAATAGTTAACATAAAGCAACCATGTTTAAGAAATGTAAAACAAGTAAAATAAATAATAAAATAATTTATAACTTATATTAGTATAAAAGTAATTTTTTTTTTCAAAATTATTTTACAAACGTGATGACAATAAACGATGTTATTATCGCCAAATTTAATTATTAATTCTTTTAAACTGGATAAATTCTAAAAATATAAAACAAAGTCTCTTGCTGTATAACAACAACTATAATATAACTATTAGTCTTAAGAAATAATTTAAGAGAAAAAATCATTTATTTGATGAATATATTTTTTTTATAAAAAATGAGTTATTTAGATAAAAAAATTAAAAACAATTGAAATGTTAGAATATAATTCAAATAATAAAATTTAAAAATTCAGTATAAAAGAAGGAGAAATCAAAATTACACGATAAATCATTTCCTCTCTTTATATATATAAATTAAATTATTAAATATTTAATTGATTAATATTTTTTAAAAAGTTTAATTTTAAAATAATATTTATCTAAAAAAATTAGTTGTTTTATCTAAAACAATTAAGTATAAAATATTTTAATTACATCTATCCACATACAAAATTTAGAAAAAAAAAATTATCAAGCACACAATTAATTTAGTCCTTAAAAATAAATATTTATTTTAGTCAATGCGTAAAAAAATATACCATTTTATTTTATTATTAATTTTTGTAAAAATATTTATTATAAAATTAGGGACTAGTTTAAATTCAATTTTTTTACTAATTCAGAATTAAATCATATTCAAGAAATAAAAAACTAAGACAAATATTGAACTATCTAGTCGTTTATTTATTTTTGCCACTACTAGGATGGCGTGCGATATTTTTCTTTCTCAGCGTAACGTAAGGACATTCGGCGAGAAAGAACAAAGAGCAAAATGGTAAAGATGCGTTTTCCAATTTGTTGCGAGGATATACACTGAATCATGTGATTACGATAGTACATAGTCCAAAGGATATTTCATTATTTCAGAAGACCATAACCAAAATGGAGCCAATTAAATAATGCTACCAACTCGCACTACTACACCACCAACATTTACACTCCCTCTCTCTCTCTCTCTCTCTCTCTCTCATCACCTAACCACTTTCTCTCTCTCTCTCTGTGTTCGTTCGTCGATCTCATCAATCTCTTAGCTACCATGGGTAACACGATGCTCTTTCACTCTCATCGCCTAACACTTGCTTTTTTCGTCAATCGAATTCGAATCGCTTTTTCTCGTTTTTATCTTTTCGATTTGATTTTGATTTTGATTTTGAAATGTTTGGTTCGTTCGTGCAGTGACTGAGAACCCGTTCAGTAGCATTCTGAGGACGCTCGAGAAGCCTGGTGGTGGTGGCGAGTTCGGGAAGTACTATAGCTTGCCTGCTCTCAACGATCCTAGAATCGGTTAGTCACTGATTTTTATTTTGAAATGGTTGATGAGAGAAAATGTTGAAGGAAGCACTTCAGTTTTGTTTAATTTTACTTCCGTGTGTTGATTTGATGGCTCTGTTTTTCTATTGCATTTTATCTGTTGATATTGTGTGTGTCTGGTGAGATCTGCTACTGGTTTTTCTCGTGATGATTTTTGAGTTAAATTTGAATCTGGAGAAGCTGGGAATTGATGGTGATATTCATGTGTTTGTCACGACAGATAGACTTCCTTATTCTGTGAGGATACTTTTGGAATCTGCAATCCGTAATTGTGATGAGTTTCAAGTTAAGAGTCCTGACGTTGAAAAAATTATTGATTGGGAGAATACCTCTCCCAAGCAAGTGGAGATTCCGTTCAAACCAGCTAGAGTGCTTCTGCAGGTGAGTAACATGAAGATGTTGATGCCGAGTGTTATTGCTTTTAAATTCTGTGAGTGTCTGCTGTTTTTGTGGTGTTCAGTTGAGTGAGGTTTCTTGAATGGTGATATCAGGATTTTACTGGGGTACCTGCTGTCGTTGATCTTGCTTGCATGCGAGATGCAATGAACAAACTTGGCGGTGATTCTAATAAAATTAATCCCTTGGTAAGGCACGTGTTTGTGAACAATAATGAACTTACATTGACATTTGAATTTTTTCAATGCATTTGATACGTTTTAATGATTTTAAAATTGGTTTTCTTCAGGTACCAGTGGATCTTGTCATTGATCACTCTGTTCAGGTTGATGTGGCAAGATCTGAAAATGCTGTTCAGGCAAATATGGAACTTGAATTCCAAAGAAACAAAGAAAGATTTGGTTTCCTTAAATGGGGTTCAAATGCATTCAATAATATGCTCGTTGTTCCTCCTGGATCAGGGATAGTTCATCAGGTAATTGAATCATTCGGTAAAAATGGTGATGTATATGTATGTGTATGGATACAACACATAATATTTTATTTGATTCTGTTATATTCAATTTCTGAATGTTTTTATTTTTACAAGAAATACTTTCTTTCATTAGTGATTCCTGCTTGTCTTCCGAATCAAGTTCTGTGATTTTAATTTTGCAGGTTAATTTAGAATACCTTGGTAGAGTTGTGTTCAACACAAATGGTGTGCTTTATCCTGACAGTGTTGTTGGAACTGATTCACACACAACTATGATAGATGGCCTGGGTGTCGCTGGATGGGGAGTTGGTGGAATAGAAGCAGAAGCTGCAATGCTTGGCCAGGTAGAACTAACATGCTAATTTGTTATAGGACTCTATTAGTTAAAAAATTAAAATTGGAGAGTGGAATTTATTTATTTATTGAGTATTTGAAAATTTTCAATTCTCTTATGTTCGTGATATTATATTTAGACCTGCGTGGTTTTGGCAAATAGAAAAGTTATTGTTAGATAAATTTATTTATCTCTGATATTTTTGCAGCCCATGAGCATGGTCCTTCCAGGTGTTGTTGGGTTTAAATTATTAGGAAAACTACGAGATGGTGTCACAGCAACTGACTTGGTGTTGACTGTCACTCAAATGCTGAGAAAGCACGGGGTTGTTGGCAAGTTTGTGGAGTTTTATGGTAAATACCAATTTATGCAAATGATGCAGATGTATCTTCTTTTTATAGCATCATCTGTCTAGCTGATTAATCTTTACTTGAATAATTCCTTTTTATCTCCCTAATACAGGGGAAGGCATGAGTGAACTGTCTTTGGCAGATCGTGCCACCATAGCAAACATGTCTCCCGAGTATGGTGCAACGATGGGCTTCTTTCCTGTGGATCATGTAACTTTGCAATATTTGAGACTGACTGGCAGAAGTGATGAGACTGTAAGTGAACACCCTTGTCACTGTGTCATGATATTTTATGTTGTCTACATGTGCTTAGATGTCTTTCTTACAGGTTTCTATGATAGAATCCTATTTACGAGCAAATAAGATGTTTGTGGATTATAGTGAGGTATGCTATGCATAGATTTTTGTTATTAGATATTTATATAATAAATGTCTGGAAGGACCTGTTCTGAGTGGGATTTTGCTTTTGTACAGCCTCAAGTGGAGAGAGTGTACTCATCGTATTTGGAACTCAATCTTGAGGATGTAGAGTCCTGTGTCTCTGGCCCAAAAAGGTAAAGAGTTCTTGTGCTTTCCTCTTAAAAAGTAAGGGTAAACTATTCTCCTATATTCTTGTATTTTGCATTTTATACAAACGCCCTCCCTCTAATGATAAATTGTACAAAGAACTTCCTTGCTTTAGATAAATTAAAACGTTACCATCCTAAATGCTATAAGGTCTTACGAATTTGTTGAAAACATCATTCCTTTATTCAGACATATATTCTACCAAAAAGGGAAGAACACATTCATTTGGCTTAGCACAATTGATGCTTGATTTTTCACAAAACATCTTAAGCTACTTGGTAAACAAGTATGCGATGTTTCAACATTGTGGAGTGTTGCATTTTATATTTTAATGAATATACTGGAGTTAGGGTTTCAAAACGGACGGTCTATATAGTAATCACAGATTAGAAGGGAAGAGGACATATTTTATTCTAGAAGTAAAATTACATTTTCAGTTTTTAAATGGTGTAACCCTTGCTTAAATCTTTTCAGGCCTCATGATCGTGTCCCTTTGAAAGAAATGAAGGCAGACTGGCTTGCCTGTCTCAACAATAGAGTTGGATTCAAGGTATTTTTTTTAATGTTGAAATATATAGTACTAATGTTACATAACTTATCTGTTCAATCTAAGGTGTCTAAGTTTTCATATCTTAAGATTAAGTATGATTTTTCAAAAGGAATTGCACTCTTAAGGTAAATTGACTAGTTTTTGCGTGCACCTTCGGCACATCTTAATAGTTCAGATAAGGCACACCTTTAGCACCTTACTGATATATTTATATATATAATAGATTAAAAGAGCCCAGCCATTTAACATTTGTGACTGTGAAGGCCGTAAAATAGTCAGAAAATAAAAAAGATCCCATCCTATGTGATGTTTTTTTTTAATGAGATACTTGTTCAATCAATTCATATGGCTAATTAATACAATAGTCATATATTTTGCTATTTATTTTTTAATTTAATAGCCACCTTGTATGAAGTGTGCAATGTTTGACCCTCTTCATGTGTGTTAGCCCCCTTAGCACCTCACAAATTTACTTCTCCTTTGACTGCTCTGGATGAAATTTGAATTTACAATCCTGCAGATAGGTGCTCATTGCCTCTACCAGGAAGTTAAAAGTGCAGTTGACTATATATTTATCCTAGTGAAGTGATTTTAGAATTTTGGGGTTCATTGTTTTTTGTTGTTTGAACTCTATAAAACTGCATTGTTACAGGGTTTTGCTGTACCCGTAGAATCTCAAATTAAGGTTGCAGACTTCACATTCCATGGTACACCAGCACATCTTAGGCATGGTGATGTTGTTATAGCTGCTATCACCAGTTGTACAAATACTTCAAATCCTAGTGTTATGCTTGGAGCTGCATTGGTTGCAAAGAAAGCATGTGAATTGGGTTTGCAGGTTAGTAGATGGTTATGTATTTTGTACCTTCACCATTATACTTTTATGATTTAACTTAATAATGATAGGCTTGCACATAATTATGTGCATAAATCCAACAAGAATGTTTGTCCCTTGCTATATACTTCGGTGCCATAATTGGTATGATAGAGTAGTGAAAAACATGATCTCGGTTTTACTTTTGGTGTCTGACTGCATTTATATCTTTATATCATTGTTAAAATACGATGGGATTGCATTTATATCTTTATATAACTGTTAAAAGGCAATGAAATTGGATTTATATTTATATAACATTATTGCCTTGGTTAATGTGGCACTTTGTATAGCTTCGTATTCTTGCTCCTTTCTCATTTATGAATAATTTGAAGTTATAGTAGCATTTGTTTTATGGTTTTTTATGTTTTTATGTCTAGTAGTTAGAAATGTAATTGAAATATGATGATATTTGATTTTTTCTTTTTCCCAACGTTGTTTGTTTCTAATTGTTTGCTTTTGTTTCACAATTTGATATTGAATATTAGGTGAAGCCATGGATTAAAACGAGTCTTGCTCCAGGTTCTGGTGTTGTAACCAAGTATTTGCAGAGGAGGTAGGTAGTCTTTAGAATCTAGTCAAGTGTATTGAATCCATAACATGGTGTACTAAACTCTCTTGATTCCTAAATTTCTCCTGGTTCCTGCAGTGGCTTGCAGAAGTATTTGAATCAGCTTGGTTTTCATATAGTTGGGTACGGATGCACAACTTGCATTGGAAATTCAGGGGATATTGATGAAGCTGTAGCATCTGCAATTACGGAAAATGGTACACACGGTTATGTAAATAATATTTTCTTAATACTCACTCAACAATCTCTAAGGTTTTACCCAAGCATTTTTTTTTTCTGAATATTCCAGATATAGTAGCTGCAGCTGTATTGTCTGGAAATAGGAACTTTGAGGGCCGAGTTCACCCATTAACAAGAGCTAATTATCTTGCTTCTCCTCCTCTTGTTGTTGCCTATGCCCTTGCTGGCACAGTGCGTGACTTGTCAATTGATTTCATTTTGCAAGTATGCATTTCAAAACTTGCTGCACTCTCTAATTTGGACACACACTACTCTGTAGGTGAACATTGACTTTGACACTGAACCCATTGGGATAGCCAAGGATGGAACCAAGATCTTCTTCAATGATATTTGGCCATCCAGTGAAGAAATAGCAAACGTAAGTGGCTGTGGGTTTAATTATGACTGTCATCAAATCTTGTATATTAAATTTGAGCCATCACAACACTCTAGACCAGGGACTTCTCTCAACCTACTATCCCTTTTAACATGCTACATGACTTCTCCGACATCAGCCATATCATTTGTACCCCTCAAATACTGTTGTTTAAGTTTAGTCAGTGTCAAATTATCTAGTTAGGTCCAAAATTTTCTATATTTGTAAATTTAAAATTATTTTGTTTTTAATTCTGGCACATCATATAAAATTTACTCTTCAATTCTAAAAGTCTTCTCTCTTAAAATTTATTCTTATATAACAATAACAATTTCAAAATCTTATATTTTAATTTACTCCTATATGTTGAGATTTTTCATGATTTGTGTGGATATTATGCATGGTTTGGATTGTATAGCAAGTTAGAATAAGAGATTTTCATAGGAGATAGGCTGAGCTTGATTCCTACCTCACCCAAAATTTAATAGGGTCGTGCAGTTGGACCCAAAATTGAACAGATCTTCTAGGGTAGAGAACCAGATCAACTTGATTTGTTTAATTAATATAATATCTTAATATTATGTATAAGCTAAATTATAAAATTAAAGTAGCGTAAACCTGAAATTGGGGCATGCTTTAAAATTTATACCATTATTGTAAAACAATATTAATATAAATATAATATCATGTTATGCAGAATATCATGTTTTAAGTCTAGAAGTCTTGCATAATTATCAAAAAGATGTATAATTTCAAAAGAATGCGAGACCAAGTGGGGTTGGAAATGACTTGAACCCGAATCTGTCTCCAAAATGCTATCAAGTACAGTATTTAAATCCCAAACCCGTCAAAATTAGTTTTAGGGCAGGATATTGAGTACCCATAGCTAGGATATCTCCTTCATTCTGTCCTTTTATCTTGATTTTCCGTACATCATAGTTAGTTAGCTTTTGACTCTTTCTGTTATCTCTTGTATATTCTTTCCAAAAGGATGGGATTGTCCTTGTACAAATTTTCTTCTATAAAGTTGAGAGGATCCCCAAGCAATATTCATACAATTCTGAGTTTCCACTCTATATAACAAAATAGAACTTTATCTAAACAATGAGGACATTTATTATCATATTTTATTCCTTCTTATGACATGTAGCTTTGTCATTGTTTGATAGAAGTAATATTCTATTAATTTATATTTATAGTTTTTTCCTAAATTTATAGTAATATGCCCCAGAAACTTGCTAGTTTAAATAAAAAATGTTGTCAGTAGATTGTTCATATTTGTCTGATTTTCAGGTCGTACAATCTAGTGTGTTGCCTGATATGTTTAAAGATACATACAACGCAATCACCCAAGGCAATCCTATGTGGAATAATTTATCTGTTCCTTCGGGCACTCTTTATGCTTGGGACCCTACATCAACTTATATTCACGAGCCACCTTATTTCAAAAACATGACCATGTCTCCCCCAGGCTCTCACGGAGTGAAGGATGCTTACTGTTTACTCAACTTTGGAGACAGTATTACAACTGACCACATCTCTCCAGCCGGCAGCATACATAAGGACAGTCCTGCAGCTAGATACCTTATAGAACGTGGAGTTGATCGACGAGACTTCAACTCTTATGGAAGTCGTCGTGGTAATGATGAAGTGATGGCAAGAGGAACATTTGCCAATATTCGCATTGTCAACAAATTTTTGAATGGAGAAGTTGGACCTAAAACTATTCATATTCCTTCCGGGGAGAAGTTATCAGTCTTTGATGCTGCTGAGGTGATTTTTCTAAACCATGTAATCTGTAGGCATATTAGTCAATGCTTTTACTTTGCATCTGGCATCCTTCACTTTCTGTGGAACTGTGTGTTCTATTTGATGTTTTGTTGGTAAGATTCTTCATGATGCAGCTGGATCTATAAAATAACAGTGAGCTCTATCTGATATTTCATTGTGCAACAAGTATCGAATAGCCAAAATGGAAAAAAACTAGAGAAAGATAGTGTCAGTAACCTTGAACAAATGATTTATGATTCCTATCTTTTTCATCCAACCGTCCCAACAATTGGTAGTTGGCTTCTTGTTAATCTTGTATGCTGTCATATTGTCTGAGGTAGATTGCAAAATGTTCAATCTATAAATCAAATTTCTAACTCTTCAACCTTCATTGATCCCTTTTGGTATTGACACTACTTAATTGTCAGAAATACAAGAATGAGGGGCATGATATGATTATCTTGGCCGGTGCTGAGTATGGGAGTGGAAGTTCTCGAGATTGGGCTGCAAAGGGGCCAATGCTACTGGTACATTCTGGAGGCCTGTTGTGCTCTCACTGATTTATTTGTGCATGTTTTGCTGGTTTGTTTAATGCTGAATACATTTACTATTATTTCTAGGGTGTGAAAGCTGTCATAGCAAAAAGTTTTGAAAGGATTCACCGAAGTAATTTGGTGGGTATGGGTATCATTCCTCTTTGTTTTAAGTCCGGGGAGGATGCTGATTCTCTTGGATTAACTGGCCATGAACGTTACACCATTGATCTACCAAGCGACGTGAATGAAATAAGACCTGGTCAAGATGTCACAGTGGTGACAGATACCGGGAAGACATTTGTATCTACCTTGAGATTTGATACAGAGGTACCATTTTATCTTTCATCTCTCATGGTGTTGGTGGTAGTGATGAGTTTCTTGTGCCTTACTCTTTGACATTTTCCTTTTCCCTGCTGCTGATGTTTTCGTTACTTCCTTATAGGTTGAACTAGCTTACTTCAACCATGGAGGCATCTTGCAATATGCCATCAGAAACTTGATTAATGCTAAACATTGAATCGGATATAAACCAAGTATGCAGGTTGAATTGTTAGCTCCCATTGCCACGGATTATTAGCTTCGGTCTTAACAATCTACTGCTAGTATGGCTGCCACCGGGAAACCCATCCTGTATTCAGCTATTGTCTTAATAATAAACCAAGGAACTACATGGCTGCTGCAAGGAAGAGTTACTATGACTGTCGTTTGTTGAAGAGAAATGTGATTTTCTTTAAAATTTATTTGGGGATGATAACTCTCATTTTGTTTTCTGGTTTTACTACCGGAAACTTTCTAGTAAACATTTACATTCTATTGCTGCCACTCAACTCTTGAGAATTAATAAAATAAGGAATATTTATTAAAATTATAAGCATTGTACCGTTATGTTCTCTGTAAGTTTCATGAATTCTTATCATGATCCATTATTTATTTTTCTGTGAAAACTTATAGAACTAGAAAAGTGAAAAATTTCAAGTTTCATTTTATTTAGTTTTTTTAAAATGGAGTCGAAAAATGGATCAATTTTTCTCATAAGTTGAAAAAGGCAATTCGCCTTTCTTCCCTCAAAGGTTAAACAAAAATTGCTTTTTCTTTTTGTCATTGAATCTATTTAAAGAAATGGTTGAAACTTTTGACGGGTATTCACTGTCCTTTAGGTATGGTAATGGGTCTACTCAGGGGTGGGTTTAGTTCACATTATTCCTATGACTTTTAATTCATATGTTCTTTTGACACTTCAATACAAAATATTTTTTTTATTCTTTTTGTGCTAGCTTTTATATTTTGGATTACATAATAGTATTTATATAATTTGAGTCCTCCAACAGCAAATCGAGCATCTCTTAGCAGCCAAGATCAAAGAAGTCGTCGAACAAGTAACTCGTCTAGCGGAGCAGATTGTCCAACTTACAATAAGAGCTTGTCCAGAAGGACAAGTTCTTCGTCGACGAGGTTGAGGTCTATAACACAAGCCATTTGGGATTCGAGGTTGTCATCGAGAAGCCTCCATCTGGACTTGGACTTCTCTCAACTTGGACCAAGCAAAAGGATGGTAGATGGACAAACTGTAGAAAATTAAACATTGTGTAACTATGCACTATTGACACTTTCGTACTCTATTTTTATTATCAACCTGTCTTACTTTACCACAATTATTTGTCATATAAAAATGCTTTAAATCTTTGCACATGCATGTCATGATTAACCTCGACTAGTTCAAGTAGCTTAAGATAATGTGTACATGTATAAGTATATCAATCAACCAACTCGTCTTTGGTGCTAACTCTTCCCACCATAATAAAGATAATCAAAGTTTAACGAAATTAACCTTTTGTTGGACCATTCGCAATAGCCTCTACAGGCTAGTGCTCAAAGTGGTGTGTTCAGAGGTATCTTACCTTGAATCCAATAGGTACCGCCTTGCATGGTGCGTGCTCGGACGACTGAGCTATGCAACTTAAAAATCATTCTCGCAGAGCACTTGTACCCGGGTGACTGGCAACACTTGAGTTGTCCTACACCAATCAGGTGATTTACCTGCGCAATCGGCTCATCCCACATAACGTCTATACTCGGGTGTTTCTCACACGTTGAGCTAGCTCAACTCACCATGTGCCAACTGATGGAAAAGGCCAAGCTTAAGCCCTAGTTCAAGCCCAACAACTAGGTTCATGGCAAAGAGGATTCAAAAAGATTGGGACTCTGCTACTGATGGCAGAGAAACATTTCTTTATATGTTCAAAGAGGACCAGAAGTAAAGCCCAAGTCATGAGAGCCAATTTCTTTATTTGTAATTTTAGTAGAATAGGGTTCATTTAGCATAATGGGGTGGTGTGCTTATCATTGTAGCTTGAGTAAAGCCTTTTAGGGTAAGAAGTTAACCTAACTTCTAGAAGTTTCCTCCTAGGATGCGGCATTGACTTTAGTCAAAACCCTAGCAGCCGCTCTTTTGTGTATTCCCCTTCCTACCCTTGCTCCTTGTTCTCCAAGGCACTTGAACCTATATAATGGGGTGCTTGGCTCATGTTTTAATAAGA
>Ga0123342_1007244_pt1 | contig 14778 bp, 18 predicted proteins | sample Turbeawhitnodule_FD_89960 | JGI IMG/M metagenome (GOLD analysis project Ga0123342, IMG submission 89960) | Root nodule microbial communities of legume samples collected from Mexico - Turtle bean Mexico white nodule | ecosystem: Host-associated > Plants > Roots > Nodule | place: Mexico: Nepantla...
ACGGTTCTTGTTCTCTTAGTATTTGGTGATACCGTCACTGACTTGAGCGTTGGAGTGCGATCGGCCGCAGCGGCGCCGTTCTGTTTCTTTGCAGGTTCTTGAGGTGGATCCCGAAGAGGAACGAAGGTGAGAAGCGGTGCGCACGTCGATCCTTTGACGAGGCAGTTTGCAGCGTTCCGGTCAACAGGCAGGATCAAATTGGTTAGGAAATTATTAAATGAGGTGACTTATCTCCCTGGTAAGATTCCAAGCTTAGGTGTCTCGAAGCTCGTACAATTCAGATGGGGCAACCTCTTCTCAGTAAGATTCTGAGTTCGGGTACCCTGAATTGGTTTAAGATTGTTTGGTTGAGGGTAGATAAGCTGACCTACCTCGGTATCGAAGAATTGACTTGGTGTGTAAGCCAATACCCAAGTCAGATACTCTAAGGCGAAAGAAATTACTTCCTTGGTAAAATTCCAAGTTTATGCGTCTCGAAGCCTGTATAATTTAGATGGGACAACCTCTTCTCGGTAAGATTATGAGTCTAAGCACCCAGAATTGACTTGAGACTGTTTGGCGGCTGAGGGCAGGTAAGTCGACCTACCTCAGCATCGAAGAGTTGACTTGGTGTGTAAGCCAACACCCAACTCAGATACTCTAAGTGAAAGAGTTTACTTGGTAAGGTTATGAGTTCAGGCACTCCGAAGTTGTGATTTTTAAGGCTAGGTAAAGTGACCTGTCTTGGTGGAATACTCAAGCAGGCGTTATGTGCAGATTGTTTTCAGATATGACGACCTTTTCTTGGTAAGATTCCAAGTCTAGGTGTTCTGAAGTTCACGGTGATTCAGAAGGGACGACTCTTTCTCTGTAAGATTCTGAGTTTAGGTGTCCTGAACCACGTTTAGCTGTAACTAAGACTGTTTGGCTAAAGACAGATAAAACGACCTCACCCAGTCAGAATACCTGAGTAGGCGCTCTGGGAGAATTGTTCATCTATGGGTAGGTAATACAACCCACCTCAGCGTTGGTGAAACCACCCGAGCTCGAGCGCTCTGCAAATGAAAGATGAGATTAACCATATGGGGTAGTAACGCACCGCGAAGGAAATTGTTTAAGAGTTGATTTGGTGTGTAAGCCAACGCCTAAGTCAGATACTCTAAGAAAAAGAAACTCAATAAAGAGTAGACTTGATTGTTGAAAATGGATGATGCTCATTGAAGACAATATATGTGTTTGACGTAGCAAAGTGTGTGTCTTGCTTTGAAGCTTGTAAAATTGTATTTGGATGGTCTTGTATATAGGTTAGAGTGCGTTTAAGGTAGCTTTTTTCATTGTGACCCACCTTATAACCCTAATCAAGGTGATAAGATCAAGCACAATGTTATCTTAATGTTTTTCTCATGTCTTTTTCTCAAAATATGCTTTACTGCAAAAAAAATGAATTTGTTATTCCTTAAAAGAATAGATTTTTTTTTTTTAAACTGGTGCCTTGTTTTTAAAAGGTTTTTCATAGCTTTGTTTTTGCACCAAGAAGCTTGACTCAGTCTCTTATGGTATCAAAATATTGAGCTGCAACAGTTGAAAATCTCTCTTTGCCTTTTGTGAAAACAAACTTTGTTCTTTTTATAACATCTCTTTAATTGTTTTTTGAAAGTTTGTTATAAATTGTTTCTTATATAAAGAGATACATATCTTTCTTGAAAAGAATGTTGAGCAATCAAGTTTTAAACAGAGATTAAAAGTTTTCAGTGACTTGAAAAGGATTTGCACATGTTCTTGAAAGAGTTTTCAAAAGAAATAAAGGTGTGCTTGTTCTTGTGTGTCCTAAGCTTGGTGGAGGTGTTATCACTAGTGTTCTGCAATCCGTTCTATTGGTCTTTTCAGTTTCCTGCATTCTCTTTTCAGGTGTTTTCAATTCCATCATTCTTATCCTTGTAATAGTGGTTGTAAGACACTTCTTGATAGTGTTTCTTGAAGTGTTGGTTCTGCTGAAATAATGTTTTTTCAGCTAGGTATGCCTTGTTCTTGTAGGGTTCAAGAACTTTAGGTTATGTATATGATTTGTACTGTTTTTAGTGGATTTCACCTTGGGAAATGTGAGACTGGATGTAGCTCATTTGAGTGAACCAGTATAAACGTGTGGTGTTCAATCTCTCTTAATCTCTGCACTCATTTATAGTTTCTTGTGTTGATTTGACAGAAAATAAACCTGTTCAATTAAAATTGAATATGTTCTTTCTGGGTTTGTCAACTTTTTGTTTTCATCTGTGCATATTAATATGATACATTGTTTGCTGCTTAATTATCTTAATATATGGAAATCATATAATTGAAACATTGTCTTGATAAACTAAGCAGAAAATTGAATCTGTTCTTTTCAAGATAAATCAATTCTTTTGCCCTGTATTGTTAAAACTCAAATCTGTTTGAAAATTTTATAAGCTCAATTCAGCGCCCTAAACCCTAAACACCCACTCATCCAAGAATATGAGCTTTTCAGGATGCAACCTGAAGAAAACATTGTTGATGTACATAAGCGGTTTACCCACATTGTAAACCATCTTACTGCACTTGGAAAGGTGTTTGACAAAGAAGAACTCAATATAAAAATGCTGAAGTGCCTTGATAGGAGCTGGCAACCTAAAATTACTGCAATTTCAGAAAGTAAAGATCTGTCTAAGCTATCCACTACTGCATTGTTTGGAAAATTAATGGAGCACGAGCTAGAGCTTAAAAGGTAAAAAGAGCAAGAGACAGTGGAAAGGAAAACTAAAGGACTTGTTTTAAAAACAAGTGTACAGAATGATAGCGGTGAAGAAGCAGAGAATGCTGAACATGATGAAACATTGAGTCTACTCACAAGAAAGTTCAACAGATTTCTAAAGAAGAAAGGCAGAGATGAGACTCAACAAAAGAAGAGGTATCCTAAACCAAATTAGTCTAATTCCTCTAACTACACTTGTTTTGGTTGTGGTAAAATAGGTCACATAAAGATTGATTGTCCAAACAGTCAAACAAAAGAAAAACCAACCAACAAGAAGGTTGAAAGAATGGTATAGGCCAAATGGCTTCTAAAGGAAAGGTACTAATCACTGTTGGACCCTAGACTAAGAAGGGTACCATGAGTATTATTTTGTTTTGTTTTGCAGAAAAACAAGAAAAACCAATGGTATTTGGATAGTGGATGCTCAAAGCATATGACTAGTGACCTAACTCGGTTTACTTGTCTAAAACTCAAGACAGAGGGGCATGTCACTTATGGAGATAATAACCGTGGAAGAATCTTAGGGAGAGGAAATGTTGGAACTAGAAGTTCAACCACAATTGAAAATGTTTTGTATGTGGAAGGACTAAGACATAGTATCCTAAGTATCAGCCAATTATGTGACAAAGGGTACAAGGTAAATTTCAAAGCAAATGGGTGCACAATCTCACATGACTCTTCTGGTAAGGTACTATTCATAGGTAAAAGAGTAAACAATATATATCTCTTGGATATCTTGGAAAATGATTATGAAAATGAATGCCTTTTGTCAAAAAGTGATGAGTCTTGTTGTGGCATAGAAGGTTAGCTCACATTCATACAAATCATTTGAATAAATTGAAATCCAAGGATCTTGTTTCAGGTTTGCCTAATATAAAATTTTAGGATAATAGACTATGTGATGCATGTGTAAAAGGTAAACAAACAAGAACATCTTTTAAATCAAAGGACATGATTTCTACTAAGAAACCCTTGGATGTGCTTCATATGGATCTGTTTGGACCGTCTAGAATTGCTAGTTTGGCAGGAAATTTCTATGCATTGGTTATTGTTGATGATTATTCTAGATATTCATGGACTCCCTTTCTTGCTTACAAAAATGATGCATATAAGGCTTTTAAGAAATTGGCAAAAGTTCTGCAAAATGAAAATGGATGTTGTGTAAAATCTATTCGTAGTGATCATGGGGGAGAGTTTCAAAATGCCATGTTTGAAAGGTTTTGTGAAAAACATGGGATATCACATACTTTTTTAGCCCCTATGACTCCCCAACAGAATGGTGTTGTTGAGAGGAAAAATAGATCACTAGAAGAACTTGTTAGGACTATGTTGAATGAATCTAAGCTACCTAAATATTTATGGACAAATGCAGTTTATACTGCTGGTTATGTGCTAAATAGAACATTAATTAGGCCTATCCTTAAGAAAACACCATATGAGATGTATAAGGGAAGAAAACCTTGTGTAGGTCATCTTAGAGTGTTTGAATGTAAGTGTTTTATTCTGAATAATGGAAAATATAATTTAGGTAAGTTTGATGGAAAATCTGATGAAAGAATTCATATTGGCTATGCTTTGAATGGACATGCTTATCAGATTTTCAATAAACGGTTTCTAATTGTGGAAGAGTCTATGCATGTAATGTTTGATGAATCTGATAATTACATGCCAAAACCTGTTTCAGATGACTTGGAATGTGATGATTTAAGAACTGTTCTGCATAAAAATGATTTGATTGATATAGATGTAAATGATTCACATGCTATCAAAAAAGAGGGTGGTCCTTCTAAGCATGCAGGTTTTGTTTAACAAGATCAAGAGACCTGATCCTTGCTCAAGTGATCAGTTAACGCTTAAGCAAGCTAAAACGTTCTTTGTGGCCAGGGGGTATGAGTCATCCATAGGTTAGCTCTACCAGAGCATCGTGATTTCCCATACTAAGTTGGTGCATTGCGTTTATTGTTATTCTGACAGTTGGTTATATTATTGCTAGGTGGTAAGTTTATACTAGTCAAGTTTCATCAAGACAAGTAATGAGATATGCATTGTTAACATACTAGTCGAAGTTTTTCAAAGCTAAAAGAGTTAAATAAGCAAATAAAAATGCTAGCATAATACATATGTGTCCTTAAAAAAGTTTAAGATTGTTTAGAGTTCCACAAAGCGCAGCATGTTACATAAGGGACGCTACTCTTCCACGAGTTGCCGATCCACCACTGTCTTGACTAGGCCAAGTTGGGAAAAGTCCATCCCAGGATAGATTTCTGAGGCCTCGGCGACAGCGTCTTCAAAGTTCGCCAAGTATGAGCTGGCAGCATCGTTGGTGAGGGCTTCTCTTTCCTTAACCAACTCTTCGTCCTTCTGAGCCAGTTCCTTCTTAAGCTTATCCACCTCATCCAGAAGCGTCACATTCTTATCAAATAAGTCTAAGGCCTCCTTGTACTTTTCAGTAAGGAGAACCTTAGCTTCTTGTTGTGATTGTTGGAGTTCCTCTTGAAGCTTCGTCGTCTTTTGCTGGAAGTTTCCAACTTCTTGAAGGAGCTCAGTAACCTCGAGGGACTTCTTCTCAGCCGACCCCTTCCACCCTCTTAGTTTGGAAAGGGCTAAGCAACTCGTAGCATGTGCTTGCCCCCAGCTGGCTTATGACCTCCCCCACCAAGCGATCCTCCTCGGTGTTGATCAACTTTTCCTTGGCTTTGTTAGGCAGAAGGACCTTCTTGAGGAAGGAAAGAACGTCCAAGCTAGGGTCCCACAACCCCTCTTCCTGGACACTTGTGCCTTCACCTTCTTGCACCACTACCATGTCACAAGGTCGGGTGGGCTTGGTAGAGGAGCCTGCTAAGAAGAGCATGCCCGTTTGAGACAGTTTGCTCGGAAGGTTCAGTTGTGGTCTTTTGCCTCCTTTTGAAGACCGGCCCAGAGTAGGTCTTCTCGTCATCAGTAGGGGTTGGGGTGGAGTTGACAACGACCTTGAGCTTGAGATCCTGAGCTGAGGGCGCTTGAGCAACTGCTCTCATATTCTTGGCCCTTTCTGCCAGATCCTTCTTGTTGATTCAGGTCAACATATTGTCTGTAACAAAGACATGGAAAAAAAAACTAGCAACAACAAGAGAACGAAAGATACCAATGTACACTTTTAGTACTCTTGGGAGAACTCTTGGCTTATGAGGGTGGTCATGTGAAAAACTACCTTTAAGCTGGAGAAAAAATGGTACACTTCATGGTCCCGATGCGACATGCTTTCCAGGCACCGAACACCCTGGAAGGTCGGTTTCTTGGTCCAGTACAAGGGAAATCCATCTAGAAGAGTTGGGTCCCTCTTGTTGTAGTGTATCTTCATAAATTTACCCTTGAAACCTTTATAAGATTGCTGGAAGAGCGATAGCAATGCTCTCCCAGCCACTCCGTTGAATGAAACCCACAGTTGGCGGCCTAAACCCTTGGCCTCAAAGAAATACAAGAAAACTTCCACAGATGGCAGAAGGCCAAACTGTGCGTAAAGAAAGAATGGAGAAACCCCAAACGAATGTCCAACTATTTGGATGTAGCTGGGTTGTGGTGACATTGATTTCGGTGAGAAGCTCTTTTTCGAAGTTAAACAAGGGTAAGAAAAGGAGAATCTTTTTAAAAATAGTGGCATAAAAACAACAAAATGGACCATTAGGGTCCGAGGACTCATCACAACAAACTGGCTCGTTCTATCTACATGGAACTAACCTAAGGGTTCTATCATGCTCCCTACCAAAAAGAAACTTTTTTGGGCGCTCGCTTTTCAAAAAGTCACCATTTGTTCGTGTGAAGTATATATCGAGACTTCTTCTAAGAGGTTCTCTGGTGCCCAGGGGTACATAGCTTGGTAATCCATCATACAGAGTATCTACAAATGCAAACAACAAGCAAATGCAGACACACATTCAAGCACACATTCAGGCAAAGAAAACCACACGCAAAGTTGCATTTCAGATTCAAAGCAAAAACAAGACGAGCAGAAGCAGAAAAGATCAAGTCAAACAGACCCAGTCCAGGCAGTATGATCACAACAGATATTCCAAATAGGCTATCATACGAACAACAGGGTAATGGTTCGGGTAAAAGAAAATACCTTGGTTGACAAAGCAATTGAAGGCGAGGAGGTTTCCCAGATTGAGGAGGAGGTGCAAAGAGTTTGGGAGAGTTGGAAGCTTCATGAAAGTGAAAGAAATGAAACAGTAAGAGGCAAGTGTTTTCGAACGGTAACTTAAGCAAATGAGGGAAAAGCAAGCGACTGCGCCTTTCCATTGTCGATGAAGAGACCACATGTACACTCCCAGTTAAGTATGGTGAAATGTCACCTCAGAAATGCTTCGTGCGCTGTGCCATGTTTTCCCATTGTGAGATTGACACGTAAGACACTAGTGCACGCGAGTAGTTTTTTTGCTTAAGCAAACTGAGCTCGAGCCTGGGGGGCTTGTGTACTAGACCAAAGCGCTCAGAACTCAGCACTTGGTGGTCAGACCTTGACACATGGCACAGACAGGTCAGCTCGGCTCTTGGGCCAAAATAGTAGGCCATGTAATTGGGCCCCAGTTGTATGAGTAAGTCCATTTTTGTATAATTAAGGTAACCCTTCGCACGTAAGACCTAGGTGACTAATAAAGGGTAATTGTGGACCTAGGGATGCGCTTAGTGTGTATGGGGTCTAGGTCAAGTAAGTGCTTTTCTTTTAAACCTAAGCCCATGTTTTAGGACACGTAGAGGTTAGGTTGCATGTATAATGAAAATTAGCGTAGCACCACGGAGAGGGTGCCTACAGAAGCATAATGGACCCTTGATGTTGGTACATGAGTTGGTGTCCTAGTGGTTATTCTGTTATTATTTTATGCACTCCCTGGAGGAAAGATTATGTTCTGCTACAACACCGAGAGAGTGTGCCCCTAAACAAAATATTTGCCTGTTGAGTATGCTTTCAGTTGAGATTAGATTCTTGTGATGGAAAACTGTTACAAGAGGTAAGTTATAAAAAGGGCTTGAGACCCTAGGTAAAGGTACGCAGTTTCTAAGATTGAAACTTATTACTTCTTAATTCTTATAAGCCATGTACTGACTTGATCGTCGGAGTGCAATCAACAAGTAGGACCCCCTCTGTTTCAACAAAGCTACGTTCAAGAGCAACAAGAGATAGGACAGATTCGTGAAGAGACAGATTGAGCTAGATCTTGTCATCAGACTCAACCAGTGAGCAAGTCAACTGGCAAGAACAACTATTTTGTTCTTAACATTCTGGATATCCATGTCCGTAACACAAATAATACATTTATAGATCTGCTCGTCCAGAACTGATACGTGACTTCTGAATATCACCATCCATAGTCTTATCGAGCCACCCAACAATGACTTCTGGATGCCAAGACTTGAAGACCTTTATTTTATCTTCTGGATGTGAATATCCGGAATCTACACTAAATGCTTCCAAATATCTACATCCGTAAGCCACTTTTTTGACACCGATATCCAAAAACACCATTACACCATTGCCACTACATCACCACCACAACAAATGACTATACAATCACCACCTCCACTCAAAACACCTCCACCACAGTAAATAAACTCCTTTGCAAAATTTTTTTTTAATAAAAATGATAATAATTTAAAATTTTAAATAAATTAAATAACATTAATTTATATTAATGAGAGTTTGTTCAAAATATCATATTCATTTGATATTAATATTAGTTAAGTCCAATATAAAGCCGATATTCACCTCTTAAGAATTTAAGATAAAAAAAACTTAAATTTTTAATTTTATGTATTTGTACTCAGAGTCCAACCACATCACGTGCTTACATAATTATCAAACGATTTACAATTTGTCTCTTGCTCAAGCACGCAGATTACTTGCTAGATTCTTTTTTTTTATTCATTTCTGAAAGGTACCACTTTCCAAAAGTTTTATAAAAACTTTTTATTTAAAAAAAAAATCAACTTTAATTTATATTTTGAAATTTGTTTTACATAATTAGAGACACTCACAAGTACTGGACAATTATTTTTGAAAGAGGTTTGTGATTGATAACAGGATAGATTTTTTAAGCTTACGTGACTGATAAGTATTTAAAAAAATATTTAATTAAATTTAAAATTTGAAATGCTCTAATATAAATCACTTGTTAAGTGTATAACAGAATGAACTCTAACTGGGTAACTACATGAGTATTCTTATATATACCCATATGCAGTATGTAATATATACATTTTACTGATATAATATTTAATATGAATCTTTTTCTCTCTCATGTGCTTGCTTGACCTTATATGGTATCAAGAGCTCTTTGTTTTTCTTTTTCATCATGTCTTCCGCTACATCCACAGTTTCTTCTTCTTCTTTCTCTTCTTCCCCTTCCCCTCACTTCTTTACCACACCGATCTCTTTGAAATTGTCTGAAGAAAATTTTCTGTTGTGGAAGCAACAGGTTCTTGCAACCACCGATGGGTTACTTCTTTCTCATTTTCTTGATGGATCTCGCGTCCTTTCCTCTGTTCTTCCACCTGCCACTGAGGGTTCCTCCCCGTGCGTCAATCTTGAGTTTACTCGGTACAAACAACAAGATAGTTTGCTCGTGGCTTGGATGTTAGCCTCCATGACCACACCATTCCTACCAAGATGGCGGGTCTTCACTCCTCTGCTGAGATTTGGGATGTTCTTCACACCTATTCTGCTGGCAACACGCGTGCACAGATCAAGAAGTTCAAATTGCGTCTCAAAAACCCCAAGAATGAGCGCTTTGTTTCCACCTATCTCTTGGATATCAAGAACACAGTTGATCTACTTGTTGCCATAGGAGTCCCGGTTTCTGTTGAAGATCATGTTGAAACAATATTAGATGGTCTTTCTGTTGATTTTGATCCTTTTATTGCATCCATAATGTCCCGAAAATAGGCGTACACTATCAATGAAATCGAAGCCCTGTTATTAGCCCAAGAAGAACGTTTTGCTAAACATCATCAGATTGATCATCTCACTATTCCTCCCACTGCTGATGTTGCTACTTGGACCCCTACGCATTCCATCAATGGCAAATCTCAACGCAAGCCTGGTGTCTCTCGTGGCTTCATGCATGCTTCTTTGAATCAAAGACGCCATTCCAACTACAGACCCCCGCATACTGACTCTTGGATCTCACTTCGGCCCGTCTGTCAAATCTACAAAAAGCATGGTCACTCTACTGATGTTTTCTGGCAACGATATACTCCTTCCTCGTCTACCAATATGAATGCCAATTTTTCCTCTTTCTCTTCTCAAGATTGTGTTCCCAACGATGCGTCCATACTAGGTGCCCCTTCCTCTATGGATGATCCTCTATGGTATCCGGATAGTGGTGCTACTCATCACATCACCAACTCCTCTTTTGTTTATTCAGATAAACAACACTATGCAGGTTCCGAAACGGTTAAGATGGGTAATGGAAAAGGTTTGTGCATTTCTCATATTGGTTATGCTTTTGTTTCCTCTACTACTCATAGTATATCTCTTTGTTTGAACGATCTTTTGCTCGTGCCTGACATCACAAAAAACCTTCTAAGTGTCTCAAAATTCTCTCGTGATAACAATGTTTTCTTTATATTTTATCCTCACTACGAAGAAAGTCCTTCTTCAAGGAACTCTTAAAGATGGCCTGTATACTTTTCCTGGCTTAAAGTCTTCCTCACACTACTCTGCTAATTCTCTTTCTTTCACTGGAAATAGTGCTACTATCAACCTTTGGCATCAACGCTTTGGTCTTTGTCATTTTAAATCCTTAAAGCAAATTCTTTCGTCTTGTAATATCTCTGTAAAACCAGATCTTCATTTTTGTGCTGCCTGTGCGCGTGCTAAGTGTCATCAGTTTCCATATCCCACTACTTTAACTGCTTATACTAGTCCCTTACAGCCTGTATATACTGATATTTGGGGACCAGCTTCTGCGCATGCTTCTAATGGAGCAAGATATTATGTGTCTTTTCTTGATGCTTTTACCAAATTTACATGGATTTATGTTCTGCATACCAAGTCTCAGGTTTCGCAAGCTTTCAAAAAGTTTAAAGTTCTGGTTGAAAACCAAACTGGCCATAAAATCTGTAATTTGCAAACTAATAATGCACGTGAATTTCTTGTCTTAACTCCTTTTCTTCAACAACATGGTATACATCACCGTCTAACGTGCCCTTACACGCACCAACAAAATGGTTTTGTGGAAAGAAAGTACTGTCATATTGTGGATATGGGTTTAGCTTTGCTTGCCCACGCTAACCTTCCCTTAAAATTTTGGGCTGAGGCTTTTATTTCTTCTGTTCATATCATTAATGTTCTTCCCTCTCCTATTTTACAAGGGGACACACCTCATCATAAACTCTTTCACACCACACCTCGCTCACTTTAAGGTTTTTGGTTGCACTTGTTATCCTAACCTTCGCCCCTATAACACACGTAAATTTGCATTTCGTTCTCATTGTTGTTTGTTCCTTGGCTATAGTATTCACCATGCTGGTTATATTTGCCTAACTACAGATGGCAAAACTATTATTTCTCGCAATAACCCACTTTCCCTATAATGCACAAACGCATCCCTTTGCTGTTTCTTCAGGTGATACCTTGCCTATTGTTCCTTCTACTCCTTCTCTCACCGTTGTGCCGTTTCATGCTCATTCTGCTGCCACTGCACCGATCCCTGCCTCCACCACGGCCAACGTCCATCTGATGGTCACTCGTGCAAAAGTTGGTACTCACAAACCAAAGGTGTATCTCACTTCTCTCCCTGACGTTCCTCATATTTCTTCTTCTGTTAAAACTGCTCTTGTTTCCCCGCTTTGGTCCACTACTATGCAAGATGAATATAATGCTTTGCTTTCTAACAACACTTGGACCTTAACTACTCTCCCTCCCAATGCATCGCTGGTTGGGTGCAAATGGGTCTTTAAAACTAAGCTAAATGCAGACGGCTCGTTTCATCGGTGTAAAGCTTGTCTGGTGGCCAAAGGTTCTCATCAAACGCACGGACTTGACTATGCTGAGACCTTTAGCCCTGTGGTTCGTCACACTACCATACGCCTTGTGCTCGCCCATGCTGTTACTTCAGGATGGCCTGTTCGTCAAGTTGATGTTAACAATGCATTCCTTAACGGTGATCTAAGTGAATGCGTTTACATGTAACAACCACCTGGATTCGTTTATGCAAATCCACATCTTGTATGTCAGCTTCACAAAGCTATCTCTGAGTTGAAACAAGCCCCTCGCTCCTAGTTTCTCAAGCTAAGTCATACATTACATACTTCACACCTACTAAGAGTGATACCTCCTTATTTGTTCGTTTTACTCCTTCACACACTCTTCTTGTTCTTGTTTATGTAAATGACATTCTCATTACTGGGTTGTCTCTCTCTGCCAACACTACGCTCATTTCCAGCCTCAATTCCTGCTTTGCCTTGAAAGACCTTGGTGATCTACATCATTTTCTGGGGATCCAAGTTACACGTACTTTCGTGAGCTTCTTCATAAAACCACCATGGTCTCCTCCAATTTGCAACCTACACCAATGATCTCCACTGTTCGTCTCCAACAAAACTCGTCCATTGCCTTTCATGATCCTACTCTCTATCGGTCAGTCGTTGGTACTCTCCAGTATCTTCTTATCACTCGTCCTGAACTCTCCTACTCGGTCAACAAAGTTGCTCAGTTCATGCATGCTCCCCAAAATCATCACTGGCAAGCTGTTAAGCGTATCCTACGCAATCTTGCAGGCACTGTTCATCATGGTCTTCTTCTTCACCGTACCTCCATCTCGAAGTCCTCGCTTTTGCTGATGTAGACTGGGCTGCAGACTTTGATGATCGCAAGTCCACCACAGGGTTCTGTGTTTATCTTGGTTCCAACCTTATCGCTTGGTCCACCCACAAGTAGAAATGTGTTTCCCGCAGCAGCACTGAAGCTGAATATCGTGTCGTCGTTGCTGTCATAGCTGAACTTCTTTGGCTCCGGTTGCTTCTTCACGAACTTCACATACCCACATCCATTCCTAGAATTTATTCTAAAAATCTGGGTGTTGTTCTTCTTAGTGCTAATCCTGTAATGCATTCTAAATCTAAACACTTTGGGTTAGATCTCCACTTTGTTAGGGACAACAATCAAACTCAGCAAGTTCAGCTTTTCCTCATTCCAGCCCGCTACCAAGTTGTGGATCTGCTCACCAAGCCTGTGTCAGGAGCCACCTTTCTTCGGATTCGCAATAAACTCAAGGTTGCCCTTGTTTTAAACCATGAGTTTACCGGAGGGTGTTAAGCGTATAACAGAATGAACTCTAACTGTGTAACTACATGGGTATTCTTATATATACTATTATGTAGTATGTAATATATACATTTGACTGATATAATATTTGATATGAATCTTTTCCTCTCTCATGTGCTTGACTTAATATCATTTGAAAAATAAACGAATTATTATCTTTAATATAAGGATAATTTAATTATTTTGTAAACCTTAGCATTAATGTATTTTTTTTATCACTTCAACTCATTCATAAAATTTTCTCCTGTTTTTATTGATATTTTATTTTCTATTTTAATCAAACAATTTTTTACCTTTTATTCTATTTTCTATTTTATTTTTTATTTTCACTATTTTTCACTCACGAATAAAAAAAAACAAGGAAAAATCTTGCAGGATTCTCAAATGATGTTAGAGAGTAGAAAATGGGAAAAGAGAAAAAAAATTGAAAAGTATTTTTTTTTTTGGATCATGAGACAGAGAATAAAATGTATAGAAAAATAAATGAATAATTTAATTTATACGATAGAACAATAAATTAATATATTCAAAAAAGGATTAAGATGTTATTGTATTAGAAATAAAATATAATTATATGTTATGACATATTTAAATATCTACCTCAGATTCATTAAATAGTTAATCTGTATTAGATCTAAATACTCATTTTTAAATTAGTTGTTCATTATTTGATACTCATCTGTATATATAATTTTGTAAAATAACTAGATATAAAAATCATTATTAAAAATATAAATTAAAACTAAAATAAATTTTCAAATTAAAAAATATTATAAAATCTTAGTAAATGAAAATCTTATATTTTGAACCTCTCTTCTATAATACATTTCTGACTCTAGATTTTCAGAACACATTTATACATTTCTGAATTTTTTTTCAAATTTTATATTTCGATTTTTTTTTAAATGTATTTTTTACATTTTAAATTGTTTATAGAATGAGATTTTAATTTTCAAATTATATTTTTTAAATCTGAAATAGAAGATAATTTTGAAAATTTTAGAGAAGAATTTTCCACCATAATTTTTTATTCTTGGATCAATTAATTTTGTATCATTTTATATTAAATACCAAGTTTAAAGAAAAATAAACTTCTATCCAATTAATTCCACCAGTTTGAATTGGTTAAAAATTTTCAATTTCTTTTTCACAATTTGAAGCAATTCAACTTGATAAAAAAATGAAATGATCGGGTTTACAATTGTATAAAAAATTATTTTGAGAATAAAGAAAAATACATATTTCGTTTTTCTTAAAAGGAAAATAAACGATAGAGGTGATATTAGGTCAGAAGAATATTTAACTTCTATACTAGCAAAAGACAGAGTAAAGAAAAATTCACGATCTCCTAAAGGGAAATGTATTGAATAATTAGTATAATTACAGAATTAAAAAGAAAGTTTGTAGCAGAAAGGTGCTGCCCACTTCCTACATTAAGGGCTTCTCCTTCTTCCAGACAGGTAGGCACTGGGGGAGGTTGCACCACCTCAAACTCTCCAACTTTATTATATAATATATATACATAATTTATTTATGAATGAAAATTAAAATTATAAACATAATAGGAATCATAATTTTTTTATAATATATATATATATATATATATATATATATATATTTGACAATTTCGTAATAAAAATATAAAAAATCAATCTAAATAAAACCATAAAATATTAAAAATTAAAATTAAATTAAAACTAACTATATTTAATTTAAGTAGTTATTTAAT
>Ga0123342_1007245_pt1 | contig 14777 bp, 6 predicted proteins | sample Turbeawhitnodule_FD_89960 | JGI IMG/M metagenome (GOLD analysis project Ga0123342, IMG submission 89960) | Root nodule microbial communities of legume samples collected from Mexico - Turtle bean Mexico white nodule | ecosystem: Host-associated > Plants > Roots > Nodule | place: Mexico: Nepantla...
AATTTTTTTATATATATATATATATATATATATATATATATATATATATATATATATATATATATATATATATATATATATGTATGTATGGGTGAGAAATGGTGCATATGAAGGTGGTAAAGTGATGAACATAATTGTCTAAAAAAAAGGTTTTGGTTCTATGGTTAAGAAAAATTATTAAGAGAAATAACAACTCCCCAACTATTCATCAAGTTTTCACCTACTAACCTACCCAACTTTAAAACTCTCTCTTACTCTTCCTATAAGTCTATCAAATATTCAATTTTTTGTCTTCTCTATATATCTAAAAGAATTTCCTTACATCTATTTATTTACTTCATACATACTAATATATAAGGAGTTTATATAACTAGACATCACTAACTTTTTCCTCATGCATTATCAAACTACTTTATATATGTACCAAACCACTTTAAGTATTTCAATTGATTTTTTCCCTTATAGTAATTACATCACCAATCAACTTGTTAACATATACTTCCTAAAGCATAACAATAAATCTTCAAAATGGCTATCAATATTCTAACAACCAATAAAACATTGCATTTCACAACCAATTGATGTGAATAAAGTCACATATTCATTCTATATACGCCTTTCAAAACCACCTTTTTAAAGATCATATTAGTGGTGGATTTTGTTTGAGAGAATATTGTGACAATAAATTATTAGTGAGAAATAGTGTCACTAAGTTGTGGATGCAATAGACAAAGAGAAATATGACAAAAAAATAAAAAGAAGAAAGAAGATGAAGAAATGATGTTGGCATGATGACTTAATTACAAATTTCTGCATATGTAAAAATAGACCAATTTTGGAAAGTGAATGAATAAATTTTAATAAAAAATCTCTCTCTCTCTCTCTCTAAATATATATTTAACTTATTTTTGGTTGAAAAATACTACAATTTGAACTCAATCACATGCTATATGATGAACTTAGAAGAAAAAAAAACATGCAAATCTTACTCAATAAGATCTTATTTTATTTTACAACAATTTTAATGGGTTTTACATTGTAAATAAACGTATTTGAAATTAGAATGCTATGTCATTTTCATTTTCAGGAAATGAATAAAAATCATAAAAGAAATCCTAAATTATATCATAAAATCTATACTTTTAACATTTATAAAAATATAGCATATAAATGTATTTAAAGTTATACTTTTATGTAGTTTATGGATGATTTTCTCATTGATAATATATTATTAGCTTATACTGTAATGTTCTAAAGAGGTATAATTAAGGTCCTACCATATAACATCATTAATTACCTTCTCAAAATAGAATAAAGAAGAAGCCAAAATAAACTATGTTAAAATACATAACACGTTGCATATATAAAATCAATCGATCAATCATCTAAAATAAAAGTATAAAGTGGTTTAACTAAGAGTAAACTTCCATTAAAAGCTATTGCTAATGCACTTTAGGGTGAGGTTTTTTTTCTTGTTTTTTCAAAAAAAAGTATATATATATATATATGACTTCATAATTTTTTTTCTTTGGAAAAATTAAAAAAAAAGTCTAATTTGGTAAGCATCTTCACCGTCACTTCCTCAAATGTATTAATTTCTTAGCAGAGTTGTCTCTGTCATTTCCCTTATTACTCCATTGACTTTCTTTGATTCCTGAGGTCAGCATATCTCTTCAAACTTCAAACCTTTTCAGTTTTACTCAATCCATCAATTTCTGTACCCTTCTTTCCGCGTTTCATAAACAAAAATTATACTTTCACAATTTCCCATTTTTAAGTTAAACTTCACCACAATATATATTATGAGCTATGTATATCCATGTCATAGCAAAATATGGATTAACTATGCACTCCTGAAGCCAAAGTCATGTGTTATGAACAAAACTTGCAGATGCTTTAAGATCTCATCAACTGAATAATTTATATGAATTTTAATGGAAACTTTTTCTATATATATAACTAGGGTACAAGTTCATTTCTGATTAAATATGGTACTAGAAAAACCTTTGTTATTTCATTATAATATAGAGATTCAACTCTGAGTAACTCGTGTGATTGCTCATAGAGTGGAGTTTGAGACTAATTCTGCAGTTAGTACTCAGCACACATTTTGCAGTCGATTCTACCATTTTTCATTATTCTAAAGTTTATATGCTCGGATTAAGACAAGATATAATAATTGATCTGACAGATACAATCAATAATGTTAATATTTTGCATGCTCCAATAAGATTTCTCAAATTAACAACAATAAATGGTAATAATAGTGGTAAACAAACTTTGCTTACAAATCTTATACTCTATAGATTATAGTACTAGATCATGTAGAATCTAAAGTTGGGCTACCCTTGTTTTCTTTCTGGTGCTCTCACGTTTGTGAAGGAGTGTGAGTATGATCCATTTCTGAGTGTGGAGATAAAGCAAAAGAAAAAACCAGTGCACAGTGAAGAAGACGTTGGAGCTCTCAACTGAAGCGGTTTTGTGTTATTCAATATTCTGCCAAGGTAGAGTTTGACTTTTATTTCAAAGAAGCTCAGTCATGTGCATAATAATAATTATTATTGTTCAAATTCGACCATAAATGAGGAGGTAGGTCAACTCTGCTGCTGTGATGAATCCTAGAATTGTCCAAGATGTTGTTATTGTTGTTTTGCATGCATTGTTAGCTTTCATTCATATAGTATTTTTTTTACTGAATTGTTTTGCAGGGAATTGGATGATCAGGGATAAGAAGACAGTTCACCCAACATAAATGTTATAATTTGTTGGTAGGTTGTTCACCAAAACCATAACCAAACCCCACTTGGCAACACTCGTTTTCCCCTTACAACAAGTAGTGCATAATTCTGATGCTAGTATATAGTTGATGAGCTAGCTAGCCCTTGGTTTGTAGAAAACAGCATCATTTACTGAAAAAGGTGAGTGAGTTGTGAACCAAAAACACTTTTCCTTCTGTGTTTGATGATTTTCCCTGGCTCCCCCTTCTTCTATCCATGTTCCTCAACCACCCTCATTTATTTCTCTTCCTTTATTGCCTGCCTGACTTGAACAACCTGTTGTAAGAGAGAGATAGAGAGAGCATGGAGAGAAGAAGCTCTAGTGTGTGTGGTTTCTTGTTCTAGAGTGAGAGAGGGACAGGTGGGTGTCTCCACCTTTAAAAGTTTCAACAACCCCTGAGAGAGCATTTATAATGGTGCATCTCATTTGTTTAGTAAGAGAGAGAAGAGGGTGGTGCAATGTCAAAAAACCAGTCTGGCCATAATAACTCTTCACTAAACTACTTCACCTATAAATCTCTCTCCTCCATTACATACTCTACCCTCATTCTACTACACTCATTCTCTTCCCCTTACATAAACACAACTACTTTCACTTTCTTTCTAAAGCTAACATCCATTTTCCTCCATTTTCCTCTCCCACCCACTCTCTTGCAGCGACCTCATACTCAAGTCTGTGCATCAAAATGCTCATAATTCTTCATACCCTCTTCTGAAAGGTACTTTTTTTACTCATTTTTCCCCACCCCATCCTCTAGAAAACGCCAAGATTCTTCTTTTTTCACTGTAGCTTTTGAGCATTTTGATTACTCTAGCTTGGGTTGTCTGGTTTCTGCAATATGGAAACTTCCACGGCTCTATTGTTTTTAACGGCGATCACAGCTTACTTGATATGGTTCACGTTCATCTCACGGTCGCTGAAGGGTCCACGTGTCTGGGCCTTGTTGGGCAGTCTCCCGGGCCTCATAGACAACTGTGACCGCATGCATGACTGGATCTGCGACAACCTACGCGCGTGTGGCGGCACGTACCAGACTTGCATCTGTGCAATCCCCTTCCTCGCCAAAAAGCAAGGTCTGGTGACTGTGACCTGCGACCCGAGGAACTTGGAGCACATACTGAAGACCCGCTTCGACAACTACCCCAAAGGCCCCACGTGGCATGCTGTCTTTCATGATCTTCTGGGTGATGGGATCTTCAATTCTGACGGTGACACATGGCTTTTCCAGCGCAAGACAGCAGCCCTGGAATTCACCACTAGGACATTGCGTCAAGCCATGGCTCGATGGGTGAGCCGAGCTATCAGCCGCCTCTGCTTGATCCTAAAGAAAGCTGAAGAAGAAGCTCAGCCCATTGATCTGCAAGACCTAATGCTTCGCCTCACTTTTGACAATATTTGTGGGTTAGCTTTTGGAAGAGACCCACAAACCTGTGTGTCAGGCTTGCCGGATAACCGTTTTGCAATGGCTTTTGACAGAGCCACCGAAGCCTCACTTCAAAGGTTCATTTTGCCTGAGGTGTTGTGGAAGGTGAAGAAATGGCTGAGGCTTGGAATGGAAGTGAGCTTGAGCAGAAGCCTTGTCCATGTGGACGACCATTTGTCAAATGTAATTGAGAAACGCAAGGTGGAGTTGCTGAATCTGCAGAAAGATGGGACTCTTCACGATGACTTGTTGACTAGGTTTATGAAGAAGAAAGAATCATACACAGACAAGTTTCTACAGCAGGTGGCTCTGAACTTTATCCTAGCTGGGCGTGACACGTCATCGGTGGCTCTGTGCTGGTTTTTCTGGTTGGTGATGCAGAATCCCAAAGTGGAGGAGAAAATTCTACGTGAAATTTGTACAGTCTTGATGGAGACGCGTGGCGATGACATTGCAAAGTGGTTGGATGAGCCATTGGCCTTTGAGGAGGTTGACCGTTTGGTTTATCTAAAGGCTGCATTGTCTGAGACACTGAGGTTGTACCCTTCTGTGCCGGAGGACTCAAAGCATGTGGTGGCCGATGACCTGCTGCCGGACGGCACGTTTGTGCCGGCGGGGTCGTCCGTGACGTATTCCATTTATTCAGCGGGGAGGATGAAGTCCACGTGGGGTGAGGATTGCATGGAGTTTAGACCTGAGAGGTGGTTGTCATTGGATGGGACGAAGTTCGTTATGCATGATTCTTTCAAGTTTGTGGCATTCAATGCTGGTCCAAGGATATGTTTGGGGAAGGATTTGGCTTACCTTCAGATGAAGTCGATTGCTGCCGCGGTGCTGCTCCGGCACCGCCTTGTGCTGGTGCCTGGCCACCAGGTGGAGCAAAAGATGTCACTCACTTTGTTCATGAAAAATGGACTCAAGGTCAATGTGCATGAGAGGGACTTGAGAGGGGTCGTTATAAGTATACAAAAAGAAAAAGAGGGAGATGCTGGTTTTAGAAGTAATGAAAGTTAGTCCTGTAACAGTTTCACTTGGTGGAGCAGAGTATGTTGGAAGCTTTGGCATGTGGAGTCAAGTTCAGAGGAGGAAAATTCAGACACTGGGGCTTTAGCTTATAGAGGAAGAGAACAGAATCTCCTTTTGAAAAAAGGGTATATTCAGGGTATTTATCATTCATATGGTAATTGTGAATGGATTCTTTTTCTAGGGTTGTGGGATGGATGATTGCTTTCTCAGCCCATCTTCCTTGTAGAATCCTTGCAAATATTCATCGTATTCTTTATTTCTTGCTGGTTTTGATGTTTCTATTTGATTTTACTGGTAGTGAGATCTAAACTCACATTTTACAATGTTCAATGTTGATGTTCATAAAAGAATGCCTTAAGTTTTATGAAAGTATAAATGATTGGGGTTTTTCTGCCCTGCCTGTTATGTTGCTCTTGGTTGTATGCCTATAATGTATTCTGGGTGATGCTTGAGTGACAAGCTTAAAACTGTTAAAAATTCAACTCTATAATCCATCTGTATTTTTTGTGTATGAGTATTTTCATCTGTAATTTTAGATTCTGTTTCTAAGATTCTTGCTTGACAATGATAGAAGTTGAAATGTATAAATTGAATCGACAATAAAAGGAGATTCTTGATAATTTTGTTAAGGACATTGAATCAGAAAGAATATTATGACCAATCTTCTCAGTCTAGTATGATGAAGCAGAGTTGATCATATTTTTAAATATAAGTATGTTTAAATTATAGAAGTTGAAATTATCCACTATCTTCTATACAGAAAACATTTAGATCGGTACATGGAATTTGCAAAAGGTGCCAAGGTAATCCAAGATTTGGGAAGAGAAAATATAGAAGTCCCTCTATTTGATCGAAAATTGTGATTGTGGCTCTCTTTCATTTCTGCAGGCTTCTTTTACGCTTCCAAGTGCTTGACAAATTTAGTCTTTAATTTTGCTCCATGTTTTCTTTTTCTTTTAAACTCGATGGCTTATATAGCCTACTCCTTCATTGACATCATTACATCCTTCAGTCAAGAATTTTCTCTCCAGTTGAAAAGATATTCCAGACCAATGTACCAATTATGTACAATACAACAGCAACCTTAAACACATCATCCCAAGAACCTGCACAACAGTCAACAGTCGCATATAAGTGAATAATCATAAAAAAATATGGCTTAGACTTCAGAATGCAAGTGTAATATTCTTACCTCTTTGGAGTATGTAGCCAGTTGCAGCTGTACCAAAGACACCAGCTAGCACTCCTGCAGTATTTGACAGTCCCAGTAATACTCCCTGAAATTTAAAATAGTTAGCATTCTTATGGAAGCATATTATATGAAACATCTAGACGAGTAGACACCAGTATAACAGAAAGCATATCAAATGAATATAAATATATTGACAAGGTACTTGTATAGGGTACTGACTATCAGTAACTTAACAGTATTCATGAATGACTTCTTAGTGGTGAAAACAAAATTTAGAGCTGTCACAGATTGTTGAAGTGATTTGAACTTTTTTCCTGGTACTTAAAGTAGAACAGTTTTAGCATCAGTTCTGTTAATTAGAATCCAAAAATTTCTGAGCTTCAGCTCACAACATGTATCACCAAATACAACTCAAGCAACGAAGACAGTTATCAGCCTTTGGTCTGTAATGATGATCAACCAGTTTTTTGCTGGCTTGCTGATCTCTTTTATTATATAAAAAAAGTATGAAAAGTCCAAACACTATTAAGCCATATTTAACAGTTTGTTGATCTTGGTACATAAAAACTAAAATAGTGGTAACTCACAGCATAGCGTGGTCCAATGTCTTGATGATTGGAATATAGGCCAGACTGTGAGAATGCATCAGAGCCCTGTAAAAGAAATAGCAAATTATTTTTATATTAGGCAACTTTGCATACATTCAAAACTGAAAGAGACATGTTGTATAGGCACATATGGTTTATAATCAGAAATGAAACTTAATCAGAGCATAAACATTAATTGAAAAATAGAAGGATCTAAAATTCGGGAAGATATATATCAATCTAGCTCAAACCTGACTGCAAGCCATGCAAAGTACCGCCATGGCGGGTGTTCTCACATGGCTTAGCTGTGTAAGAAAAAATGCAGGACCTAGAAACCCGATTGATTGCATAATCTGTCAAAAGAGGAAATTTTTAAAAGGCGAAATCATTTTAAAGGTTAAAAAAGGAAAATGAAACAGTCCAAGTCTAAATTTCTTTACTTAATGTTTTAATCAGAGTATTATTTATTATCCTGGACAAGTACTTGAAAATTTTCACAATAAAATTTTGTTTATACTGGGGACTGTAGTGAATGCTCCTGTACTGTTATTTGATTTAAAAATTTCATCAAGAGCAATTTATTTAATTAATCAAGATTAGCTTTATTAAGGGCCCCTGACTTGTTTACCTTTCGAACGGATGTTATGGAAAAGCCTTTGCTCACAAGTGTATCAGCAATCCAGCCTCCTATATTCGCAAAAATAGCCATGGTTAACCATGGCAGGACACAAAATAGCCCAGATTCAGTGAGGTTGAACTTCAGAACCTGAGAAAATGAACTGTTAGTAAATTCAGTCAATGGATCAAATATTGCATGCAATGTTTTCATTATATCACCTAACATTCAAGCTATAGATCAGGACGACAATCACATTTTAGATGTAATCTGATAATATCAGCAGTAAGAGTGAAACAAAATTTAAAAATTTGTCTTTATAGTAATTACCAAGAAATAAAATTAGTTGTCTGCACAGGACTTGAGTTTAACTTGATTGCGTGTAAATATTAAAACGTACTTTAACATCAAGAAGTTCCAAATTACAAACATTTTTTATCTTTAAACACAATCAAGAAGCCAGTTATTAAAGAACAACTTGATAACACTATGGGACAATGTGACGTACAAATCCTAAAAGTTTCATGCAAACAAGACCAGCATTATGTGGACAGTTTTGATGGCTATCCCCCACATCCATTTGTGAAAAAATTATATGATGTAATAGATCTACAAATTAAAAAACTCCAATTTGTAAATATGGGTATAAGCACTGTGATCCCACTCTTGCTCACAAAGATTTGGAATATTATACAGTATTTATCAAGGACATGTGAATTCTAAAATGCCGGAAGGCAATTATGAATTCTGAAAAAGAAAAACTTATAATAGCAGTAAGCACCTGATTGTAGTACGTAGGCATCCAGGTTAATAGAATAAATGTCCCCCAATTGTGGCAGAAGTGAGAGATTATTAAAGCCCATACAGGTGCCTTTGATAAAATTAATTTCCAGGGAATAACTGATACAGGTTCTTTTGATACGTTGCCTCCAAATATGAGCTTCTTCTCTTCTGCCCCAAGATCTGGGTCATCGTTTGGTGAGCTGTATGCCTGGAAAGGAGTCCAACAGAAGAAGGGAAAATATATGAGAATCTAGTTTCTATGAGGAATTACAAAGTTCCCTTTCACATTTATAATTTATAATTGTGATGGTCAAAGCTAAGGTGTTGCTACAAGATAAAATCTCAAGATATTGTGCAAGGAAACTAAATTATTCATATATCAAGTCAATGCAACATTAATTGATTATTTCTTGCAGAATCATAACAATGAAATCAAGTTATGCAACACTTCATGAGACAACAGTCCGTTAAAAAATGAGCCCAAAACAGGAAAACATCCTCACCTAGTTGGAAAAGTAGAAAGGCCTCCTCTCAATATTTTTACAATCAGGAACAGATATATAAAAAGGATTTAACTGAATTTATGCAAAAGATGGCTTACTTTACTCAACCATAAAACAAACCAGATACTCCCAAGGGATCCAAATGAGTAAAACACTGATGGCCACCCAAATTTCTGGATTAGCACAGGTGAAAATGCCAAGCCTGTGACAGAACCAAGGTACATTCCACTATATACTAGCGCAAGTGATCTGCTTCTCTCTGATACTGGAATCCATTTCGAAAGTATATTATTCATTGCGGGCATCGCAACACCCTGAAAATAAAAATCAACACAATTTGTTGGAATTGGAGAAGGTAAAATCATCTCTATTCTAGGCAAGGACTTGACCGCTCCAACGAGAAAATATATTTCATTTGATTGTATCATTGATCAAAGCAAATATAATGAAGGGGAAATATCTTAATCTCAAATATGCATCTTTCTACATCACTTTTGGAGTCTGGTTGGGGTGACACGTGGGAGGGGAGAGGTATGGAACTAACTATGATGTCAGATTATTTTTCAGGCTTTTCTTCTTGCTTACTGGATAGGATAATAGAAGCATTTTTAATACTTGATTACTAGAAATTCCTGGTAAAAACTGGCAGTTTATTTTGTGTTACAATTGACCATATGATAAAGACACCAAATAGATGATGAAATAATAGTATGACTATAGAATAGACCAACCTCGCCAATTCCCATAAACGCACGCATAATAAGAAGAAATGGCAACCCAAGTTTTGCAGCAATAGGTGTTAAAACTGTTGCAATTGACCACCAGATAACTCCAAAACCTAGTACTAGCTTCCCACCAATTTTGTCTGCCCATATTCCACCAACAATCTAAAACAAAAAAAGAATTCAGTCAATATGAAAGGAATGTAACTGGAATCTTTTATGCACACTGGATGTAATGAAGAGACAGTTTGGAGAGCAGAACGTCTTAGATTGCTAACATACACTATTTAGAACAGTATATGTTATGGCATGTTCAACCAGAAGTGGTGTTTAAATGCGTACTTGAAGATTAATATGAAGCAATTTCTTGTTATGCTAACATGTTTTGCATATATCAGTCACACCTGAGTAAGCAGATAACCCCAGAAAAAAGATGACTGAATTAGGCCAACTGTTGCACTGTTCCAGTTGAATTCTTGAGACATCGGTAGTATTGCTATGCTCATATTTACCTATAAAATATAATGAAAACGTAATGTATATAATAATTAAGGAACATCAGTATCATTTTGTTAGAAAGAATATGGAAATCAAATTTAAGGTAAATAATTGACATCATTGGAGGAAAAGGCTTAATAGTAATTTCCAGAAAGCAGTTTATCAAATTAAATAAATAAATCCTGCAAAACAACGATGGAGTTTTGAAAACAGCAACTCAAATTCTACGAACAATTTTTTAAAGCTGACAACATCTGCGGCTACAAAATATCATATGATATTTTCTATTTTTCGTTTATTGAAAGTAAAAAGAAACAAACTAAGGTACTACTACTAGGATTAGTAATGAGCTAAGTGTTAGACACTGCTGAATTGTCTGACATGTTCATAAAACCTAGAGCACTAGCCCTTATTTATACTAGTCACAATCTTAACTTATAGTGGAATCCAATCATGATGACGTATGGAAATATGGTAACCAATCTTAAGAGATCAAGAGAAAATAGGAAAACTAATCCTAGAGGATAAATTAAGATATTTTTATTTATTCTAGCAAAACCCTTCATCGAAAATCAATTGAATATGGCAGAACGAATATACAAATTGGAATGAGACATGGAAAACATGAATATATAAACTAGATCATAATTTATAGTATAAATACCACGAAAAGTTACTCACACGATCCATGTTACACAGCAAAAAAGCTGAAAAACACAGCAATACAATAACCCAGCGCTTGGGAAACTGCTGCCACCAAGGTGATGCTTGCTGAAGATTTCCTTCCAGAAGAATGGCTTCCCCGGTCCCTTCAGTTGATTGCAGTGGATCGATCTTCGTTTCTGAAATGTTATATCCCTCAGACTTGTAACTAACACGGAATTTATTTGCTTTGGCAACCTCCGGTTGTGCATGCTTTCTTCTGTTCAAACCAAGACCATACACCTCCCTTTGTTCAACATTGTTACTGCTACAAGGAGCAGACGAAACGAAGGAACAACCATTTCTTCCGCTAGCCTGTAGTTTAAAGTTTAAGCACAGACTGGACTGCCTTGATACAAGAGAACAATGCTCCCCTTTGTTATGAGACTTTCGCATTGGCTTCCAAATTCTATCTTCCACCGGCAAATACATCTTATGCTGCCATCTTGAAAAGGGATCCTGTGCAACAGATCCACCCCCTGTTTGAACGGATATATCCTTCCCCGATCTATATACATTTCCTGCAAATATCAGACAATAGCTAAAACTTTCTCAACATAATCCAAGCTTAGAGGCTCCAAGAAAACCAAACATACATCGAAATAAACTAAAAATACACCAGTTTGATTTTCATGCGTAAAATATCTCCAGTATCATTAAAATTACTTTCAAGATGATTATTACAAAATCAACAGAATTATCATGGTTATCATCTGTGATTACATATAGTATTAAAACCGTTGCCAATATCACTGCATTTCAAATTAAATTCATTACATACAACACATGTATATTATCAAAAACAAGATTTATCAGTGTGCACAAGCTAAAAATAATACAAAAAAAGGAATAAATAGCGAAAACAAGAATATTAGTCCATGGAAAATGATAATTATTACCAAATGTATGAGCTAAACCTCTTTTTATTTAATGCATGAAACTCCAGTTTCCACTAAAATGCGCTCATTCAGACAGTGAACCGTACTACGAATCCAGAATTAGCAAGAAATCGAAGGAAATGGTAAGCAATTGAGAAAATGCGGCGAAAAACTGAAAAACGAAAAATGAAGGGAGCGCGAACCTGATGGCACAAAGGAACCGAAATTGCGACTTGAAATTAGGCCACTCATAGACATTTTCGTAGAGAGATAAGGTTGGTGTTACTGTGAAAGCATGAGAGATAGGAGAGATGAAAGTTCGAAGCGAAGCAGAACGACGTCGTATTAAGTAGAGAGGAATAAACTCTGTTGTGTTGTTCTGTACTGCTTCCTCGGAGAGGATAAGCAAAGGCAAAGGCAACGGCGCAGAACTTGCCTCTCCTCCTCTTTGCAACTGTCAACTATCTTCACGTTTATTTTATTTTATTTTATTAAATTATACATTTTATCGCTACATTTATAATAATAATTTATTATTTTTAAATACTAGGACCTCTTTGTTCCAGACGAGAGAAAGACAAGTAATTACTTTGTCCGGGTAAAACACAACAAATTTAAAAATATAATAAAAATAACACGTAAATAAAAAACAGTTTTTTCTTTTGAAACTTTCTTCTCATGCGAAAAAGTTATATATATGTAATTAATTAATTGTTTATAATTTATTTTATTATTTTTATTTTAAACTTAAATTTTTATTTATTTTAATTTAAAAATAAAATTACGCAATTAAATATAATACAATAATATTTAAAAAATAAAATTTTAAATTTTAAATAAATTTATGTCAGAAAAATATATAATAATTAATAATTATTATAATTTATATTTATTAATAATAATAAATATTTTTTTTATAATAAGAAAATAAAATTATGTAATAATTATATTAATTATAAAAAAATAAAGATAAAAATAATAATTTTATTTAATATAAAAATAAATTTTTATCAAATATTTATAGTTATAAATATTTAAAAAATATATTAAATTTTATATCATTTTGTATTTTTATCAAATAGTTCTAATATATTATCAAAAATAGTATTTTAATCACTAAAAATAATAATTTAATTAAAAATAATTATAATTTAGATATAAATCAATTAAATTAATTTTTTAACAATTTTTAAATATAAGTTTAATTTATCAATTAAAAATACAATTTTAGTTATATCTATCACATCATTCATAAACTTTGATAAATTTTTCCTATCGTTCTTACTTTATTCACTTTATTCCAAACGATATCACTTTTTTTATACTTTTCTTTCAAACCATCTCAAATTCACTCTCTAATTCACTCTCTTATCCAAATAAAACATAGTTGTTTCTCGTATTTTTATTTTTTATTTAATTTTAAAATAATAATATTTTGAGATTATACTAAATATATTTTTTTATTTAACTAATTTGACATATTTTTAGAAATACCATCGTTTTATTTCGAAATGTTTGTACGTATGTGTGAAAAATTTAAAAATGTAATAATAAGAATGTATAAAAAAATTAACCTAGTGTAAAAGACGTGAAAACTGAAATCCTGTGTGTAATCATTTTTTATAAAAAAAAAAAGTAATATAATAATAATAATAATAATTAAAAAAAAAAAAAAGACTAAGGGTTGAGAGCGTTACACATGGCGTGTCATCGGCGTCAAGAAAATATTAATTGGCGAAAACTACTAAGATACACCCTCTGGACATGGTGTTGTAGGGTTGGAAATGTTTTCAGTTTTTGCTTTTGTCTTTATCTCTAACAATTTTTCTTACAAAAATTATTTAATTTACAATTCTTTTGCACTAAACAAAACTAATTATTAATTTAATAGTAAATAAGAAACTACTTACTAATTTTATTAATTTAATCATAAATAAGAAATTATAAATAGTAACTATTTTAATAAAAAAACTAGCAAAAAACAGATGTATTGTAAAAAATGTATTACATTTTTATTAGATTAAAAAATATATAAATAATTAATTAAAAAAATAATTATATATATATATAATTTTATAAAAATAATATATAGTCTTTATTTTAAAAAAGAAAAGCTAAGTTATTTTTTTATTAAAAGATAAAATTGTCAAAGTAAAAAATATATAACTAATTTTTATAGTTTTTAGACAATTTTTTCATTTTGTAGGTAATTCTTTTATACAATTTGTTGTGACATGGTTCCTCATATAATGACTATTTTTATCTTCTGCTTCAATCTTAGGCCTTTAGGGTGGTCTCCGATTGGTTCTTCTTTTTTGTCGAATTAGGGGAACCTGCAAAGGCACTTGACGATCAAGTTAGTCTAAACATAATTTGCAGGTGAATCGAGAAAAAAAAAATATACCTCAGACGAGTGACTTCCTATGATATTTATACCTTTTAGACGGATCTCAATTGTCATGAGTCCGCTCATAGGTCCAAAAGAGGACTCAATCGTACCTTAATTAGTTTTAAAGATAAGCTGGCTTAATTACAATTAATTGTGAATTTATAAGTTTTGTTTAGATTAGGTGAATTATTCGATCTTTTCGACCATTCGGTCATCTCGACCTTTTCGACTATCCGACAATACACAAATAATAATTTTAGTTTAAAAAAATAGTTAGTCAAAGAATAAATTAGTAAGAATACGTGTACAATCCTTTTTATTAATTTTATAGTTATAGATTAAATAATCTTGTTTTTTAATTACAACATTAAAAAAAATATTTTTCATATACATTCTTTTTCATTTTGATAATTATTATATTAGTTAATTTTATAATTACAAATATATAATTACACACTACAAGAAAATCATAAAATAGAAACCAATTTTTAGAAACCAATATAATTAGTTGCAATAGTAACTAAATTAGATACCATTTTAGAAACTAAAAAAAAAAATTGGTTTCTAAATTAGTTTCTATTATTGTTAAATAGTTTCTAAATTGGTATCTAATTAGCAACCAAGGTTTTAGAGACCAAATTTAGAAACTAAATAATTGGTAGTTAAAACCTTAGTTGCTA
>Ga0123342_1007246_pt1 | contig 14774 bp, 5 predicted proteins | sample Turbeawhitnodule_FD_89960 | JGI IMG/M metagenome (GOLD analysis project Ga0123342, IMG submission 89960) | Root nodule microbial communities of legume samples collected from Mexico - Turtle bean Mexico white nodule | ecosystem: Host-associated > Plants > Roots > Nodule | place: Mexico: Nepantla...
GCCTCATCTTTATTTTATTTCTTCTTTTAATTTTGAGAAGACTAGAAGGAAGAACTTCAAATGTGAGGGTGGATGTCCTCTTCCTCCATTAATAAAAGCCTCCTTTATTTGATTCTCATCAGTAACTCTAACTAGGTCAAATGCTTTCATTCTAAAAATCATAACTAGGTATTGTACATACATTGGTTCCTCTTTAATCTCATTGCGATCCAAGAAGCAAACTACTACAACAAGATCCTTATGTAAAGTTAAGTATCAACACTTGCAACAACATTGTGTGAAATATAATGGATATCTTATCTAGTGTAAGATTTGCAAGATGGTGAATACTCTCTGGTATCACTCTTCTACAACAATCCTCAGCAAATCATATTGCTCATAATCCTAACTTTCACCTCTCTTGTATCACTCTTCTAGAACAATCCTCAACAAATCATACTACTCATAATCCTAACTTTCATTAATATACAAAACATATCAAAGTTAGACCGTCACATTATTTAGGAGAAACTCAACCAAGATTACTCACCTTTTAAGTTGCTCAAATAGAAATAATATTGATCTTTTAGTATTAATTGCATTAAAGTGACGTGACTAATACACATTTTAGTATTTCAGTTTATTCTCAAAGCACACTAGCACATCCCATAAAATTTTCCCCTTAATGTGACATGATGGATAGATATTAATAATGGTTGTAATTTCTTACTGCATGCATGATTGAATATCTCATTAGTAAGATTTTGTATGGTAGATCTTGTTTGGGTTCAATCCACCATTAACTTGTAAGAAAATGATAGTGAATTAGTTGAATTAAAAGTAGATTTATACATCTTATTCCCCTTGTCAAGGGGTGGGTTTGACAATCAGGTAGGCAAATTTGCTATTTTTTTCTACATTGTAAAATTAATTTAAGTGATGAAATTTAATCAAAGAACCTAAAACATAATAATAGTTTAATTTAAATTTTGTTTAAATATTAATTTTTATTAATATTGGAAAAAATAAGTTTATAAAATAAACTAATAATGAAAACAAACATATATAAAAAAAATACATTAAAATATTAAATAGATTATATGATAAAAACTTTAACCCATTTTGTTATTTACATATAAGATGGTTTTAATTAAGTTTATCTTTTTGTTGTTTAATATTGAGCTAGTAATTCTTTTTTATGCGCATGTGTATATAATTTAGTGCATTCTGACTTGTTATTAGTAATTTGGATTAACGAGAATTTTTTTAATTTAAAAACTAATTTAAACCGAATCACAAACACCTTTATCTCCACTGGTGCATGTTGAAATGACATTTTGTATCAGATTTTAGAGCATGAGATCATGTCTTATGCTAACACAATTTGAAAGTACTCTATTCAAAAGGGGAGCCATAAAAGCATCCTATATTAAATTTAAGGAGATTTTTTTTTTCTTCAGCAAATAGCAATAAAATTAAATGGGTCTAGTTCAGAGGTGGTTCAATCCTTATACAATATAATGATATTCAAAGTGTACCTTTCCATCTACATATCAACTAAAAAAACCTCCTATTGTCTATCACATCTCCACCAATAATAAAAAAGAATAACAAGGATCAACCCTTATAAAAATACTAAATTGAATGCATACATATTAAGGGTTTTAAATACCAATCCAGGACCAAACTTTAACCTGTGTCAGATAGAAAACTTCAGCATGATCAACCACTCCACCTTTAAATAAACAGTTATTCTTTTACCTCCATATCTCGCTAACCAAATTAGCCAAGCAACTATGCATTCGCAGAACAAATGATTTGTTGACTCCTTTAACCTCCTACACAAGCAACACAAATTACTCTCGACCCCGATACCTCTTATCTCCATATTAACCCTACAAGCAATCTTGTTTTCAATCATTGTCCAAACTGTAACTTGAGTTGAGGAAAGCATCTTAATTTTCCAAAAAAAAATATAGTAATCATGTATCGAAACTATCAATAAAAATATTATATTTTTAATTATTATAAATATTAATAAAAATAATATTATCTTATATGTTTTTATTTAGAATGAATAAAAAATTAAATATATTTATATTCAATTAAAATAAATTTAAAACTAAAAATAATTCTATTAGAGAATACTAAATATTTTTTTAATATTAAAATTACATTTTAAATAAATATCTAAATATTATTATATTATTTAGAATGCACGTCGAATAGAAACAAGAATACATATTAAATAGAAATTAAAATAAATTTATATGTAGTTATATTTAAATAATACAATATATATGTTTTATTTTTTATTTTAAGCCTATTTATGAAAAAATAATTAAAATTGTAAAGAATTTAAATTTATAAAAAAAGTTAAATTTATAAAAAATTTAAATTTAAATTATTAAAAAAATAAATCTATATAAATACATAGTAGATATGTTAATAATTTTAATAAACTCATATCGTTATATTTAATTATAATTTATAAACTCAATTATGTCATTATAAATAAATAGATCTAAATATATTTAATTATAACATTGTCATAACTAAATTTTAAAATAATTGTATTTTAATTATATCTAATTAAAATGTATATATTTTCTAAAATAGAATATAATATCTTTTGGTAAAAAAGGATATTTTTTTTAAATGTAAATCTATCAGGAAGTTTTTTATTTCATGTTAGAAAGTTATTAAATATATATGAGTGAAGATTTGAGATAAAATTGCAATAACACGTGCTACGAATATGTTGATCCGACCATTAATTTAAAATTGAATGAAAAACAAATTAAGACAACTTATTTTATTAAAAAATATATATTAGGTGTAACAATTTATTAAAAAATGAATTTATTTGGACCAAAAACAAACATTTTATTTATTTTTACCTCACGCGACCATAACTACATATATAATGAGCCACATATAATTTCTTTATATTTAAAATACGTGTTTATGAAATAAGTAATTTAAAAAAAGTATATTACAAATATATAACATTTTTATTTTAAAAGAAGCATAAAATTGTTTATTTTTATATTAATTAGATTATATAAACACCTAAAAAAGTAAAAAAAAAAATATATTGCATTTATAATATTAAAGTTTTTAAAATAGGTATAAATAATATTGTCTGTAAAAAATTGTCCTCTTTTACATTTTGTCATAGAAATCTATAACTGACAAAAAAACTAATAACAAGGAACAATATTTGCAAGAGAAACGTGGATGAAACATAACAAATAAATCAACAAAACACACACACAAATATATATAAACACTTCAATTTTGCTGAAACTTTAACTTCGACACTCTGTTTGTCCTTGCTTCAGGGTTAGGCAACAACGCTTGACCTGTAGAAACTAAATATATTATTATAGAATATAATAAAAGGATGATTATTCAAAGGGGCTTGTACCATAAATTAATTTAATATTAACTATTTTCATGTTGGTTCTCAAAAATATTTCAGTTTTTTTTCGTTAACACTTGCAGTGACGAAAAAATTGAAAGCTGGAAAAGAGTATCGCAGAAGATGAATATAATAACATATACACTCATTCAAAGGAATAATTTTGTAATAAAAAATAGATTGTGCTGACCAACCATAAGCATCTTTGAATAAGGTTCAACAGAAAACGTCCAAAACAAAAACCTGTTGGAATGACATAAGGGTTTGAGAAAAACCAAACCAGTGGTGCTCCCTTCACTCCAATACCAAAAGATCAGAGTAAACTCATCTCCCAGTTCATGCAAACCCCTGACTTCGTCGAAACACATGTTGTTACGAAGCCATAGGTATCCATGAACTAGCAGCAGAGTTTTACCATCATATCCTTTCAGATTTGGAGTGAAGGGAACTCCAACTTAGTTTCATACCATTTCTAACCTAATTGAGACACTGCTAAAGGAAAGAGAAGGTTTCTTCGCTTGGTTGCTGTATCAAGGTCTGAGAAACCACCATTTATATAGGATGGGGAAAACGTTCGACGAAATCTGGGCCGTTAAATTTGATTCATTGCAAAACGGTAGCTGATTAACAATCTTTAATGTGATATTAACTTTACAAATATGCGTTAATATTGTGTATAATCAGGTACAGCTAAGTGGGGCTACCACTTTATTCAAGCACCATTTGCATTATCTGCATGATTCAGTGACCCTTTTCTGATATTAGGTAATGTGTGTATTATATAGAAAGTCTATCTAATATATTTTATAAATTTATGATATTAATTATAAAATAAAAATTAATTTTAGAGACAAAAAATAATTAGTTGTTATAGTGACTAAATTATAAATATTTTAGACACTAAAAAAACTTTTGGTTTCTAAATTAATTTATATGATTGTTAAATGGTTTTTAAATGAGCATCTAAATATCTGATAGTTAAAACTTTGGTAGTTAAAACCTTGATAGTTAATTAGATACTAATTCAGAAATTATTTTCATGATTTTCTTGTAGTAGTGTGAGGATAATATTTTATTTTCATTTATTTGGTGGAATTATGGTCTTATGAATGAACTAATTTAGTGGAATTAGATAATTCAATTTTATTAATTAGGAAATGAATTTTAAAGTTTTATACATTATCTCTAGTCAATATGGGATAACCAATACATATTGTTCTCATGTCAAGACTTGTCAATCTATACATGTTAAAATTTGTCAACCTATACGTGACATGGTATATTTATATATGATTTTGATATCATATTTACGTCTAATTCAACTTTATAAAACTGACTTATAAGGTGAGGTTTGTATTCACTTATATACTATTAAATGTTTTTATATTCATTAAAAGAAAATTACTAAATGGAAAATTAAATTAGAAATTAGTTTAGATAACAATAATTTTTTTAGTCTCTAAATTAGTATTTATTAATTAATTTTTGTTTTAAAATTTATTTTTATTGAATGATTTTCTATTAGTGATAGTGAAATCTCAAAACATTCAGTAACAGAATATCATTTAACAACTCTTAATAAAAATATTTAATTGTAATTTTAGATTAAAACTAATGGTTTAGATTATGTATTTAATTTCAAAAACGGTATGTTCTTAAAAAAACATAGTGACTCTCAATTTTGAAAAACAAAGTGATTGTATTCCCGATCTGAACTATCAATTTTGAAAAACAAAATACATATTAAATCATTGCCGGAGATTCCAAATTTATTGCTATTATTTTATATTATTTCAGTTTATACAACCATACAAAAAAATCGCAAAATTTACTATCAATGAGAACAGCGGATGAAAAAATTTACTAACGAAAAACGTAACAAGTCCATGTGTCAAAAATATTAATAAAAACTAAATAATAGAAAAATTTATAATAAGGTTTAGGATTACTTATATTTTTCTTTAATGAATGTAGTGTGTGCAGATAAGCTGACTAACTAATGATTTATTTATAAAGACTCATTTTATTGGTATAATAGACGTTTATCTAGTTTATTTTTAGAATTTTTTATAAATAGATATAGTATACTTATGTATCGTTTACTGATAAAAAAAATACTTATGTATTAACGTATGAGTTTTAGTCTAATTTTTCTATATTTTTTCTAACTTTTTTCTTTTAAATAATATCTTTTTTAATAATATTTTTTTTTAGAATATTGTTACTTGAATTATAGTGTTAGTATCGTGCGATATCAAATTGTATAATAATGTCTACATTGAAATTGTAATAAAAGAAAAAAATTAAATAAAGGTGGGATAGAATATTATAAGCTCAGTACGTTTATTCTCAAACATTTTTAGAAAAAAGAATTGAAATGCATTTATCTATAAACTAAAATTTAGTTTATATGGAAATTAATTTATAACAGTTTTGTTTTTTAATTCTATATTAGTTAAGTTAATTGATAGAAAATTTTGTTTTTTATTTTTTCTTGTAAAATTATTTATAGAAAAGGTTGGTCTCTAGACGTTACTCCATTCATACGAAATCATGTAATGCTTGGAAACCGACACAAATTCTTAAAACATTTGAAAAACGTGAGACAGAATTTTGTGGATCTCGTAACATTTTTCTAATTTAAGAAAAATACAAATTATCGTTAAAAGATTAAATCATCGTGTCATTTATAATCATATAATAAATTAAATTATTATATAAAAACTAATTTTAGAGATAAAAAATAATTTATTATATATTATTTAAAAAATTAAAAATTAAAAATTAATATTTAAAATAGTTTTTATTATTAATATGATTTTATTATTGTTTAATAAAATCATTTATCATTAGACAGGAGAAATTTTAAATTAGAAAAAATTAAAAAGAAGTTAAATCTTACTAAAAACTGTTACCTTACCAATTCTTCTATCTTAAAAACTTTCTTTTATATAATATCGATTAATTTATGATTGTTGGACGGATAATTGATATTAGATAAAAACTAATATTCATCTATTTCCTTGTATTCTATCTCATATTATCCCATCCTTACCAAAGCTCTACATATATGAACTATCTTTAGTTAACATACATTTTATTTTTATATTTTCTTTTTGTTTTGACATATTTTTGTTTCTTTTTAAAAAAATTACAATAACTTTTATGTTAAGAAATTATATTATGTTATAAATTTAGTTTTAATTTTATTATAAAAGTGATGTATATAATTAATTTATTTTTCCATTTTTTGTATACTTTTCAAAACTAGTGAAGAGAATTTCTTAATCTTCTTCTTTCCATATTTCTATAAATAAATAAAAACATATTTTTTAATCAGAATTCATATTTATTTTATTTTTAAATTTATTCTCCATCCAAACAAACATAAGTGTTTATTAAATCATTAACACAAAGGTGATTTTGATCAAAGATGCTTATATTCAGTATTCGTGTTTAATAAAATTTGTTGATGAACAAAGATGCTTATATTCATTTTCTTGTTAAGTATTCGAGATTAATAAAAGTGCTTTGGAACCCGTGCATATTAAGAATTCCCTTAATCAGGTGCAAAATTAGCACTAACTATTGTCCATTTTTTTCAATTATTGCTCCCTTTATCACTTTATCCATTTTAGTCATTTAAAAAATTAAATTAATTGATATTTCATCTTTCAATAAAACATTTTATTTATCCGCAAATTAATTAATCTAGTATAAATAATACATTTAATAAAAACTAAAGTTAGTTCAAAATGAAATAAAATAAATAAGTACATTTTAAGTTATTTGTTAGAGTCTATATTTTTATTTGAAGTGGTTAGGTTAGAAAGAAATTGAAGTTATGAAAAGTAAAAGTTGGTGACATAATTAAAATGTATGGAAAAAAATGCTGAAAAGATAATGCTCCAAGTATCCATGATTTTTATTATAACAGAATTAGTGCGTTCATGGTTGCCTCAAACATTCTTAATTAGGTGATTAAAAAACAATGAAAACTATGGATCAAGTAGTCTTGTCACATTCATGACAACATTGCGTCAAAAGCAAATTCTCTTTATCTTTTCTTTTCAATAATAACAGTCATCACTCACTAATACCAAACTCTATTAGCTTGGAATTACTTGTTCCAACTAAGCTTCCCTCCACTGGGACTTCTATACTATAAAATTATTTATGTTTTCATTTAATAATATAAGTTTTTAAAATTATTGCATAAGAAAAAACGTATATATTATTTAAAATAAATTTAGAATTTCACTTTAATAATTTGTATTTATTAAATACAGTACATTTTATTAAGGTAAAAAACTCAGCAAGTTTTGAAGCTTCTATAATTAGTTGTTATAATGACTATTAAATTAGAAATTATTTTAAAAATTTAAAAAAAATTGGTTTTTAAATTAGTTTTTATTATTGTTAAATGGTTTCTAAATTTGTATCTAATTAGCAACCAAAGTTTTAACTATCAACTTCAACCAAAATTTTTTTACCAAATTTAGAAATGATAGTTAAAATCTTGGTAACTAATTAGATATTAATTTATAAATTATTTAACAATAATAAAAATTAATTTAAAATTATTATTTTTAATTTTTAAAATAATCTTTAATTTAATTACTATAAACAATTAATTATTTTTTTATATCTAAAATTGATTTTTATTTTATATTTTTCTTGTTGCGAAACATATATAAATAGGAATTAGATTTACTTTCTCATGGATGAAACCAATGGTGTATGAGATGGAACTATTGACCAACCTTTGGATAATGCTGACCAAACACATCCCATTTTAATCTAAATCAAATATTTTATGCCAAGGTTAGATGATTAACTCTTTAATTTAAGCTAAATCAAATGTCTAATCTCTCATTCAAATCTTTCATTCAAACTAAAAACTGTATTATTTTTTATCCCAAACATAATAATATTACATTTTTTTTTCATAGGACAACTAAGACAGTAGCTCGTTAATAGCAATTTTTGCATTAGTAATATAGTCTAGATAATACTTCCTTTGCATTATAGGTTTTTTTTTATAAAAATCAATAAATAAAAGTATTTAAGAGTAAAAAAAGCCCAAAAATATAACTAAATGTAAAAAAATAAAATAACAAATTATTAGACATAAACTCTAGAGCATAACTAAAAGTGAATCCACTGACATCTTATTTTAATATTTAAGAAAAGTCTTACAAAATATAAAAAGTTTTAACACTAAAATTTTATTTTATTTTATTTATTTGATATATTGTTCATAAATTAAAATTATCGTAATATTGTTTATTTTTAACATATAAAAATATAAAATATTTAATTATATGTTTTTATTAATTTTCAGTTCTAAAACTTTTAATATAATTATTTATGCTAATATAAAATTATAATTGTACTGGTATGGCCGACAACATCATGACGTGTCTCGGTCTCCCTGTCCGAGATGACCGAGACACACGCTGACGTGTTCCAGTCTGCCTGACCAAGCTGGCCAAGACACCATGCACGGTCAGGCCGACCGACACGTATAACCATTAACGCTCAAACCAAGGTTAGTGAAGCTAAACTATCATTAAGGATTAGGTAATGCAACCCTAAGTGTGATTCATTCCACTAATCAGGCTCAATGAGGTAAGTCCATTAAAATAATATAAATAGCACACATTCTAAGGAACAAGGTACGTCATTTATTACTATGCACCTACTCGAGTGTCGATCACCCGCTTTACTGACTTGAGCGTCTGAGTGCCTTCTGCAGGTACCTCCCCCATTTGGCATTCACCCGAGACTAAGAGCCGAAGGAGAAGCACGGAAGCGAGAAGGATCCCAGTGAAGCTCTAGCAAGTTGTCCGACCGAAGGAGGAAGACAAAGACTTCAATAGTTCTCTAGGTTCATCTCCTTAGCAGGAATAATAATTGAAATGTTAAAAAAACAAAATTTATTTTTACACAAATTATAAATAATATAACTGTTAATAAAAGTTATATGATAATTATATATATATATATCACTACAAGAAAAACACGAATTATATACGGATTATTACATACGGATCAAAATTCATATGTAAAATCAACATTACATACGGATTTTATTTCGTATGTAAATAGATACTACATACGAATTTTTTCCTGTATGTTGCAGTTTGCTTTCAATATTATTAAGAGATTTAGGTTCGAGTCATATCCACTAAAGATTACTTCCAACATTAATAATAATAAAAAGAGACATAAATAATAATAGATGTCTATCCGTATGTAATTACATACAAACTGAACCAGTATGTAACTTTACTTATGACAATTTTACATACGAATTTTAGGTATTAGATACGGATTTGGATTTTGATTATATGAAATCCAATTATAATCTTTTCATCTGATGTTGATTAATGGACAAAACAAAAGTTAACTTGGTACAGTATATGATGTAAGTTTATATGTATGCAATTGTGACATGTAATAAGAAATTATAAATAGTCTAACCATAGGCCACATCAGTGATACCAGCTGTGTCTAAAGTTATTACACTGATAGACAACAACAACTACATATATTTAGTTATTAAACTAGATGGTCTGCATCATTGTGTGAGTCTCGGTCAAACCTGTCCCAATATAATAGTACTTTTCAAAGGTTTATAATGGATAGCAACTTGGCAAACAAAACAATATATTTTTTATTAATTTACTTACTCTTATGGAATAAAAAAAATCTAAAGACTAATCATTACCTTAAACTAAGTTCATTTAGTTTATTAATGTGACACGGAATCATATTTTAGAGTTGATTTCTGTGATTAAAGAGTAGTAGTGAAAGGAAGATAAAATAAGGACTAATTTCCAAAAATTAGAAAGTTAATCTGAGTAGATTTTTTTTAACATATATTATGTTCTCTTTTCTTATTTCAATTACTATGCAAAGTTTTCTTTTTACCACATGTAATGTCATAGTTTAAATATATTAATATCTATTACACTAAATCAAATATCCTAAGAGTACTTGGAACTTTTTTAACTTTTCTAAATGTTTGGAATAATTTCTTGAATAATATTATAGAAATTAATTTAAGAAGAGTTTGTGAATTGTTTTATTTTATTTTAGTTAGTGCATATATTGAATATGAAGTGAAAATATATGTTAATATGAGTAGAGATAATATGAAGTTTTTAGGTATTGAATATTTTGGTACTCACTTTTAATTTAGAATGGTAAGGATGACATTATAAGATGGGTCATACAGGTTAATTTTTACTTCATCATTATAAAAAAAAGTGCAAGATGTATTTGACATTTGAGCTTGTTAACTTAAATAGGCATATCTTACATAATGAGCAGTCCATGCGAGTCAAATAATGGATTGACTCTCCCTTCTCCACAACTCGTATTATATTTTTACTTTTTTTAATTTCTAGTATTGTTTATATGATAAATGTTACTAAATATTTGTATTCATTACTTCATCAATATCATATATTTACAAATATAATTTTTTTTCATGACTTCTTTTAATATTTTTTATGGTATATTTTCTTATTTACTTGTAATAAATATTAAATCATTGTTTTTATAAGATACTCAAATTTGAGATTGAAAAATTATAAAAAAAAATCTAAATTTTTTTCAATTTTTTTCATAGTGGTCCTTTGCTTTTTTAAGTAGTTGTATTTCGATGTTGTTAACTTGCTAAATGAAATGGTTTAGTTAAATTGAATGAATTTAAGGTAAATTTGTATCCTGAAGTGCGTATTATATTGATATTGATGGAATGTGAAATTTTGATTTCATGATGTAAATATAGTTTGAATGCAAATATATTTGATGATGATAGTATGAAACATGTTGGAATAGGAAAAGTTAGAAAACTTCCTGATTTGATACACCTTGATCAGGTTGTTGCATAATTGTATTTCTTGTTTTCTCAATTTTTTTTTATCAAATGAAATATTTGTTGTTTAATAAAAAAAATGAGAGTAAGATAAGACTCTCTTTTAAATAATTTTCACAGATTATCTTTTCTTAAAAGAGTTTCAATTACATGAAAATTTTGTCATTCAAATTTTCACTAGAACTTGATCGCTTAAGTGAAAATCATGACGAAAACAAAAGTTGATAAGAGTGTGTATTAGTTTGAGTACGAAATTAATGTTAATATTTCATAAACAATATCTAGTTTTTCATTTAATAGAATGTTTGATGCACTTTTTCTGTATTAATTTATTAAAACGTACGACAATGATAGTTTAAAAAAAATAGTAGTGAGCTATAATAAATTAGAAGTTTCTAACATTTAATAATATGTACAAAATTAATTTATTTTATGTATGTATTCATTTAGTTAATATTTTTATGAAAAAATTTGAAACTCGGGGGAGAACATTTTAAAATCCTAAATTTTCACAAATTATAAAAGTGAAAAATAGTTTAAAATGTGATATCATTTAAAATGCCTGCAATCAAAAAAAGGCGTGGACCATGATATATTAAAGGAGTTGCTATTAGTTTTTAGGTTTATCTTATTAGTGTACAATTTGTTAAGAGTTTATAATTTATAAACATAAGGATTTGGGAAGATAAATTGGTTGGAAATATGAAATACTTAAGGCTATACACTATATCTATTTTTGAAAATGCAAAGTTGTGTGAGACTGGTTATTAGGATGATAATAACCAGGCAATATATATAATATTTACATTCAAGGTAATAGTTGTTATTTTACTAAATACATAAAACTTGTTATTTGTTTTTATATTTTGACATCTTCTGTTGCACACGTGTATATTCCAAAAACACTACAAAATAGGTTGACAGTGATGAATAATAAATTGTGAATGATTTGAGTGAGGAATATATTATAAGAAAATTAGGAATAATAAAGACTATCTTACTCCGTCACAATTCTATTCTGCCCACTAAATCTATTCCATATTTTAAAAAATTGAGTCTGATTATCGATGTGATGCTCTAGTTTGTTATATACAAGGAACAATAAGCCAAAAGGATTAATTCACTCAAACATCTTACTTCTAGAACTAAGGAATTAAGTATACTATGTACTAGTGAATTCTCGTATTAGTAACGTTGTTCTGAATATAATTTTACTAAATTATTTCTAACATGGCATGATACATCCTTATACATTCTTAATTTAGTCATTGTATATGTATTCTATTTTTAATTTAATTTTTATACATGTACTTATTTTTATAAATTAAAGCTATGTTAATTATACACCAAATTGAAACGGTTAGAATAGGTAAGCCAAATGTGTAAAATAAGGTACTACTATGATGAAATTGGGTTCTTGAAGTAGGCATGTGTGTTTTCTGCCGGGATACATGAGCTAATATCTCGGAATAAAAAAAGACAATGAAACACTATCTTAACTCAATGATAAATAAAGGAACCATGGTTGTTGTCAACCTCCCATGTTGCTTTCGGCAAATCTTGTTAATAGGTCTCTTATGCTTCTCCTATGCCGCTTAAAAACTACTATTTCAAAAGGAATATAACAAATCCAAGTGGCTAAAGTTTTTGAATGTTTCTAATTTAATCCAATCTTAAAAAACTGATATCTAAGATTGATTTATAAAGTGATGTTTACACTCACTTTTATATATAATTAAGGTATTATAGAGATATCTCAACCTTTATACAAGAAACAAAAGACCTTCACTTCTAAAACACGTTTTGAGAATTAAAATTTAAAAGCGAACTACCCAATATAGATCTGTAAGGCCACAACATCTACCTTCACACTCTAAGATACGAAACACTCGACTACACCACCTAAACCTTCAGAAATTGTACTCTTCCCGACCCAACGTCTCATCTCTACTCAACCTTCTGTTTTGTCACTCACACCTTTAACCTTTATTATTTTTTACAGACCTCATATACACTAGTAGTTCGAGATATCAATCAGAGTAAGAAAAACATGTTACCCACGACCAAACTTTCAATTATGACATAGTGAAGACTTCAATGTGGTATATACGTCCATTTTTAAATATCTTCTTATTCCTTTCCTTTGTTTCGACAATTCTTCTACAATTGCTATCCATATACAAAACCAGATTTGATTGATAGTTTCACTTTCCTCAGTCATCCTAAACTGCGAGAAATGTATTTTTGGGTCCCGATAAACCGTTGATGCCAAACCGACCCACTCATAACACTTTGACCAAACCAACCAAGCTTCCTCTCAACACATACTACAAATGCTACTTCTCAAAGTTATCCCCTTATTCATCAAATTTACTTTAGATGTTATTTTATCCTCCAATACCCGTCATGTTGTCAATTAAGCTGATGGTTGTGCCTTAATCCTTCAAAACTCCTCATACATAGCGACTTCTTTCCCCTGGTTGATCTTCACCTTTTAGAATTCTATATGTAGAGTTGACTGTAAATTCTCTTGTATTATTTTCTTTCAAAACCCACAAATCCTCCTTATCCATATTAATTAATTTGTGATCTTCAATACATTCTCTGATAAACCCAACAAATTCTTACTATGATAGATTTTGAATGATTCTAATATCATCTTAATAAGTAAATTTTAAACTTAACTCAGTTTTATAAAATCGATTCTAAAATGACCCATTTATATATGAAATGTCTTTATCTCTAATTGATATATAATCTCCAACATTTCTTATATTAAAACTGATTTTTGACTAAACATTTATTGAAAAGCTTGTAAAAGCTTGTAAGATTGTCTAGGTCTAGAAAAGGGTATGAGAAAACATTACAGAAATAAAATTTACATATGTACATATTTATTGTAAAAGGGTTCGAAGTGTTTTGTTATAAAATATATTTTGCTAATAAAAAGAATACATCAAATTAAGAATAAATAAACAAATTATAGATAACTGGACTGATAATAATATCTCTCTATATATATAATATAAATTAGTGTAGGATATCGTTACAAAAATAAATAAATACATTTAAAAACAATAAGAAAGTTTATCCAAACTTGTATATATATGACATCTATTTTTATTATCTTGATACAAATATCCTTATCTTAATTTGGAATTTTTCTGAAATTATATTTTACATTAATTCATTATTTAATATATTATAATAAAATATTTAACTATTATTAGTTAGAACTTCTTTAAATAATAAATAAACCTATAGAGTCGTGAGACAACGTATTTGTCAAATCAATAATTCGTATATTTTTAACATTGATCGAAAGTACCATACATACATACATACATATATATATATATATATATATATATATATATATATATATATATATATATATATATATATATATATATATATATATTTAAAAAAAAAAAAAAAAAAACATATACAAAAAAAAAATAATTTATTTATTTTTATTAATAA
>Ga0123342_1007248_pt1 | contig 14773 bp, 13 predicted proteins | sample Turbeawhitnodule_FD_89960 | JGI IMG/M metagenome (GOLD analysis project Ga0123342, IMG submission 89960) | Root nodule microbial communities of legume samples collected from Mexico - Turtle bean Mexico white nodule | ecosystem: Host-associated > Plants > Roots > Nodule | place: Mexico: Nepantla...
AATCGAGCAATAAGTCCCAACAAGCACTTTCAAAAAAGTATACAAAATTTTGTTCAGCCTATATAGAGACTAACAAAAAAAATCTTTAAACATAGTCAGTTGTCACCAAGACCAACCCTCGCTAGAAATGTCATCCACCGACATGAGTTTACTTTGATGCATATCCTTAAATATATCAAACTTGCCCTCCTTAGTAGAAACTCCATAAAAATATATCACCTGTTAAGTGGCTTGGTTAAATAAAGCCTTCTTCATGAACATCGAGTCTTTGTGACTTGTTGTCGGAGTTGCCTCACAACCAACATGAAGTTAGTGCAACTTGAGCCATTATGCCTAAAAATACTGTATCGACTAGTCCTCGGACGTCGTTGACCGCTAGTGAAGGTGGGGCCATGTACGCTGGGTCCCACGAGCGGTGTGGGCCGATGTCTCGCAAGACATGTAAGTCAAGGCGCCGAAGAGTGGTCAGGCGTCGATCACCAGGATGTGCTGATGGGTCCTCGACAACAGAGTGAAGGCGATGTGACATCGGACATCGGTGACTTAAACAACAGAGCTTGGCCACGAGAGGTGGATCCCTGACCATGCACCAATTATCAGTTAGGGAAAAGCCTAGGTCACGAGGGGTCCATGTGTGTGGTGTGGATGACACGTCCATGCATAATACAAGTAAAGAGCCACTGGAAGAGATATGACCCGTGAGGGTCATGTTCAGGGGTGAACTGCATGCATGGCACGTGAACAGCTAGGGCACTCCCAAGACGGATGACCCCAGAGATTAGGTGCACAAGTTGGTACCCGAGTGGTTATCCCGTTAGAGGTTGCACTCCAGTCAGGGAGCCTTACGCGCCAGATCGCCCTAAGAGTAGGTGATAGTGATGCTAAGGCACACCCTTAGTAACCCTAATTGCAGTTAGCGGAAACAACAGAAACCGTAGAGTGTATAAAGAGTAGTATCAAACCTAATAAGGTACACAAGGTTTTTACACAACTTTTAGGCTAAGACACACACAGTTTTACGGAGAAAGCTTTTCAGAAGTTTTGGTGTTTCCTAGCCCAGTACTGACTTGAGCGTCAGATTGCAAACGAGCTCTAGGGCGCCCTTTGTCTTTGCATTTTCAGGTGTTTGATCGAAGAGAGGCACGAACAAAGGCAGAGATAATTGGGCGTGTGATCATCGTAGACGTACGAAGACAATCGAAGTCAACCGACATGAACAAATACAAAAACATTTAACAATGTTAAAATCTCATCCAATAACCGCTAACACAAATTTTGAAGAGTTTTCTGCCAAATCACGAAAGGTTCTAAACTTTACACCACATTGTCCCTCAAGTTACGGGCCTAGGTAGGTAGCTGAGACTACCTCGGCATAGTTGAGATAGTGCTCACCCAAGAAGATAAAATTTTCTTGCAACATTTTGCAAACCGAGATGACCTCAACATAAAACAAACAATATTATGAAAATGACTCTAGAAAAGCAAAGCCTTCGAGTATGGGGGACTAGTGCATTACACATGACCGGCACCATCTTGGAATTTGTGATCGAGATCTACTTGAGAATAATAACTGAGCACATCTCAGGAACCTGACTCTAGTAACTACTTAGGGCACCCAAATTAACATAATCGAGGCGTATGAAATGTCTGACTAATACGAGGACTAACTCGGTTATTTGTGTTAATCTAGACCCATAAACATGAAAACCCATGTGATCCTATAAATACATGGACCAAGGTCAGACAAATGTATGTATTTAATAACATTTATCATTCTAATCATCGAATACCAAATATTAAATACTGAATATTGACTTAAGTGTAAGATGACCTTTTGCATAACTCTTTTTCTTACACTTTCCAACCGAGATCTAAGATCCAAAAGTCGAGACTTCATTATGACCAAGAACCCAAGACCTAACAATGTACGTGAACAAAATTCATTGAAATCTTCATTAAAAAGAATCCATTGAAATTTGTACATTATTAGATACAATAAAATTTTATGAAAGTTGTAAAAATTAGGATTTTAAAAGAATATTTTAACCTTACTACATGTACAATACCACATAGAATATTTTGTTAAGGTATTTCTTCTAGTACCTATATATTTTCTCCTTGTACCTTTAGGGAAAAGTCTAAATTAGATATGAGTTGAAAACATTTTAGATTGTAAAATTTTAAAATAAAAATATATTTTAGATTGTATAATTTGAAATGTATTACGGATTATAAAATTCAGAATATATTTTTAAATATAAAATATATTTTAAATTATATAATCTAAAACTTATTATGAATGTGTATAATACGATTTTGGATTGTGTAATACAAAAATCACTCTAGATTATACAATAAAAAATATATTTCCATTTCCAAATTCCATAATCTAAAAATCTAGAGCATGAAAGTTTTAAACCTTTGCAACACCTTCATGCATATCTAGGAAGAAACAACAATGAAGTGCGAAAAGTAATTCTTACTTTTTTTAAATTGGGTGACAGAACCTAACCCAAACCCAAACATTTTAGACTTAACCTAAGTCATCACATCCATTCAGCTGCGAAGGCTTTCCTTTTAAAACTATCCCTTCTAAACCAATAACAACATATTCTTACTCTTATTCCTACTTAGTCAATAAAAATTTATTCTTACACTTATTCGTACTCAGTGTTTGAAGAATATGTTAAAAATCATGATTTTAGTTATATGGTAATACTGAATATAAAATTATTCTTCAATTAATTTAATTGGAAATCCATTGCTCCAACATCGTTGGTGAAGAAAATTGTCAAGTATTTGAGAACTTTCTATTAGGAAGTGGATTCTAACTATTAGGAAGTGGAAAACTCAACCCCATCAAACCAGCTCATGGTGAGGTTTGCATTCACTTCCCATATGACATAAAAAAAAAGAAAAATATGTCAACTTCAAAGAAAAAGTGTCAAGAGTTTCGAAAAAGGTTGTTTGAAGAGTGCGTATTTAAAAATTCTACTGAAAAGTCCCTTGGAATGTATTGAAATTTATATTGCTTATGAACCATGTTTTGAATTCAAAAGCTGATCTTATATTTGCAGTGTCTGGTGTGCATGCACGTATTAAGAAGAAACAAGGGAATCTTCTTGTCACAGATTTGGACAGCACTAATGGAACATTCATTAATGACAAGCGTCTGAGACCTGGAGTAGCTGCAACTGTATCACCTGGCAATTCTATTACATTTGGTAACTTCTACAAACTTCTAATTCATCATAATTTTAACCATTCAACCCAAAAATTAGTTCAAAATAGTTAACCTTACATCTCTCCTCTAATTGGTTTAGGGCAAATTCTTCCATCACCTTACAAATTGTGACCTACATCCGATCCTCCTTTGAAATTTCTAAAGTTACCTTTTATTCTAGAATTGAAAATTTGGAATTCAAAAAATACATTTTAGAAAAAAAAATTTGAATGTGTTCTAAAAATGAAATTTTGGAATAGAATTCGAAAATCAAAATTTCATTGTTGAAAAGCAATTCCATAATGCAAAAACTACGTTATGATTTTTTTTTCCAGAAAACTAAATCTGAAAATGTGTCTTTCCAGAATTCAGAAAAATATTTCGAAAATCCAAATCCAAAAACGTGTTTCGAAAAAGAGTTTCAGAAGTATTTTTAATCCATACCTCCCATTTTATTTAAGGGTATTTTTGTTACTTTACATATAAGTCGAATGCAAGTTCAAATTTGATAAAAAAGTAATTGCAAATTTGATTTGATCAGGTGCAAAAAGTAATTGTCATGCTTTTATACATCTTTAGAACATCTTTAGAGAGAAGTTTATAGGACTCTAATATGGCCAAACAAATTGGATATAAGCAGGGATAACCCTTATAATAAGAAAATAGAACAAACATAAACTACTTTTTTTTTTTGAAATACTTTTGGAAATATAAATCATGAGGTGTATGATGATAAATTCTTTCCAAATAGTTGCCCAGTTTCATAAAAAAAAAATTATGTTGTTCACTTTTGGTTCTATGCTTTCTCTGTAAAAAAAAAATGTTTTCTTGTATACGTGGAGGTCTAAGGAACTTTATAACTTGGGGAGTTTTTTTCTGCACCCTATTATGGGTTTATGGTTTAGGGTTTCTACATTTGTATCTATTCGAATGCACTTAGATAGCATCTTTGTAGTTGTTGTTTGATGGATGTCTTATGAAGTGCACAAAGTGGTGCGTTGTTTCCAATGGATTTCAAAGTATAAGAACTATCATGTCGTGAAACAATGAAATCAACATGTTTAAAGTAAGAAGAAATTCGCTTCGTTCATCTAGAAAATTTAAACTGACTTTTTTTTGTCCACCTTTTGTTTTGACTTTCTCACTTGGTGGACAAAAAAATGTCTTATCTGGATACACAATCTCATGTAATTTGGCTTTGATGTTAACTTTATCAGCAATGTCAACCTCATTGAACCGATTCATGATGACACCCCACTCTTGTTGGATGGACAACTCTACTGAAGTATCACAACTTGAAATATCTAAAAACGTATCCATATGAAATGCATTGATTGCAATGGTATGCTACCTAGCCTAAAAGAAGCCAATTCACAAGCACAAGGAAGCCCATGAGTAGATCTAATGAAGCACCCACAATGAAATCTATTTAAACCACCATATTTAACTTGATCACTCTCTTCTGCAATATACTGCGAAACATAATTGGATACAAAGTCAAAAAATTTCTTATATCTTGTCACATTAAAGACATAACCCACCACATGCAAACTTTTTTTAAATGAAGATTTAATTGCATTATGTTACAAGATGATCATCTTGTTCATGGAATCCCAACAAAAGAATAAGTCACCCATTGACGTCACACGGGTCCTCTTTAGAATGCAATGTGCAGACTTAACCATGTTACTTGTTGTGTTAGATAAGTGCATGACCTTATTCGTTCAAGCCTTAACAAATTTTTCTGTGTGGATTTAACCAGGTACTGATCACATATTCAGTAAATATAGGTCATGATGAACAAAAAACATTAAATGCCTCCCCACGATGTTTATAAGACTCTACATTATGACAATCAACAATAGCCCCTAGATTCCATCACTTGATCCCATGTCTCTTTTCGATAACAATCATTTTACATTTTTATTAGTGTGGAAAGCACATAAATGAGTAGGTTCGGGAAACATAACATTTATTGAATTCATTTGAGCAATATCTCTATCACTGACCATGACCTTTAGGTATGAATCAACTCTCAAAAGCAAATCTCTAAGTTTCTCAAAGGCCCATACAGTGTTATGTTATCGTTCTGATGCATAACATAAATGCAACACCGAAGGTGAACCCCATTGATGTAACACCAACAACCTCAAGCAAGGGCATCTTATACCTATTAGTTTTGTTCGTATTGTCCATCATCAACACAATGTTAAAGGAATTTAATAACTTCACTAAATAAAGGTGTGTCCAAAATAAATCTTGCACGACATTCATCTCCTCCTCAGACCTAGACCAATGGACATACATATCTCGCTCAAGTAACATCATCAATTGATGCATTTCAGTTTTGTCACCTCATTTTGAATTTCTATACATATATTGTGCATTGTAAACTTGCTTTATGATGGTCCCATTTTTCTTTATATGCTCTTTCATAGTTAGCAAAATATTTCTAGGCTTCACTATATTGTCTATCATGTTCATAAGTATTGACTTCTCAATAGATGTGAACCTACCAACATATGGATGACCAACCAACGTATTTTTCAAGTCATGATTATGAGACTCAAAGTAATTTAAAAGGATAGTCACATTTCCTACTTCCACCCCGAGGAACCTGTAATTTTTTCTTATATTGCCTGTATTGACCTCCTCTCTCACAACCTAATAATACAAATGTCTTCCTTCCTCATTGGCCAGTTGAAGTATTCAATGTTAATATCACAATAACAAAACCAAAATGAAACACAACCTTTCTAACCCACGTCATAACTCATCCCAAGTACGAATTATTTACTAAATATAAACGACCCAAACACACTTTACAAATTTCAATTTTACCTCATCTATAGTAAATGCATTTGTACATTCATATCCTTTCCATATATTGTTTAAGGCTTTGTTGGATATTGACTTCTCAATATTACCATGTTGACCCTCCCACACATCAACATCATCATATAATTATTGTTTGAATCCTTCGCTATTATCCATACTTTTACAAATTAAACTTTAACCATCAAATTTCAACAAATTATTAAAAACTACCACAAAAATAAACCAATGCATTCCGGATTCACCAATCCCTAATTCAAAAAATGTTTTTTAGATCCACCAGTCCGTAAGTCAAAAAAATGAATTCCAGATCCACCAATCCATAAGTCAAAAAATGCATTATGGATCCACAAATCCATAAGTCAAAAAATGCATTCCAGATCCACCAATCCATCAATAAAAAATCTTCCGAATCTCACAATCTGTAAGTAAAAAATACTTTTGGATCCACCAATCCATAAGTCAATAAAATGCTTCCAGAACACCCTTGTATCAGGAAAACAAAAATTTCGCTTACAGAGCAACCATTCCATAGATCAAATTTTTACTTGTGGATTGATCCGTCCATAGCAGAATCGCGGATCCCAATTTTTGGGAACCTAAAATCTTCTTAACTACCCACCCTATTCAACGAAACTTAGTTCTTACCTTTAAAAGTCAACAAACATTTCGACAACGCAACCCACACCTCCGCCAACACCACCAATTAATGAAGAAGAAGAATGATAGTCACTCAACTTATTCACAGTACCCTTTTAAAAAAAAGGTCAAGGCTAGTTTTGAAATGGCTAGTTTTGAAATTTTTAAAATTGTAGGGACGCAAAAAGAAAAATGTAGGGTACCAAAAAAAACTCCTACTTATGTAGTTAAAGTATCCTATGTAGATTGAATCAGTTGGTATACCCAAATAATTAACTGGTACCGAATTATATAAAAAATTATTATTTTACTTTTAATAAAAGATTTCTTCTACACTTACTTAAGTAAAGAATAATATATATATATATGTATTATTTATTTTTTGAGATATGTATTCAGAATAAAACTACGATGAAAAATAATTTATCTATTATTTTTTCTTTAATTTTTTGAGATTGAATTAAGATCAAAATTACGATGAAATTTCAAATTGAATTATCTTTTTTTGAATATGTTGATCTTAATGTTGTGTATGAAGATAGAAAAATGGTTTCAAAGATTAATATTTGTTTTTGTTTTAGGATTTCACATCGATTAGAGAGATAAAAACATTTCATAGTATATAAGTGGGTGTAAACCTCACCTTACAAACTGCTTTTATAAAGTTGAGTTAGGCTTAAAGTCTATTTTTTAATATGATATTTGAATAATTTAGAATCTTTTTTAGTTGGAGTTTGTTGGGTCTCTCGTGTCATTCGCTATCGGACACTCATACTATTTAATTTCACACACAAGTTGACAACCTCGATGTGAGAGAGTTGTGTTGGAGATTTCATCTCGATCAGAGATGACATTTCATAGTATATAAGTGAGAGTAAACTTCACCTTACAAATCAGTTTTATAAGGTTGAATTAAACTTAAAAAGTCTACTTGTTAAGAATTTTCGTTAAATCTCAACTAAAAAAAGCTTGATCTCCTACACCAAATAATCTTACATCATTTATGAATGAAATTGAGGTAAACACACAATTTAAAGGTCGGAACACAAAATTTTGAAACAATATATTTTTAAATTCTTTATATTTATATGTTGACACCATAGTGCTATAGAATTTTAAAAGAGATTCTAATCACATGTGGAACTTTAGACAGTTGTAGCTTATTCTCTCTTTCATTACAATTGTTCACATGTTTAAAAATGATAAATTGATTATTTTGGTCATCATTTTATTTTTTTATATGAAAGTTTTTAGCTGATTTTTGTCATTAACATTTACAGGAGACACCCATTTAGCTATGTTTCGTGTATCAAAGGTAGAAAATGTGAAGGTTGCTGATACAGTTGGAGAAACTGAAATTGAACTAGACACCGACAACAAAAGTGATGGTACCGAAACAAGTTGAACATTAACTTGTAGTGTTCATGTTTGTATAGTTAAAAAAACAAATGGTGAAAATTTTGGCTTGGTTAATTAAAACAATTAATGTATAATTCAATCTTTGTTTTTGCAATGTTGATGTATACTTGTTAAAAGGGTTGCTTGTGATTTGGTTTGAATTTAAGCCGAAAAGTCATCCAATTTATCATATTAGAAAATGAGTGCTGAAATATATTATATGTCAATTTTAAAGATTTATAAAATTTTGGTGAACCTCAGAAAAAAAAGTAACTTTTCATCACCAAATTTTGTCACTAAAATACTTTATTTTTAATTAGAGTTATATTATCTATTGAAATATATATAATCTCGTAATCATGTTCTTGAGATACCAAACATTTTTTTTTGAATTTATGTCATTTGACCCTATAATATAACTTTTACACGCTTCCACTCTCATGACGTTTTCTTCCTGCAACTTCAGTTTCTTTCATAACTGTTTTAATTTCAAAATTATCCTTATGCAAATATTTTAGGTAAAAGGGTATTGTTGGAGGTGAATGAGGTTCCTGGTGAATTTGTGGTGGTCATTGAGTTGCCGAGTAGGTGTAGTGGTGGTTTGCAGTGAAAGTTGTGATGTTTGTCGATTTCGTTAAGAGTGGCAGTGTTGGTTTGCGGTAGATTATGGTAGTTCGTGGTGATTTTTGGTGTCTTGAGATTTTTTTTATAGTGGTTGTGAGGAGTTTGTGGTGATGGTGAGGTAGTCGATATTATTTAAGGTAAGATATTGGATTTTTTTTTTCATTTAAGAATTGTATAATTCATAGATATTTCGAGTTCTACAATTTGAAATATAAAGTTATATAAGGTAAGATATTGGATTTTTTTTCATTTATGAATTGTATAATTCATAGATATTTTAAATTGTATAATTTGAAATATAAAGTTATATTTTAAATTATGCAATTTTTATATTTCAATTTTGTCTCGATCAGTCCTCGACCATCAGTTTCCGAGGCTGACCTCAAACATCGCACACCGGTGCTTGATAGTTGAAGTGGGCAACGTAGGGGGGCCCCAGACGCACCTATCAGGATTTTGGTCAGTCTTCGGACATCAGTACCATAGATCCCGATGTTGGAGATTGACATCGAACCTCGCCAACAGAGGGAGAGATCGGACATCGACGGTCTGAATGTTGTAGTGGGCCACGTAAGGTGGACCATAGAATTATACTACGATTAACAGTTAAGACATCAGATATGAGGGAAGCCTAAGTCATGAGGGATCCATGCACTGGGTGTGTATAGTGCATACACGCGCGACACGAGAGTATGATCCTTGGAGGTGCAGAGGCCCATTAGGGTTAGGTTTTCCAAGGGAAGTTGCATGTATGACACATGAATACTTAGGACACCCGCAAAAATAGATGGCGCCAGAGATTAGGTACACAAGTTGGTACCCAAGCGACCACTCTGTTATTCGTTGCACTCCAGTTAAGGGAAGTTCCATGTGTCAAATATGCTAAGATTATGTAAATAGCGGCGCAAGGATGCTCCCCAATGAACCCTAGACAAGGGTAACAACACAAAGGTAAACCATAGTTTCAACCTATATAAAGGGTGCCAAGAACCCTAGTAAGGTACACAGTTTCTAAGACTGAAACTACTTTATACAGTTGGTGTTTCTTTGCCCCTGTATTGACTTGAGCATCGAAGTGCAAACGACCGTCAAGGCACCCCTTTGTCTTTGCAGGTCAGAGATTTCTTGATCAAGGAAGTATGATTCTCAGGCAAAGATAGAAGGGCCAAAGGCTGCCGTTAAAGTCAACCGGCGAAGCGAGTCAACCGACAGGAACATTTGGTGCCTTCCATGGGGCCCGTTAAAACAAGTTCCCACTCACAATCATGTTAAAAGTCTCTTTACCAACGATATGAGGAGTACGAGGCAAGGATCTATCGTCGCCACAAGTGTTGTGCCCCCTGGAGGGGATAACGTTACCATGCAACAAATCTTGGAGACTATGTGTGCCCTCCAAGCAGAGGTGGCAACATCTAGGGTTGAAATTGCCGCATCACGTGCGGACAACGAAGAACTGCGCAGAGCCAATGAGGAACTACGCTGGGATTTGCAACAAGTAGGGGAGCGCGCAGTGGATGAACGTGCCCCACCTGTACCACTTAGGGCACATCCCATGTCGTTCTCACAGGCGATCATGGATATAGCGTTGCCAACCACGTCTCTGGGCCCGAAGGTCACCTTCACGGGTGCGGAGGACCCAGAGGCTCATCTCACGGTGTTCCATACTCAGATGATGCTCACAGGAGGATCTGACGCCTGCAAGCTACTCATGAGCACGTTGGCAGACGCGGAGTTGGAGTGGTTTGTTGATCTAGAGTGATCACTTGCTTTGAAGAATCCAAATCTCTTGTTGTTGCAAAGGCTGGTGTTGCTGTTGTGTCTAGGATAGGATCTAGGTAGATTGATTGTGTAAATCCACTCTTGATTGAATCTTAAAGCTAAAGTATTTTCAAACCTTTTATGTTGAAAGTGTTTTTCAAACTAAGTGAAAAACAACCTGTTGTTTTGTCGAAACAACCGATTGTTTTACTCTTAGGTGTTTTGGAAAAGGTTGAAAATTGTTTTGGTTGGTTGACTTGCTGTCAAACCAAAACAACCGATTGATTCGCACATTCAACCGGTTGTTTGTTTTCAAAACATAACAAAAAACTGTTTTGTGTGTTGACTGAGCTTTAAATGATTTTGTAACTGAATGCACTCCTGTTTTAAATGCTTTGACCATTCTTTGAAAGCAATAAATAGTTTGTTTAACGTTTGTAACAAACAACAACTAAGATTGATTCATAGAAAAACATATTTGAGTTTTTCATTGATTTTAGTTTTCAATAGTTAAAGATTGCTTTGAGCTTGCATTGATCAAGAAAGAGTGGAATATGATTTCATTTGTATTGATTTCAGTTCATTCTGTAACAAGTGTAATCCTTTTGTACTTTGAGTAAACTGTGGTGTGGTAGGCCAGGAAGTGTTGTGTGCTCTTGAGGTTGTCAAGATCAACATTCTTGGTGTGTGTGCTGAGCCAAAGGAAGTGTGTTTCTTGAGGGGATCAATGTCACTTCTTTGGTGTTATGTGTAAGTAATCTAGGTTTGGTTACTTAGTGGATTCCCCAGTGGTTTCTAGAAAACTGGATGTAGCTCTTGGTTTAAGAGTGAACCAGTATAAATTGTGTGTGTAATCTCTCTCTCCCTTAAACTCTTTAATTTCAGTTTGTGTTTTTTCAACTGGTATAAACAACTGATTGTTTTTGCGAAACAACCGATTGTTTTTCTGGTGCTGTATTAAATTGCTTTGTGTTTTTGGCTAACTGGATTCTAAATCAAGTTTTCTCAAAGGAATTTCATTCTAGACCGAAAAGTTTGTGAAAACCCCTTTAAACAATTCACCCCCCTCTCATTTAAAGCCATACATTCTAACATGGTTCATCAGCCTCCTTGATGGACATATCACTCTTTGACCAATTTGCGACGCTGTTCAGGGAACAATACCTTGTTATGATGTCTTTGACATTAAACAGTACCAGGGGAAGTCCATGAAGGATTACTTGAATAGGTTTGGGGTCCAGGTGGTGAGGTTGAAACCCACAGATGAGGCCATGACGGTGCACGCCTTCGTCAAAGGAATGTTGTTAGGACCTTTCAGTGAATCACTACTAAGGTTCTACCCGAAGACATTCACCGAGATCAAACGTCGGGCTTTGGCGCACATCGCTGCAGACGATCGAGTAACAGAGAAACGTGGTCTTGTCGGTCTTATCCGACCTCAGCCCATGAGGGTGCACAAGGCAACCACAAAGAAGAAGGGCGCGGGAAAACCCTACGAACAGTCCTAGACGGGGACGTGCACGTGAAGGGACTTGCCCCCGAAACATAATTTTCGTGTAGAGCTCAAAGAACTGATTGCTATTCCAAACATAGTGGCAAGGCTGAAGGTGCCCACGAAGACCGACAGGAATATAGGGCCCAACAAGAATGCTTGGTTCAAGTTTCACCAAGCACATGGCCACTATATACGCAATTGCTTGGCTCTGGCACACCAACTGGACGAACTGGTAAAGAGCGACTTCTTAAAGGATTACCTTCAGGAGCAACAGGATGGTTGGTGATCGTAGGACCAGATTAGGGGCACGAGGTGCCCATTCATGATGAGATCAACACCATCTCTGGAGGATTCTCAAGAGGAGGATGCACCGCCTCCCAACGAAATAAGTACGCGCGAGAGGTGAAGGGGGTAGAGGTACAGGAGGTAGATCAGACTCCTGATGTCAACCACGTCTTCACCAAGGCCGATCTCTAGGATGTCATACCACATGACAATGACTTGGTGGTGATCTCGATCATTACAACAGGGTGAAGGGTGCATCGCGTCCTCGTAGACCAAGGAAGTTCGGCCGACGTGATGTTCTGGTCGACTTTCAACAAGTTGTAGTTGTCTCCAGACCAGTTGAGGCCCTATACCGAGTGCCTGTATTGTTTCGCTGGAGAGCAGGTGGAGGTGCGTGGGCACATAGAGTTGAGGATGACTTTCACGGATGGCTCAACTTCATGAACTGCCAACATTAGGTATCTTGTTGTTAACGCCCCATCAGCCTACAATGTATTACTAGGTAGACCTGCTTTGAACAGGGTTGGAGAGATTGCCTCTACGAGGCACATGAAGATGAAGTTGCCTTCCCTCGGGGGCATGGTGATCACCATCAAGTTTGACCAGAAAGAGGCAAAAAGGTGTTACAAAAATAGCCTCAAGATTAAGAGAGGGGTGTTCGCAGTTACTACCCAATCCCCAAGGGATGAAGGGGTCACTCGACAGAGATCGCCCGGGAGAGACGACCCGACCCCCTGAAGGCGTGCTAGGGCGAGAGATCGGTGGGAAGATGTTCAAGCTTGGCAAGTCTTTGAGCCAAGAGGCGCAGGATCAGATCGGCGAGGTCAAATGGAGTGCGGAGGCCAAATAGGAGGTTGCATACTTCCCACTCCTAGGGAAGAAGGTCCTCAAGACACCTGGGCTTCTGGAGGTTAGGCTTCTCCGCCCAGTAGAGAGGGAACCCATCTAAGAGAGTGGGGTCCCTCCGGTTGCACCGTACCTTGAAAAAGTGCTTCTTGAATCCCTTGTACGATTGCTGGAAGAGCGTTAGTAGCACCCTCCCAGCTACGCCGTTGAAGCTGACCCACAGCTTCTTACACGGGCTCTTCTCCTCAAAGAAGAAGAAGAAGAACACATCCACCGATGGCGTATGGCCAAGACAGTGGAAGAGGATCGTGAAAGCCCTCATGAACGCTCAATTGTTGGGGTGTAGTTGGGCGGGAGCTCGCTCGAAGGGGGTGAAGGGTAATCGTAGTCCAATTCTCCGAAAGACCGTGGAGTAGATGAAGCAGAAGGGACCTTCGGGGTCTAAGGACTCATTAGCACACATCGGTTCGCCTTCCCTACAAGCCACCATCCTCACGAACTTGTCGTGGTCTTTACCAAAGACACATGATTTGTGGCAGGTCTGCTTCTTCCTATAAGCAGTTATACTCGCAAGGGAGGTAAAGCTAGAGGTCTCATTTAAAAGAGCATCAGGTGCCCAGCGGTATAGGGACTTATAGTCAGAGACGAAAGGAGGAGGGTTTGGTGTCAAGGGTGGAGCAGGGTTTGTAGATAAAGCTGAGTTAGAGTTTGAAGTGGAAACCAGAGAAGGTTCTTGTTGGGTCATCTTAAATAAGGAAGCTAAAAAAGAGAAGAAAAAGCGAAATTTTAGAGGAAGAAGATGGCGTGACTCGACAAAACCAGAAAAATAGAGACTCGAAACACAGAAAGTGAAAGGTGCGGAATACCTAAAATGCAGAAAACATAAACAGTCCCAGGAAGTTATAGCATGTTATGAGCAGCAGAATCATAAAACAAGAGCAATCGTTGAGTAAAAATCATACCTTTGAATGAGTTGAGGTTTGAAGGTTTGAAGTTTCGAGAGGGAGAATGGAGAGCGTTTCGAAGAAATGTTTAAGAGAAGGTTTGTGTAGGTGAAAGTAATGAAACAATGAAGAGAGCGTAAGGGTTTAAAGGTTTGAACAGTTTACGAAGAAGCGCAAGCGCCAACAAGCGGTAGCAGTTGATCTTGCCACGTGTACGCTGATTTAAAAAGTATGGTGAGACGTCACTTTGGTGTATTGTTCACTTAGTGTCTTCGCTGAAACAAGTTACAACTCGAGACTGGGGCCTTGTGTCCTGACCAGTCCTCGGCCATCAGTTCCTGAGGCTGACCTCAGACATCGTACACCGGTGCCTGATAGTGGAAGTGGGCCACGTAAGGGGGGCCCCAGACGCACCTATCAGGAGATTGGCCAGTCTTCGAACATCAGTACCATAGACCCCGATGTTGGAGATCGACATCGCACCTTACCAACAGAGGGAGAGATCGAACATTGGCGGTCTGAACGTTGTAGTGGGCCAAGTAAGGTGGACCATAGAATTATACTAAGATTAACAGTTAAGACATCAGATATGAGAGAAACCTAACACTACAAAAAAACGTGTATAATGCGGCGGTTATTTTCGTAAAAACTGGCGGTTTTAACCGCCGCATTATACGTATGTGGCGGTACCGCGTACCGCCAGAATTCTTCCCGCCACAAAGTTTA
>Ga0123342_1007249_pt1 | contig 14768 bp, 7 predicted proteins | sample Turbeawhitnodule_FD_89960 | JGI IMG/M metagenome (GOLD analysis project Ga0123342, IMG submission 89960) | Root nodule microbial communities of legume samples collected from Mexico - Turtle bean Mexico white nodule | ecosystem: Host-associated > Plants > Roots > Nodule | place: Mexico: Nepantla...
GTGGGACACCATTTTCATCATGAAAGCTTTGGACCTCATCTATTTCTTCTGTCAATTCAGCATTTGTGGCACCCTCCACCACATTTTTCTGTATCCCGGTTTTCTTTTCTCTAATTATTGGCCCTTCATCTCCATCATTCTCTTTTTCTGAGAAATCTAATGTAGCATTCTGTCTAGCATGCACATCATTTAGCTGTTTCCTGAGTTGTACTTCTTTTTCTTTGCCATTACTTTTAGAATCATTTACTATTGATCCCTTTGGGTATTTCTCATCACCATGCTCTTTGTGACCTGACTCACTTCTCCTTGATTCTATACCAACCTTTCTGGCTGTTGTTTTGGATGAATCTTTGTATTGATTTTCAGATGACACCTCAGCTTGAGTTTGTGGTTCAAGTTCCACTTCTTTTCTTTCTCTTGAGCTGGATTTCTCATTGATAACTACAGACTCTGCTTCACCCTTATCTTCCTTGGCTCCATCAGATGATTCAGATCCATCATCCCTGACACTACTTGACTCTTTAGCTTCTCCTGCAGAATCTACATTTCCTGAGTCTGCAAAATCTATTTCATATAACCGTGATAGGATCCCTTTACGCCCTAACAATACAACTTCAGGCCCTCCAACAAGGTTGCTTTCATCGCTATAGTTCTCTCTATCATTTCTTGATTGCTTGATCTGATATAACATCCAGGCACCAACAGCCAAAACTAGCATCACCTTCAATGTCTGTTTTATGATAGCCCCTTTTGGTCTCTGAGCCCTTCCAAAAGCTTGATACTCCATTCTTCTGCATATGATTCAGAATCTTTGTCAATGCTCAAATAAATATTTGGAGGAGACAATTGAACATTTTAACATTTTGGTTCTTGCATTAATTCGGAAAAGTAAAACTACTAGTCAATCTTGAAACCAGCAATAGGGTATAAACAAAAGGGTATAAACAAATCCAACTAACAATTGGAGAAACAAGTCTGATTACTAACAATTACACTACAGAAAGATAAGTGACGCATGTGCAAGCACCACCAAAACTGTCTAATAATCCTGACTTGAAATAAAATCCAAGAAATAAAAAGTCAAACAAGTGCACCCAATTCATTCAAACATGGCGGAAGAGAAGTATTTCTTCCATGGCAGATGCTTTAGAATCGCAAACCAGGCCAATCATCAAGTCAACATGCACATTCATGGACCCTTTCTAGTCCCAAATATGATACTGATAAAAAAAAAGTCCCAAATATGATGCCCAAGAACACTTAACTTCATGAGAAACCACTGAATCCAAGAAACAAGTTTGACCATGATGGTTGAAGAAAGAAAGAATAAAAGATTGTAGAGATATAGAAAATTCAACAGAAAAAATGAGGAGTTTATCCAGGAATTACCTTTTGGCTTATTTTCTGGTCTGAGGAAATGATCTTGTTATTTGTTGTGTGAGATTAGTGTTGTTGAATCTGTTTGTAGTTTTAAGTTGTAGTTGGAACAAGAAGATCAAAATTAATGATTTTGAAAGTACAGAAAACTAGAAGAGTAGTTGAGAGTGCCAAAAAGTAGCAGTTAACATTTTGTCCCCATCACAAATAATCCTGGGATGGGATTCTCCAACACGCAACCAGAGAAAGTCAAAGAAATCATTAGGAGAAAATATTCACAATTCAAACCTCTTATGGCTTATGCACCTCTTTCTTGCACTCCCATATTTCTTAAAATAACTAAATTACCCTTTTATATTTTTTATTTTGAACCTTTTTTAATTTCAAAATATGAAATCTAAAGACTTTTTGTATTATAAAATTTAAAAATTAAAATTTATAATTTTTTATTTTGAATTGTACAATTTAAAAATTAAAATTTATAAAAAAAATTATTTTAAATTATACAATCTAAAATATAAAATTTATATTTTGAATTTGGAATATAATGTATTCTCAATTACATAATTCAAAATATTAATTTTTTTTTTCAAATTTGTTATTAAGAATTTATATTTTAAATTGTATAATTAATAATATAAATTTTTATTTGAGATTGTATGTTCTATAATACAAATTTTGTATTTCAAATTATAAAATTTAAAATAAATACTTTTGAAAATATGGGGTGCAGAAATCAGTTATTGAGTGCAGGAAGAAATCCCCACTGATCTCATGGACTCAGCTCATGGAGATTTGATCAACTTCCTGTGTTGCTCTTTAATTAAAACGCTTGGGTCCTGCCATTCCCACTTCTAACTTGTTAATTAAACCTCCAATAAAATGAAAAACAAAAATATCCTTTAAATATTTAGTTAAAAAAATATTTGTTAGAAAAAAAAATCAGTGATTAACTCAACTAAAAGTTTCTGTTATGTTATTATTTTTTAAATTGTAGAAGTAACTTTTTATGAATAATTTTTAATATGCTAGTGTTTTTTAGTAAGAAGACTGATCCACGATGTATCTTTCATTTTTTCTTTCTTGTTTACCAAAAAAAAGTAAATTGAATAAAAAATTAAGGAAAAAATATATTTAATTATATATGTATTTTATAAACTCATTTATTTTATTTTTTATAGAGATAACAAATATTTCATGAGAAGAAATGTTTGATAATTTTATATTTTTAATTTTTTTTATAATTGGTATATTCTTCTATTGAAAATATTATCTTATCATGAGTGAAACTTAAATATACCACCATTTTTTTGTAAATCAAATATTTTTTTACTTAAAATCTCATATAATTTAACTCACTCATTTTAAATTGTCAATGTTAATAAAGATGAAAATTGAAGAAATCATACAAAATTGCTAATGTTATGTGTAAAATATTTGTGCAAACATTTATTAGCACTTGGAACAATTTCCTAAAATGGAAAAGTCTAAGTATAAGAAAGATTCAACACGTAGAAGTAACATGATTCAATTGAAGTATTATTCAATTTATGTCCATGAAGAAATTCATTCATCACAGATATTACAATACTAAGTTTTTGTCTTACAATTAGCTCTCGTTCAACTTACTTTTAATATAATGTTTCAATTGAGCAATAACTCTAACTTGATTATCAAGTGTCATTACATGTCCATATTCAGTGTATAATTATTGTAACCAACTTTCGTTAAACATGCCTAAACATATGAAAAATACATGTAACTAGTATTTTTTGTTCCTAAGTTGAAGGATTACTAAAACAGTTTATCCATATTACACTAGTTTGGATAGGTTTTTCTACCAAATTTAGAATCTAAATAATTGGTAGATAAAACATTGATAATTAATTAGATACCAATTTAGAAACTATTTAATAATAGTAGAAAGTAATTTAGAAACAAAAAAAATAAATGGTCTCTAATTTAATTACTATAACAACTAATTATTTTTTGTTTCTAAAATTAATTTTTATTTTATGATTTTCTTGTAGTGATATATAGATGAATAGGACTTTAAATTCAATATAGTTATAAAGAATTGAAGATGTAGCCAATGTTTGAAAGAATAAAAGAAGGAAGATAGTGTTTGAAACAATCCAATAAGAAGTTACTAGTCAAATGATTGTAATAGAAATTGTATTAATATACACAAATAAAGAAAAGTTATAAGTTATTTTAGGTAAACATATTTATATCTTAATTATGAGTCCTAACAATGACAAGTAACATAAATTTTTCAACTTAATATTATGTTTGTTCTTCTCAAATATGACATCTACAGTGACATAAAACTTCAAATTAATAAATTTAATAATTATTTAATGTATATATCTTTAAATCAATGCATTTAATAATTATTTAAATACTTGGAACAAAAATTAAATAGATCATTTAAACAATAAAGAATATTAATTATGTTTTTTTCTTCTCATATATGACATGGCATAAAACTTTAAATCAATAAATTTAATAGTTATTTAATATATATATATATATATATATCTTTAAATCAATGCATTTAATAATTATTTGAATACTTTCAACAAAAATTAAATAGATCATTTAAACAATAAAGAATAACTCTAGAGCAATTGCCAAATAAAAAAGAAAGTTGAAGATACACTATTTTTTCAAGAATAATTTATTGAAACAATTTATTTTCATATAGTTGGTATTGATTTCTAATTTTAATTAACATTTTGTTTTAAGATAAAATTTAATGCAAGTCTTAGTATACATAAAACTTTTAATCACTATACTAATGAAGTTGGGATTGATTTTCATCATAAAAAAAAAATCATTTCATTTAAACTCTTTATATTTAAAAAAAAATTATAAGTAATAATTGACCTATCTCAAATTTTATAAAATATTTATTGTAAAATATCTCAATATCTTCTCATGTTTTAACATCATTAAAATAAATGATATATTGATTATCAATATTTTTCTTCTTGAACAATTTTCATAATATAACAAAATTATAGAAAGAAAATAACTTTATAAACATGTGTCTTTATATATAAAAAAAAAAGTGAGTCTTTAACAACATAAAAACATACCGTCAAAGTTTAAATTTTCATAGTAAGGAAATAATTGTCAAGATAGACTTATAGTTAGGAGTTTTATGAAAAATTTCAAAGTTGAAAAAATCCACATAATACACACACAAAAATGGTGTAACTCTAAAAAAAATTGTGTTCATTCGGTCTTTGTTCACCAGATTTTTTTATGACTTATTTAGTCTTTTGTATTTTTTTTATAATTATTTATTTAATTATTCGCGTTTATTTATTTAGAGTTATGTACTCTTAATTGACTTTTTTGTTTTTATGTTGTTGTTGTTGACCTTAAATTTACCTTTAAAATTAGTTATTCAATTTTATGTTGAAATTACTCATTTTATTTACATAAATATTTAAAAAAATCCACATTATAATATAGTTTATGCAATTAAATGGTTTAATCAAAATTTTAAATAAAAAATATAAATTTTTATTTGTGTATGTTCATTTGTGAAAAACGGATCTTTGTTAAAATAAGTTTAACAATGATGTTAATTGTTTGTTAACATTTATTGTTTTTGTATGATAATATCTTATTTATTATTGTACTTTTGTTTATTCAAAACTAAAAATGTAGAGATTACCAATATAAAAAAAAAACTCAAAATAAAAATATGTATTTTAAATTTAAATATCTGTTTTCCACCTAAAACACCACCTAAGCTAAAAATCATATATCATAAACTTATTATTTATAATTATTCAATATATGTTTGAATCTCACATTAATCTCTTGATTTATGGTCACTTTCAACATGCTTACCATTGTATACTACTGTCGAGCTTGAAGTATTATTTGCATGTCATTACAAATAATTTTTAAAAGAAAGTGAGAAAAAAGAGAATTCGATACGCAGTTATATCTAACACTTACAATTTTCAATAAGAAAAAATATATTTAAAAGTTTAAATATTTTAGTTACATTACTATTGTTATTAAAATGGTAATCTATAATATGTTTTCATAATACTCTAAATTCTATATTATTTATAACAAATGTGTCGCATTGGATTACCATGTATACTCTAATTTTAGGGTAAAAGTTTGATGCTTTAGCAAAACTTTTTATATTATAAAAAAAAAATTAAAGGAATATGTTAACATTAAATTATTAACCATCCTCTATTGATAAAAGAAAAATTATACTCTAAATTGAATCTAAAGTAGATGGATTGAAAGTGTTTGTTTTAGTTCAATTAAATGTTTGGCTTAGATTAAATCTAAGTCACATTTTGTATATTTTTCATTTTCTGATTGGTATCTTGATCCTGTAGTTTGTATAGGATGATTTCATGATGTACTATTTTAGGTGTATGTTTGATTGGCTTAGGTGATTTTCTCTGATTCAATTAGAAATATTTCGTATAAACATATATGAAAGTATGTCTAGTGGAAGAGGTTAAAAATTGTGTTTATGTATAAGCGTTAAACCTGTAAAATAGTTTATATTTATTTATTTTTTATTATAAAAAAACTCTAAAGTGAATAACTTAATAGTGTTTAAATTAGAATAGTGACTTAAATTGTGTAAAGCATTGGAAAAGTGAACTATGGGTTATCCCTTCAAAATAGTCTTGCTCTTATCTCGATGCTTTTATAAAGCAAAGTGCACTAAATCTGAGTATAAGAAAAGATTCAAAGTCAAAGGTTTTCGCTTGGAAGAGAACAAGGCTAAGGAAACTCCTAAATTTATTCTTGTTCTCTACAGTAACATTTACTTGTTCCATAAAAAATAAAACATTACTTTACTTTCCCATGTAAACAAAGTTGAAAACTTTTTCATAAAAAGACTCAATGAAAACTAAATATTGTGAGGGGAACGGAACTTTTTTCTTATAATATGATTTTTTGTTGTTGTAATAAATGATCGTTTATATTCCTTATCACAAAAACTCGATCATTAGGTCAAAGCACTGCTATGCAACTATTGATATAAAAATATTTTAAAAATAATTTTGTGCATTAATGCTGTGTAATTATCCAACTAAATTTTAGATTTTAAGTAAGATGTAACGGTACGGGACGAGGCCGGGGTCCACCTGGCTGCCCGATGCCCAGTCAACCTGACCGAAACCAGGGGAACCTGGCTGAGACCTTAGAAGACTTGGCCGGCAGGCCGACAGGCCGAGACCTTGGAAGACTTGGCCGACTGTCTGAAAGGTCGAGACCTTAGAAAACTTAACTAAGACGACCGAGACCACAAGGATTTGGCCGATGGCCGACCCACACCACGGGAACTTGGCCGATGGCCGAACCCTGTTACAATTAGCACTCAAACAAAGGTCAGTAACGCTAATCCATCATCAAGAAGTAGGTAATGCAACCCTAAGCGGTATCTACCTCGATAAACGGGCCCAACAAGGTAGGCCCATTAGAATAATATAAATAGCACGCATCCCAAGGGGTAAGGTATGTCATTATTACTGTTCACCTACCTGAGAGCTAACCACCCGCTTTACTGACTTGAGCGTCGGAGTGCCTTCGCAGGTACCCCCACCATCCGGTGTTCACCCGACAACCGAGTCCCGAGCGCCGAAGGATAAACAGAAGGAAGAAAAGGATCCCAGTTCATCACCCAGTCACCTGCCCGACCGAAGGAAGGAGAAGAAGACTTCAACAGTTCTCTAGGTCCCATCTCCCTAGCAGGAACATAAGATGAATATTATTTTTTTAGACTTATTATGAGAGCAAATTATTTTGATCAAAAGAAATATAATTTTACTTGGACTTTTTTGTTTAGATTAGTGATCTAAATAAATGTTCAGTTTAAATGTATTAAATTAACTTTAAATATCAAAGAAAATCAATTCTACTAAACACATTGATTTCATTGAAAACATTCTTATTATAATATTTGTAAAAACAAGTTTGGTCCTTCAAATGTGTATCAACCATGTAAACTTCTCTCATTTCTTTAAAATGAAAAGGATAAAAAAAATATTTAATATTAAAAATGAAGTTATATGAAAAAGCATTTGAGAGAAAACAGTGAAAATATAAATCTATGTAAAATGTAACTTATAAAAAACTGAGAAGCAATAATCATGCGAGAAATATAAAGAGTAATGAAAATAAATTATCCGAAATAAAATAGAAATATAAAGAACCGAGTATGACGTTGTTTACGGAAAGACATATCTTTTAAGGTAGTTTTAACTTCTCTATATGTTTTGCAAAGTCCTTCTCAATGAAAGAACAAAAAAAACTATTTATACTCTCCAATCACTTGCTTTACAAAAAATTGAAAATCACCTTAAACTATTATTATTTTTTTCATTAAGTAAAATTAAAGTTTTGAAACTTGTTATTATTCAAAAAGATTAAAAAAATTCTTACCGATTAAACAATTCACTCATTTGTTTTGGTTGGTTTCTTTCATTTTTCAAATTTGGTTGGTAAACTCTTCCTTCATCAACTCTCATTCCTTTCTTTCAATCAAGTTCTTCTTCCTTCCCTCGCTCTTGGCCAGGAGGACACCAACAAAAAAATGTTTTGATACTCAAGTAAATATTCAGTACAATAAATGCATAATAATGACGTATTTTTTTTAAGTTGTGCTTATTTATATATTTGTAATGGTCCGGTTACTATTGAGTCATAATTAAAGCATGAATCGTGATTAATGATGTATTACTTAATTCTCTATACAGTTTAGTTTTGTTAATCATCTTATCAAAACCGAGTACACAACTTTTAGAATTTTGACGGATACATAATTAATTATTAAAGTTTCATATTCAACCATCGTTAAAATAAATCGGTCTAACAAGAAAAATTAATTTAGTATGAATGTAACTAGATGAAATTATTATGAATATTACCCAACTTTTTTTTGTTGTACTTAAACAAAATAATATTTATTATTTTTCTTTGATAAAATTCATCAATTTCAAGATCAGTCATAAAATTCACTATAATTTATCGTTTAATCAACTCAAAATGTCTAATTGTTTAATGAAAATTTTGTAAATGTTAGATTGCTCATTCAATTCCACATTATCCTCTTCAGCTAACAAATTAGCTATATTTAAATATAGTCATTTTATATAACCAGAGGTTGTGCATATATATATAATTATTTTTGTCGCTCCTTTAAATTATACATACTATTCACTCATTTATTCTGAATTAATGTGAGAATTGATCTTTCACTTAAACATTCAACTCACGAGACATTGGCAGATAGAGACATATTACATAAGACAAATTTTAGGTGTAATATGTAAGCATTGTATATTTGGATAATGTGTGTGTGTTGTTATTACAATGTCTCATTGTGATTGAAATCATTAAATTAAACTAAAATTTTAATATCTAGTCACACATAATAACGAATTACGAACGGTTCATGTTTTATGTGGTGTTGTAAGAGAACAGGAGAATGCCACGTTTCCAAAGTAGTTGTTCCTATTAATGAGTGATGGGTGCGATTTTGCAGTGAGGTGAAATATTAATAGGCACACACTTGGTAGTGGTTGAGCGAGCGTTATACACCTGATGCATCATTCTCTCTCGCTTAACAATGTACATGCTTTTTTCAGTGTTGTTGGGATCTTTAATTTTAAAAATATTGATATCTATAACTCATAAGGGTGAGACCCACCGAAAAATCCTCGTAACCTAAACATCCCTTATATATGAGGCTCAAACTTCTGGAGTTAAATATTTTAATGACAGATTAAATAAAAATTAATAATAATATTATTGTGAGGTTATGGATTCAGTCAAAGGTGAAAATAGATTTGATATATGGAGTTAATGTTTATGAATTATTAGCTTCATTCACTTGATAATTTGAGGTTAGAGCCTCTGAAATAATGGGCCGAATTTAATTATGTGGTAAAATGGTTTTAATGTTGTTGATCTTTGAGGTAATTGACCGAACTCAATTATGTGGTGAAACAGTTTTAATACTGATTTCTGAGTTAATGAAAAATATCTCATTTATTTTTCATAAAGAGGGAAGAAAGTTAATTATGGAGATTGATGGTATATGTGAGATTGTAATTAATTTGAAAATATATCTCAAAACAATACCAGATACAAGGAGAATAGGAAAAACACTATATCCTATATAAGAGAAAAAAAATGACCTGATAAAAAATAACGAAGATAAGAAGGACAACTCGGATAACAAGAACAACAACTCACATGGAGTAATTTCAACTCATATCTTATACTATATACACTATATTTTATATTTTAACTTACTTGAACGTCAGGTATCTTCTGACAGGTGAAACTCCCTCATTTCCTTTGAACCAATTCATAAAACATGCAAAAATATGATATGGTGATCATCTCAAAATTTAATCGAAATCAACTAAATGTTCTAATTGATCGAGTAAAACAACTATATATATAATATTATTTATAAAAATAATTATGCCCTTAACATGTAATATCAATTAGCGGATGAAGCATAAATGATATTTGAAAGGGATTGCAAGACGATCATGGATCTCTTGTTTCTACATGCATTCATACTATTGTACAAACATTTTAATAAAATAAATAAAAGTTTTTATTATAAATTAAAATTAGTTTATGCTCCAACTAATTAGTAAAAATCGCCTAAATAGTATCTAATCTATGTCCAGGAATCAAACATTATTCTTTCTTTCGTGATTTTTATTTCATGCATATTTCCATGAAACTTAGTTATTAATATAATTGATTTCTTGCTGAAAAGTCACATAGATCTTAAAAAGTAATTAAAAAGTAAAACGTGTATAAATAATGTTAACTTATTTCAATGGGCCAAAACGTAATTTAAACAGTCAACGTGTTGACATATCACGCTTTCCTCGAATAATAAGGTAGGGAAAAATGAGGCAGAAAAAAGTATTATAAGTGGAAATGGACGGTAGAGATTACGCGGTTGAAATACATTTAATCAATACTTAGTCTGCACGGCAAATGCAAATCCTTGACTAAAAATCTCAAATAATGTCGCTAATTATTAGTTTTGGGTATGCAAATCTATTCACCTGTAACTAATTTTCATTGGATTTACGGTAAATATTTTTTATTGAAAAATATGACTAATTCTTTTATTAATTATACTTTCTATATTCATAAATTTAAATTTAAATTTTATTTACTTGTTAGATGGGAGTTTCCGTTAAAATTAACACTGATGAGGCTGTTAGGGGATATCCTGATTTAGCTACGTGTGAAGATATTTTTCGTGGGAGTATGAGAGAATTTATTAGAGCTTTCTCTGCGTTTCTTGAAGCTCAAATTGTTCTGATTGCTGAGTTTAATGGGGGTTATACATGCTAAGGAGGAAGCTCAAAAGATGGGCTTAATAATGTCTGGCTGGAATGTGATTCTGCTTTGGTTTGTGTTGTGTTAATACTAGGACCAGTGTTCCTTTGATGCTTTGGAATCGATTGAATACTTGTCTTAATTACTGTGGAAAAATTAGGTTTATGATTATTCATATTTTTCGTTAAGGGAATGCGTATGCTCATAAGTTAGCTAATTTATGATTTATTTATAGAAGATTTATTTTTATTAAACTACCATATAGTTTGTTCTTAGAATTATTTATGAATAGTTATAATCTATTTATGTATTGTTTTTGTTAATATATGAATTTTGGTCTAACTTTTCATATTTTTGTATTTTTTTTAATAATATTTTTTTCATGCAAATGATTGTTGTTACTTAGGGTGAACATAGATGAAAAATCAAGTTGGATGATAACTAACATAAAATTTTTATTTAATAAAAAATGAGTTGAATATCGACTAACTACTCTTGATAATATTTGTATTTATTAAACTGTAAAATTGCAATTTAGTTAAATAAATAAAATGGGTTTCCATCATGGAGAAGTTGGAGTAAACTCCAACGTACATTCCTTGCAATGCACCAACCTACCAACACCAATACCACAATTTTAAATATCCAAATTGTCATTGTCATATAAATTTCCCCTCACCCTTCAATATATACATAAACTTGTTTTGCTGTTTTGTTTAATCCGTCATTTCTATAGCGGTGGTCAATAAATTACTTTTTTATTAGAAATTATGTAAAGTACAGCAATAATGATATTAAATGACATTGTTTATACAGAGACTTTATGCGTAAACAAATGTTATCTCTATAAGAAAATATTTTATGAAAATCTATTATATCAATTAAAATAAATTTTATAAATAAAGTTTAAGTTAATAAATTTATTAGGGCATTCACTTATTTTATATAAAATGTGAGAAACTTTAAATTTAGTTTTCGTACATTAGTTAAAATAAGTATTTTATCTAGTGTTTTTTTTTTATTTTTTTTTTTTAATGATATTTTTTTCATGATGTAGTGATAGATGATTATTAAAAAAAACAAATGTTGTGTTTAGAAGTAAATAATTAATTTAATTTTTTATTTTATTTTATTATAGTTTTCATAAAATTGTCTTTAATTAAACGTGGCAATAATGCTATATATCTATTAATAAAATTAGTTAATAAATTTTAAATAATAAGATAATATTTAAATAAATTTGAAAATAATAAAACGAAATAAACTATTAAATTGGGAAGGTTTTTTTTTTATCATTTACATTAATTAGTCAGATGAAAAGTAATTAAGAATAATTTTGATCAAAATATAAATGATGAATGGGGAAAAGCTCTACGTTGCATGTGAATGTTTATAGGTATACAATAAATGAATTTCTATGATTATTCAATTTATGAATTCGAGTTGCCTTTAAGATGGAAATTATCATCCCATGAAGTAATCATAATTTTTTGTTACTAACATATGTAATAAATATTTAATATTTTATTAGGTTAATGTATTATAATAAAGACTTTTCAAATCAAAAGTGCGTGGTATAATAGAAAAAAAATATTAACAAACATCTTTAGTACAAAAGTATTATTTAATATATCAGCTTCTGGTTTATCAGAAAGCAATTTAAATTATATATACTTTTTTAAATATTTTTTAATTGATAAATAAAAATAAAATGAGACATTAAAATAAAAGATTATGTATAACATAGTTGTTTATAATGACTGAATTTTGGAATATGTAAAGTTAGTGTGATAATAATGTATTGTGCCAAAGAGAGAAATGGGTGTATAATTGATAAATATGGTTGTGGAGATTAGTCTGGTTTAAACATTTTCATCCCATTAATAAATATAATTTTTAAATGAATTGTTAAAAAAATGAAAAGAAATAATGATAATAATAATTAATAAGAAGAAGAACGTGTGGCACTTGCATGTGCACTGAATCCTTTAAATAGCTCTGCAACCCTTCTCTCCCACTGCATACCAAAACACAATCCAATCATTCAATTATTACTCTCTCTCTCTCTCTCTTTCTCTCTATCACTTTCTCTCTCTCTCTCTCTCTCCCTTGAAAGAATCTTAAGCATCTATACATAAAATAAAAGAAGAAAAATGGAGATTGAGGGAAGCACGGAGATGGTGGCGAAGAAGGTATGGAACATCGTACGTGTGATGTTCTTCATGTTGAGGAAGGGCATAGCCAAGAGCAAAATAATGGCGGATTTCCATCTCATGCTCAAACGTGGAAAGAAGGCCTTGCTCAACAACCTCATGCTCAACTACTACATGGCCTCCTTCACCTCCTCCCGCTCCCACCACAACCACCACGCCACCTTCATCTCCCCACGCGACTACGAGTTCAGCTGCAGCAACAGCCCCGTCATCCCCTTCCACGCCGTCAAACGCACCCACAAAAACCACCGCTTCTCCAAACCCTCCCAACACCACGACGTTTCCACGCTCTCCGCCGTTCAGAAGGTTCTCGAAATCCTCAACAACGACGCCAGCAACTCCCCCTTCCCCGCCTTCGGAAAAAGCCCTATCGGCAAGCAACTCAGAGTCACCGACTCACCCTTCCCTCTCAAAGACGACGGCGATAGCCAAGTCGACGTGGCAGCGGAAGAATTCATCAAGAAGTTCTACAATGACCTCAACTTGCAGAAAAAAATGGCACATCTTGAGTCCCCATATCATACTTCATGGAGAACATGAACACACGAACAGTATTTTGGAATCTTCAACATTTTTAACTTCCAATTTTCAGAACAACAAGAACCTTTCTCATCTCGCATCAACAGAACCTACTTCTGCATATTTTTGGCTGCTATGAGGAGAGTTATATGATCAGATTGATCATTTGCACGTGACACATGGATGACATGTCACGTGACTTTGTTGCTCTCGTTCCATGTAGCAGCTTTGGTTTTTTTCGGATCGGTTCTTGGGAGATGATTGTCCTGATGCTTATTTTGTGTTTTTGCTTATACTGTCTTGTTTCGGTTCACTACACTACACTGTATATTAGTGTTTTGAAACTGTGTTTTTCTTTCTCCCTGTACTTTGGGGTTTGAGGATGTTGGTGACAGTACTAGTGTAATGGAAGAAAAGAATGAAAGGAAAAAGAAAAGAAAAATGTGATGTGTTTGTTTGTGAATTATTTTGTGCCTGTCTTCTTCCAGTGGTTTGGAATTTCTCAGTTCCCAATAAAGGAATGCACCTACTGCAACTTTTCACAGTAATAAATTAAAGTGGGAGATTAATGCAGCTATTGTTTTTTTGTGCACGAAATTAATTTACAGCTTTTCAAGTTTGGTGAGTTGGAAATTGGCTTTATTAGAGCCTTTATGTCTCTCTTGTTACTCAGTTCGTCTTTCTCTGTTACGCTGCTCTCATCCATCATTCCAAATTTCTGCTGTTCTATCTATCCTTATTAAATTTCAAAGGTTTTAATGGTTTAGTGTCTTTTATGGTAAGGTGTTTTAATTCAAATTGGTATGAAGCGTGGTAAGTGTTTTAATTCAATTTGGTATGAAGCATGTGTTTAACTATTATTGCGTTTCGAATTCAAATTTATGAGATTGAATGGATAAGATCAAAATCACCGCATTAGAAAAATTATTTATTTTAAAATTTGGTGTTTTGTCTTGATTTTTTTTTTAAAAGACATTATGCTGAATCAAGAGAAGATGGTGTATTAAACAGTCTTTCACCTCGACTCTTAAGTGGTGTAAGATTATATTGATCGTAACATAATAATAACTCTCAGTCAAGGACTAACACTACAAGAAAATGATGAAATAGAAACCAATTTTTAGAGACCAAAATAATTAGTTGCAATAGTAACTAAATTATAGACCATTTTGGAAACTAAAACAAAAATTGGTTTCTAAATTAGTTTCTATTATTTTCTATTATTGTTAAATAGTTTCTAAATTGGTCTCTAATTAGCCACCAAGGTTTTAGAGACTAAATTTA
>Ga0123342_1007250_pt1 | contig 14767 bp, 3 predicted proteins | sample Turbeawhitnodule_FD_89960 | JGI IMG/M metagenome (GOLD analysis project Ga0123342, IMG submission 89960) | Root nodule microbial communities of legume samples collected from Mexico - Turtle bean Mexico white nodule | ecosystem: Host-associated > Plants > Roots > Nodule | place: Mexico: Nepantla...
CCTCTAGTTTAAAGTCATCCATTCTAACAGTTTATTCAAAGAAGCACCTTCCCCAAATGAAAACTTTTTAGTCATATGAAACATATTTTCAAAAAGGATTTTTCTGAAAAACAGAAACAAAGACTTGAGTAATTTTCAAGAATCTAGCTCTTAATGCCAATTGTAAGAATTGATGGCTGAAACAAGAGGGGATGGGGGTGAATTGTTTTATCAAAGATTTTCGCAAATGGTTGGTCTAGAATGAATCTTTAACAAACAACTCAGATAAGCACTTAAGGAAGGCAATCAAACAATCCAAAAGAAACATATATCAGAATTTTAACCGATTAAAACTGCGTTTTAATTGGTTGTTTATAGCAGCAAAAATATCAAACAGTTAGAGAGTCTGAGAGAAAGAAAGATTTACACACAAGGTTTATACTGGTTCACTCAATCCCTGAGCTACGATAACCTTAGTTAAGCAAGCTTAACTATGTTGAGGTTTGGTGACTTAAGAAAGGTCGTGTATATCCTCTTAAGATGCTCTAGAGACCCATACTTGTGCGATATGTGAGAATTTGTAAAGTGTCTTTGATTCATCTACAAATTACTCTTGAAAGTAAATCAAAATACAGGTTTTATACCTGAGTATTCTACCAATTTATAACGACAATTCTTTTGTCTTTATTCTTGTGTATGGTGGCTTGGATGATCCTTCATCAGGCTCCCCCCCTTCAAAAAGATTTGTCCTTAGATCCGATGAAAGTGTCACCTTATTTGTAATTATTGAAGTCAATATCCACCTAGTTCAAGGATCCACCTGAGAAAGAAAAGCAATAAAGTAAGAATACAACATAAGAAACTATATATGACTATTTTCCAAAAATTATGATGTAGTAGTTGTTTTTGTTTTTGTTTATAATTTGGAACAATAGAAAAAGAATGATGTAATTTTTTATTTTATTAGAATGACCTTCATGTAGAGTATTTCGATCAAATTGCCAAGGTCGACCAAGTATAATGTGTCCAATATTCATAGGAATAATATCATATAAAATGTTTTCTTGGTATTTTCCTATGTGTAGGCACACTTGCTTGGTGTTTGAGAACTACACTATCATGTTGATTAATCCAATCTAATTGGTATGGTGAAGGGTGTAGTTGTATTTTAAGAGAAAGTTTATTTACTAACCTAGAGCTACAATAGTTACAACAAGAACCACTATCTACAATTAAATAACAAATATTATCTACAACTTACATCCAGTATGGAAGAGGTTTTCTCATTGTGACGTACTTATTTTTAGGGGACGATTTTGAAGAAGCCGTTGAACTATTAGTAAATCTCATTTTAAATGTGACACTTTACTTGGATTGATATTTTTTTAGCAATTATAAGGTGAGAACCCAAAGAAGATCCCCATTGGATACGAACTTAACCAAGTGGTTAAATAAGTGTGAAGGTTCACTTCTAGAGGGCAAAGGAAAAATACAAGAATATGGTGATTGATGATGAATGGAGAAATGTAAAAGAGCATGGAAGGAAAAACAAGAACATAATGAAAACCAAATTGACAAAGGATGAAAACAAGAACATAAGAACACAAAGATTAAAGGAATAATGGAAAGAATGGAAGAGATGAAGGAAAGGAAAAGCTTATGTGATGGAAGAGAGGTGGATCACGCCACTTGGAGTGTGGTTTTCCTGCAAGATAAGTGTTGATGGTCGCCACTTGAGAGCTCTCAAACACTCAAGATGAGACCTACATGCTAAGAGGACACAAGCCTCACTAACACCTCACACAATTTGTGCAAAGTAACTTTTCTCTTCAAATTCAACATGTAAAATACAATGGGTAGGCCTCCTATTTATAGGTGAAGGAGCCTTGGAAAACAAGCAAGAGCGGTAGGATGGGAAAAGGGAAAAATAGGCAGCCTTAGGGTTTGACTTAGTCAAACCCGCACCCTAGGCTTGTCCTTCTAGAAACTAGGTCAAATTTCCTTCCTAAAGGGCTATGAATAAGCTAAAATGATACCTACACCCCATATTATGCTAAAGGCACCTTATTCTAGCCTATCTTTGCTATTTGGACCCCTAAAGTGAGCCCAAATTATTTACAACATATTCTATTCTATTGAAATTAACAATAATGAAACCCACTGACGCGCAACACCCAAAGCTTGTGCTCTGCTCCTTGTGATCCTCTGGGCAAACTAGGTGTTGAAGTAGTGGTTGGAGAATCTTGGTCTGACCCTATATCTTGAGGCATGCTCCTAGTCTTCCTCCTTGGAGGTTGGTCTTGGTTCATAGGCGCACTCCCTTCTAGGTCCTCATTAGTATGGAAGAGGTTTCTCATTGTGACGTACTTATTTTTAGGGGACGATTTTGAAGAAGTCGTTGAACTAATATTAAATCTCTTATAGAGGGTTGGATTTCTTTCCAAGAAGATATGACTTCTTCAACCTCAGAGGCAGAAGATGAAGTCTCAATCCCTTAAATGTTTTGGTCTTTTAAAAGTAAGGTTTTCTTTTGTGGACATTTCAAAAGAGTAATGTCCTTTTTCCATACATTTAAAGAATTGGACTTGTTTAGTCTTAACTATTTTAGAAGATGACACATAATAATTTTTCTCTTTATCTTTAATTTGTGTTTTATCCCTCTCTCTATCATGTGGCTTACCTTTTTCATAACTATTTTTTCTATAGTCTTTATTGGGATAGGTAGAGGAAAAAGAAGATTTTCAAAAATAATTATTTCTATTTAGTTGTTCTTTTACCCTAATGCATAGTTGGAACAAATCATTATAAGGGAGAAGTTCAACTCTATCCCTAATATCAAAATTAAGGTCACTTTGGAAACGAGCAATGGTTAGTCAAGGCTCCTCACGAATTATTGCCCTCAACATAAGTAACTCCATTCTTTTGGCAATAGTTTTCTACAATTAGCTCTTTTTGGGTGAGCCTGTGAAGTTGTTGCACGAGATCCCTATCATAATAGGAAGGTATATATCATTTTATTAAGGCAAATTGGAGTTCGTTCCAGTATTTTATTGGAGGGTTATGGTGTAAACTAAGGTCTTTAGAATAAGAAATTCACCAAGTCATTGCAAAATCTTGGAAACTAAGGGTGGCTAGGGTAACTTTTCTTTCATGATCTACCTGATGGAATTCAAATATTTTTTCGACCTTCATCTCCCAACTTAAGTAATCATCAACACTAGTTATCCCATAGAAAGGAGGAAGGGTGACCTTAGGTGTTGAGCAAGATGCTTTGATGCATCCAAATCTGTGTGGAAATCTTGGAGACCTTGTTTTTGTGTGTGTGTGTGTGTTGTCTAGTAGTTTTTAACTTATTAATTCACTTCTTGTATTGATCCAAGATCACCTCATTCTTTATCTTTTTGAAAATAAGTGTTTTCTAAAAAGCTGTTAAATTCCAACCTGTTGAATTGTCGAAACAACCGGTTGTTTGACACTTGGTGGTTTTCAAAATGGTTTGTAAAAGCTTAGTCTTATTTTGTCTTTTCTGTCAAACTAAAACAATCGATTATTTCGGTAAAACAACCCATTGTTTTTATGAAAACCTTAACAGAAAATTTATTTCAATCTTTTGTTTTGGAAAACAATTTGTTGTTTTCATAACAGAACTCTGTTAAGTGGTTTGAACTTGTTTTAAATGATTCAGAATGAAATTTTTTGTTGAATCAATTGATAAAGGAATCTGGGATGCTATCACAAATTGTCCTTTCACTCCTAAGGTTGAAAAAGATAAATTTTTATTGGAAAACCTTGGTGTGAATGGACTGAGAGTGAAAGTAAAAAAGCTCGATATGATTGCATTGCCAAGAATATTATCACTCCTGCCTTGAGTTTAAATGACTTTTTTAGGGTCTCTCAATCTGGATCTACAAAGGAGATGTGAGGCATCCTTGAAGTTACCCATGAAGGCACAACTGATGTGAAGAGGGAAAGGAAGCATGCCTTGATCCAAGGATATTGTACTGGATAGAGCGTTTAGGACTCAGTGTTCGGTGTTCGGATCTCGGTGCATGGCATAGGCAGGTCAACTTGACTGTTGGGCCAGTAAAATGGGCCATGTGGTTGGGTCCAGTTTGGTCAGTAAACCCGTCTTAGCATAATTGAAATAGTCTTTTATACGTTTATTTAAGGCTACTAGTAAAAGGTATTTTTGAACCTAAGGGTATGTTTAGTACATGTTGTGTTTAGGTCAAGTAAGTATTTTCTTTTAACCGAAGCCCATGTGTTTTAGGGTACGTAGTGGTTAAGTTGCATGTATAGCGAAAGATAATGTTGCACCTTGAGTTGGGTGCCCACGTAAGCAGAATGGACCCCTAATGTTGGTACATGAGTTGGTGCCCTGGTGATTATTCTATTATTATTTTATGCACTCCATGAAGGAAAGATTTCGTTCTGTTGCAACACCGTGAGGGTGTGCCTTTGAGCAGAATATTTTCCTGTTGAGTATGCTTTCAGTTGAGATTATATTCTCGTGATAGAAAGTTGTTACAAGAGGTAAACTATAAAAGGGACTTGAGATTCCAGGTTAAGGTACGTTATTTCTAAGACTGAAACTGACTACTTCTTAAATTTTTATAACAGGTAGGGGGCCCTCTGTTTCAACGGAGCTACGTTCTAGAGCAGCAAGACACAGGACGGATTCGTGAAGAGACAGGCGGAGCTAGAGCTTGTCATTAGAGTCAACCGGTGAGCAAGTCAACTGGCAAGAACATTTGGCGCCCACCGTGGAGCCCGATAAAACCTGATCCCATCCACAGTTGTGTTTGAGTTTCTGACATAATGAGGATAACGAGGCAAGGTCCATTGGGATCTGAAGGGAGCGAGGACCCCACCTTGCAACAAATTATGGAGACCATGAGAGCCCTCCAAGCGGTAAATGGAGAAGCCAAGGCTGACCAGTTGAGGCCATTCCTCGAGCGTGGAATGTGGCAAACCTCAAGTTGTATTTTAGCTAAGACATTCTTGCTTAAAGCTTTCTTTTTGAACAATGTGATGGTTAAGTTTTATTGATTTGCTTGAATTAGCACATGGTAAATCGACCTAGCTTGGTGTTAGTACGACCACTCGAGTATGGGCGCCCGTGAGTAAATGATTACCTAGTGGCAGGTAAGACGGGGGGGCATGTGTATTGTGCATGAGAGCTCTTCATCTCGACCTAAGTGTTTGGGGGAGGTCATCTCGGTGTTTGGGCCCAAGATCTTCTACCAATTGCTAAAAAATTTCCCTATGAGTATTTATACCCTGTGAATGTTATACATAATGTACCCTGGTTTGATTATCTTGTTAAGTGATGCAATTTGGTGCAACTCCTTGAATCTTTTGGTATGGAGGTGGAATAAGGATGCGAAAGCAATGGATAAGTGATTATTAGATGAAGGTTTGAACTGAAAAGTCATGGAGATTTAAGTCTAAGAGAGGTTGAGCCAACTCTTAGAAATTTCTAGCTTAAATACTAGAAGAAGTGCCAACATAGAAAGGAACTAAGAATAAGTAGCTTGCAATTTTGGTAGAGTTTCCTTACTCGATTCAAGTTAATTTGCATGTACAAGACACTAATATTTATAGGAGAAGAAAGCTTGCAAGAGAAACTAAAATTTACCCTGACCTCTAATCCTAGCTTGATGTCCAAGTTTCCAACCTTAGGGTTTCTATGACCTAAATGGCACTTCCTTCTATCTAAGGTTAGGTTATTTTCCCTAATCTATGTTATACAAGGCCTAAAAAGGAAATTATATGCTAATTGACCCAAAATACAAGGCTCAATATAATTTCTGCATTTCTTTGTACAACTATTAACAAGGCTAAGAAGAAGGAGGATTCTTAAAAAATGGATGTTCCTCTCCAATAAGGTTCCATCTTTTTCAATCAAAGACTGTTGTTCTTGGTTCTTCTTTCTACAAGATTTTGTGATTAGTGAAAACCATTTGTGTGTGAAGTGGTAACTGGATGTAGCTCTTGAAAAGAATGAACCAATATAAAAAATACTTGCTGCTTTTGTACTTGTTGCTTTCTAATTAGCTAAGTATTAATTTGTCTTTGTTTTGTTAATCAATTGATTTCATAAAGAATCGATTAACTTTTACTCTGATACATTCTATTAAAATTTGAATCAATTGTTTTTCAAAAATAATCGATTTTTATTTCTAATAGGATTTCTGATTAAAATTTTAATTTGTTGGTTTTAATAAACAATCGGTTGAAATAATTATGTTTTTTAAGAAAAGCTAAACTTTGTGAAAATCTTTAAGTATCAATTCACCCCATCTTAAATTTGGCTGACTTTTATACAACATAAGGGCCTATTGGGGTAGTGGTAATCATAGGGACTCTAAGTCATCATGGGTCAGAGCATCCAACTGGACTCGAACAACACCAATAGTATAAATATGTTGTCCAATGAGGTATCGGGTTGCCTGAGGGTGTACCTAATGATAACAGGAATTTACATCCCTTCCTTCCCAGGCCTAGGAAATGTTCAATTATTCATGTATTCATATGACAATGAACCTAACAATGATTAATGTTCTTTGTCTCATACCTGAATGAGAGTCGTATAACCGCCCAATTTCTTTGTCTCGCAAAGCACGCATCCCCTAACTGCTCATATGTATGCGTCAGTGCGACAAATCCCAAGGAGTATCAACCACATATATGTAGATTGCTAAACAAAAGAAATTAAGAAATAGAGATAGAGAACTCCTATCAAAAAATGTAGTGCATCTCACCATATGCAACAAATATGTCATCGTAGCACATTCTCAACTATGTCGTAAGCATCACTCCTCATACACCTCTTGAAGCCAACTAAGTAGTACATATGCACCCCGATAGTGCCTTATCTATGAGGTAGCATCATCCTTCACAACTCCTAGTAACTCCACCAAAACTATTGAAGTTGTAGCAAATTCAATGGGGATGTACGTAGGAAATTTCCCCACAATGGGGAGATTTAGCAGAGGCAACACATCATCAAGTGTTATTGCCATCTCACCAATGGGAAGGTGGAATGTGTTAGTTTCCCACTGCTATCTCTCAACAAATGCTGAAATCAACCCTTTATCGCCCACCTCATAACTTATGTTGCACAAAGGCAACAATTCCAAATTAAGCACAAGAGGCTTAACTTGAGGATGAGGCAACCCAAATTTACTTAATTTTCGACCATAGGAGACCAATTTTATTTCTCCCTAATCTTAAAAAAAAAATTGTGTTTGTAATTATAAATTAACATCATTATAAAAATTACAACAATTAAATAGTTTTTCATTCGTACCTCACTCTCTCAAAGCCTCACAACGACATGATCACCAAAACTTACTAGCAATAATAGGTCAGAAGGTCCTCTAAGGAATCCTTCATGATCATGTCGTTCTTCATGTTCATCCATCACATTAACACCATTATGATCACGTGCTTGATCACAATCTCCTATACGAACAGATATCGTAGGTCTCTCTGCCTGCCATCGGCTTGTGATCCAACACTTCTCGACCTAGCTATAAATCTATCAACGCCATTATCCTTACATTAATCAAAATCAAACTAACTTTCTTTTGTGGTAGGCGATCCAATCTGGAATGCATTTCATGAAAATAGACGTTCCCAATTGTAAAATACAAAATATATTTTTATGAAACACATTCCAAATTATACCATCCAAAAGGTATTGTTGGATTCGGAAATACCTTCTAGATTGGATAATCCAAAATGCATTTCTTAAAAAAAAAAATGTTCCTAAATTGTATAACTTGAAATATTTATCGATCATCCAATCCAAAATGAAAAAAAACACAAATTCAGAAACTTCAAAACGAACTGTTAATGGAGAAGATAGTACCTCCAATGCAAATTTAATCTCAGTCAAGGACTACACAAATGCTCTAAAACACTCTCAAAAACATCAAAAATAGAATAGCCTAGGTGCGGAGAGGTGGTGCCTTGGGATGCGTAACTCCAAAAGGGATGAAGAAGATGAAAAGTTTACTTATTATTTTCATTAAGGGTAAAATAGTCTTTCCATCACAACTATGGGGTGCAAGAAGAAAGTATGAGAGTGCAGGAAGAAGTTCCCGATTCCTAGACACCCGAGCAAAGAGAAAAAAATAAACTTAACTGTGTGAAGATGAAGTGGGTTGAAACCGTAGCAGTGTCTTCACGTGCATTTATTGTGGGTCTCTAGAGAGGATCAAAAGTGTCTCCATGGACTATGAAAAGAGAACAAATTGGGGGCCAATTTGGAAGATGGGAGAAAAATTAGGGGTGTCTGCGTTTGAGTTTTTTTTTTTCTTTTTAAGAAAATCGTAGACTATGGTCTTAGAAAAAAAGAGGTGTGTTTAACAATTTCCTAAACCTTTACAATATGGATTAATTTTGTCTCTTGATTGAGAATTGTATGGAGAATAAAGTCGGCCCATATAATTTATATTCTTTCATTTTATCTTAGACTTGTTGATTTTTTTATGTATAGAAATATTTGTAATCAAAACTAGTTTTTTAATTATGTATCTTGACAATATCGTATTGAAAAGTATAGTTGGATATCTTGGCACAGAAGTATAATGAAAACTAATTTTGGTTGGATATATTGACATGTTTTGTCAAGGTAGTCCATTAAAAATAAATTTTGTTGTGCATTTTAACATAATGAAAAGTATAGTTTCTATCAATTCAATAAATAAAAATAACATGGGAAAAGAAAAACAAATGGAGATGAGTTGTGAAAACATACATGGAGGAGAATAATATAAGCAGAAGAGAAAATAAGATGATACTTAAAAAAATAATCTTAATTCAAACAATCTCATTTTTTTTCAATCTCATTTTTTTTCCGTGTGAGTATGAGGGAGTTTATTGGAGCTTTCTCGGCGTTTCTTGACGTTTAGACTGTCTTTGTTGCTGAATTTTATGGAGTGAAGCTCAAAAGTTGGGACTTATTAATGTTTGGCTGGAATGTGACTCTGCCTTGGTTTGTGTTGTGTTCACTGCTAGGACAAATGTTCCTTGGATGCTTCGTAATTGATGGAATAGTTGTCTTAATTACTGTGGAAAAATCAGGTTTAGGGTTACTTATATTTTTCGTGGAGGGAATGCGTGTGCTGACAAGTTGGCTAATTTAGGATTTATTCATAGAGAATCCTTTTATTGGTATAATAGGCTTTCATCTAGTCTTTTCTTAGAATTCTTTATTAATATGTATAGTCTACTATGTATCGTTTTTGTTAACATATAAGTTTTGGTCTAGTCTTCCCATATTTTGTATTTTCTTTCTTTTTCTTTTTATTAATAATACTTTTTTTTTCATGTGATGACAAATGATTGTTGTTACTTGAGGTGTCAACCTAGCTGAGATGTCAAGTAGCACAATGATGCCTAATATAAAAGCTTTTTATATAAAAAAAAACCTCATCTTTTACACATTTTTTTCTTAAATTAGTCCAAATCTACTCTTTCAAATATTCACTATCTTCCTCCTAATCCAAACACACCATACACCATTAAAATACAGTGAAAGGTATTCCTAAACCCCTCCCCTCTTGCTTGGATTTCTAATTGTAACTCTCAAACCTGATTTCTTTTCTATTTTCATGCTATTATTTTCTATTGCAATTGTCAATGTGTTTTCAATTGCATTTTCCCTATCTCATTATTGTCACTATCATTGTCTTATGTTCTTTAAGTTAATATTTGTTTTGTTTCGTATTCTATTAGACTACAAGAATATATAACTTTAGCTTTTAATAATATTAAATATTTGATCGTATAATTTTATTAGTTTAATATTACTATATTTTAATTTAAAAGATAAAAAAAACTTTAATTAAAGAAAAGAAATTAGAATTAAAAATTAAAAACCGTAAAAATCGATCTAATCCAAAGCAAACCAAACTCTATAACTAGATTTGGTTTTGTTTTGAATTTTTTTTTTCAAATTGAATCAAATCAAACTAAATATTTTTTTATATATTTAGTTTGATTATCTTTTTAATAAAAAATTAGAACCTAACCACAGTGCTTAACACCCTAAAAAGAGGAGTAGAATATGGGTTTGAATAAAAAGAATTAAGTGAAGGGTGGAAAGAAATATGTGTCCATCAATAGTTTATTTAATTAAACCCAAAGAAGTGAGAAAGCAAATATTGGGTTATTTGAAGCACACTATAAAAGAGCAAACAAGTTGTAGATCCCACCTTACATGTTTTCATTCCTAGAGTGAGACAAAAGGAGGATTGTCCTCATTTTAGTGAATCTATTAGAGAAAGTTAGGACATTGATTAAGAAAGTAAATTATATTAGACATATAAAACTTGTTTAATACTTTATATAAAGTATACCAAATAATGTTTAACTCATTATGTGTTAGAGTAATGATGAATGAAACTCTAATTTTTACTTTAATGAGCCAATTTCTTATCCTATCCCGTTCCATTGTTGACTAGCTAGCGCATTATCCACAATATATTCATCACAATTCAGATGGAAGCAATCGCTGGTGTATCAAACCATGTTTTTTTGCTTTGTCCCACTAAAATCTCTTTTATTAGTGTTTAGTTAAGACCTGCATTCATAATCTTGGTGGGGGATCATCATCCACTAATTAATGCTAATTTTTTTTTCTCTTCAATCTTCGTTTATGTAAGCAGGTCAAATTGTACGATTCATTAATCAAAATCCATAAGCTTTTCGATGACATTTGGCAAATCAACAATGGTAGGACGGTTTACAAATTCAACACTAATGTGTAATTTTTCTAGTAATTTTTTTGGATAACGTGAATTGTGTTTTCGTATGTCAATATGGTCTCATATCATTCAAGAGCTATGTAGCACAAATATGGATACAGACACTAACATGACACGGAGATTGGAGATACGTAAATTTTTTAAAATGTAAGACACGAGGACATGGATCTATATATTATATAATTATGAATTATATAAATTGACAATAAATATTTATGTGCACAAATATGTTTCAGATTTTTTTGGAGCAGAAAGATGTTTTTCATGACTGATTCAAAAGAATTTGTTTCTTATTTCTATAATCATAATAAAAATTTATACAATAAATTTGAGTTTTTAAAAAATTATTGTATTTATATTTTTTAAAATTGTATTAAAACCATACAAGATTTTCAGAAATCCAACAAATATTTTTTGATTTGAACACTTCACCGATAAGTGTCCTACGAGTGTCGACACCGATACGTGTGTCTGACACGGATACGCCATTTAAGAGAAGTGTTCGAGCCTCATAGTTCATGAGTCGAGGTCAAGAACAATTTATATACTCCTTCCTCCCTTAACCCACTGAGACGCCTTTTCAGGACAAAACCGTGATAGAGCACCGATCTCCAAATCGAACAATACTTCGGATGCGATGATTGACCCTAATGATGTTCCCACTTGAAGTCAGAACATAAACAACACAATTTAAATAGACTTTTAACATAAAATCTTATGAAACATCTATTCCAATTTTTATTATAAATAGGCACATCAATTAACTTAAATATATACATTAAATAATATTTATAATTTTAATATATTTCATATCAAAATTTAAATAATATTTTTCAATTTTTTAAAATTAAGTAATTTTAGTTCATGTTATTAGATTATTACGAATACTAAAATAATGTTAGATATTATTCACCCAGGATATGTATAGAAATGTTTGACAACAAGATTTAACACATAATTTATCAACTGTTAACCAGTAAATGATATCTCGTAGATTCTGATAACTTCATTTTAAAAAATGTAATACTAAATATGCAACTAAATTTTATAGAAACGAAAATTATACTCGAGAAATTATAGACATCATACAATGGATTTATGCCTTAAATATTTGAAAGAAAAAATGTGTTGTCCTTTTACATCTGATATAGTTTCAACAATACTAGAGGATGTTAATAGTTTCTACCAAAACTACAAAAGTAGTATGATTAATTAATCAGTATACTATTTAATAATTTAATATTACGTGTTTTTTATGAGTAATGCAGAATATTTTTGTAAATATTTAATACTATTATATAAATAAAGTATTTAATTATTTTAAAATGTAAAATAGTTTATGTAGTTATCACTGAATTAGGAAAGTTAAAATCAAACGAAACACTTGTTTAGTCTCTTGAAAGTGTTTAAGATATAGTGTGTATAGTAAGGTACCGAGTGATCATTTGTACAGTGTATCCGGTTCTCATCGATTTCACGATAAGAATATATTAAGGTAAAAATAAATTAATATAAAATATATCCTACGAAAAATTAGATAATACATATTTTAATCATAATAGATATATAATAATGAAAATAAAAGTACGTTATTTATGATAGTATTTACTGTATTAGTATATCGAGATCCAAATACGAGTGCGTAAAATCGAAATTGGAAGAAGGGTTATGGTGATCGGAAAAAGTTACTCTCTGGAGAAAAAAAAAAGAAAAAAGAATTAATATAATATATATTAATATATTAGTCTCTTTCGTTTTTGGTGCTACGTAAGAATCAACTGATGAAGTATATTTTCCATGATTGATTATAATGATTATATTGGATATGAAGCGATCCTAATATGTTTCCATGAATAAAATTATACATGTTGTTGGTAGAAAAATAAAATTATATATTTGAAAAACATAAAAGAGAAATGGAAAAATTAAAAATGAAAATAAATTTAAAGGTAGTAAGTGGCCACTTCTAATTGTCTTTTTCTGAACTTGGTTGGGAATTTGCTGTCGCCCACGTCACTTGTTCAGTAAACCCAATTTTCTATAATATTATATTAAGTTCCCTCTCTAAGTTTTTCTTTTCATCATTATTCAGAAAACTGATAAAATATTTCTATATTCCTATTATAAAAGACTGTTTTTTATTTTATTTTTATTTCTTATCTATAGTTTCAATTTGGCTTAGACATGATTGCTGTTCTAGAAGTATATATATACTCCTTTCTTATCACATCTGTATTGATTTTTCTATGTTAATTTAATATGAATATCTTCTTAAAGTGTATTTCGTGTGAAATAAACATTTTCCCTAGTTTGAGAGAAGTTTATATAATTGGGCTTTGGGCCCACTGGAAACATACTAAATAAAGAACGTTTCTGAGATTGTTTTTACAATTTCTTTTCGTAAATTTTTTGAGAAAATAAAGTAAAATTATCTTGTATAAATTAATTTGTAAAAAATCTCTTATATATATATATATATATACTTAATTATTTTTAATTTGTACATAAATCAATTTTAGCTTATAAAAAAAGTATTTAATTTATTGGCAAAAAAATTGAATGAGAGTTCATAGTTTCAAATATACAGCTAATTTACCTTGATGTGATTGTATATATACAGCTAATTTACTTTGCTCAACCCAACTTTTTCATTGTTTTTTCTTTCTCTTTTTACTTTCTTGAGGCACTGACTTTGAGTAAATTTTAAATTAATTTTGAAAGTAAAATAATTTATTTCTATATGCAACTTAAAAGTTAAATTTTCTTTAACTAAAAATTCAATTTTAAAACCATAATCAGTTTTCCCAAAAATGAAACATGTGAAGATTTATTGAAAGTATATTAGTTGATATTTCATCTTTGTTTTAAATGATCAATGAATTAAAATAAAAGCATAATAATTGGAGTGAATACAATAGAGATGGTAAGGAGTATGGGTAATGGCTATTCGTCATTCGTTTTGTATAAAGAAAAGTTCACTCGAGCTTGATTGGGAATCCATGCCTATATGTTATAATAAATACTCGCGAATTTTCCAAAAACTTACGAATATCCATTGGTATTTGAAAATAACATCTTTTAAAAAAAATTAAACATAAATTTAAATAAAAAAATGGTTTATTTAATTTCAATAATATAAATATAAATAAAATTTGTATCTTTAAGGTTATGTTTGGATTGAGAATAAAAATGAGTTAATTTGTGAGGTTATTTGGATTGAAATATATTAGAAAGAATTTGTAATTATAATTTATTAAAGTTTTCGTAATTGATGGTTAAGAAAGATTTTTTTTAAAAAAATATAATGTAAATTTATAAATTTACTATTTTTATTTGAATAATGAATTATGATATATTTTTTAGATTTGAGTTAGTTAAATTGTTGTAAATTATTTCTTTAAATAATTATTTAAAAAAAAATATAAATTATCTAACATAATTAGCACTATATATAAAAAAATTAGAATTTGTTACATAAAAATAAATAATTAAAATATTTAAAATTATAAATAAATACAAATATTAAATATTTTATGTGCTAATTAAATAAAAATATGAAATATATAAAAATTTTAAAATTTTAAATACAAATCCTAAATATTTAAAATCATATTTAAATAAAAATCCAAAATATATTAAATTTCTAAAATCAATTCTCCTATCTTAAATAAATATATATCCTAAATATTTAATGTTCTGTTTAAATAAAAAAATATAAAGTTTATAAAATACTTAACATATTTAAAGTTTAAATAAACATAAAATTATGAATATTTAGTGTGCTATTTAAATAAAAATATAAAACATAAAATTCCTAAACTATTTAAAATTTTAATTAAATATAAATCCTAAATATTTAATGTTGTAACAACCCTAGATTTTCACACATCTAAAAACTAAAATCTGTATAAAATATTAAAAATAAAATATAAACATAATACAAATATGTCCACCACTCTTTCTTAAAATATTATAAACATAACTCTCTTTATAAAACTTCAATATCTACA
>Ga0123342_1007251_pt1 | contig 14765 bp, 7 predicted proteins | sample Turbeawhitnodule_FD_89960 | JGI IMG/M metagenome (GOLD analysis project Ga0123342, IMG submission 89960) | Root nodule microbial communities of legume samples collected from Mexico - Turtle bean Mexico white nodule | ecosystem: Host-associated > Plants > Roots > Nodule | place: Mexico: Nepantla...
TATATATTTTTTATATAAAAAAAAAATTTAAAAAATTATTTTATACATATTAAAAATATTAAAAAAAAAAATAAATAAATATATATATATATATATATATATATATATATATATATATATAAATTAAGATTTTGATTTGTTAAAAAATGAGGAACGAAATTTATATATTCATATTTATAAAGACTGAATGATTCGATTTGGTTTAAAATTTTATTATGTTGAGTTAGTATGTTTTATAAGTTTAGTTAATTTATAAAACTTTAACATATTCAAATTGAAAATTATAATACTACTAATATAAATAAAAATAATTTTATTTATTTTTCCTTAAAAGTTGAAATGAATCATATTAAATATTTTGACAAAAAAATATGTAAATGTAGTAAGTTATAACATGTTAAGTTTGGATTGTTGAAAGAAATTGGAGTTTAGTATTTGAAAATGAATGAAGAAATTGAGAAAGGGGATTTTTGAGTCTCTTTTGTTTGGAGGAAGTGTGTGAAAACATGATTTGGTTGGTTCCTTTTTATTCTTTCAAACAGATCCTGTCTCCTTCTGCAATAAATTGTTTCCACCAGGCATCAATGTGCTTCATCTAACTCTCATCAACTTTTCAAATACACTGCACAAATCACTCACTCTTCTTTTCTATTCTATTCTCTGAAATTATGAACACTTGTACTATCCTTCAACACCAATTATGCCCACAAATGGTTTTTCTTAATAAAAAATTTAAATAACAAAAACTGTAATCATAATAAAACGTGACGAAAGAATAATTATAAGTAAATCTATAAAAATACATTTTTCTCAAATATTACAGTTAATTTTTTTTTACAATGAAAAATTGTTGATATTGCTATGATCATTATTAAAGAAGCATGCTTTCAGATTAAACTTGAATGATTGTGTAGATTTGAAATTATGAATGGTCATGTTTAAATGACGTTTATGCTGTACAACTTGGATGGATAATGATGTTTTCATTTTCATGAGAAATCAGGTTTATAATTATTAATTTAGAATAAAATAAATTATATTATTTTCTAACTTTAAAACAAGGTCCATTTGATGCTTTAAACATATCTTAAAAGATTAAAATTGTTACTAAAATATTTATTTTCTTATTTGCAATTATGCGCCGTTTCAGTGACTTCAAGAGGGTGAATAGTTTAGGGTAATTTTAGAAAGTGATAAAAAAAACTCTTGAATTTGTATAACATTAACAATCGAAAAGTTCTTTTAGGAAAAATAATAATTAAAAATAAAAAAAGACAATAGTCTATTCGATGACAAAAATGGTTGAAAACTAATAAATAAATAATTTAAAAAATGCCTTAAACTCGACAAAAGGGCAATTTTGTTACCAAAAAAGGACACGTGGATCACATTGGATATTGGTTTGACCATCCAACGTAGTCCCAGTTTATACTAAACTTAGGAATATCCAACCATGGGAAATTTTACATATAGTATTTATTGTCTTAATTTATTTTCATTATATTTTTAATACTATTATTACAATGCATAGATAAAACATTGAATTAAATTTAAATAATAATAGTAAAAAAAAGAAGAATACAGCAACATACCATAAATAAAGTGTTTCTGCTAGAAACACATGACACATAGAGTACCAAAACACACTCTCTCTTTCTCTGTCTTTGACGTTAGAAGCTTTAAATGCATCACTTTACTCTCTCTGACACTACCCAGAAGGCATAGAAGACTTAAGAATAGAACAAACCAAACTTCACAGCACAAACACTAATTTATGCTTTTCTCTCTCCCACACTTTCCACTCTCCACTCTTCAACTCAATTCTCAATTGCTCTGTCTCTCTCCCTCTTCCATTAATGCCTTCTCTTACCTCGAGGCCTTCTTTATTATAGCTCTGCGTCCCTTTCGCCGCTTTCCCTGGGAATCAATATCAAATACTATCAAATTTTCCTTCTTTTTTAAATTCAATCAATTTTTCTACCCTTTTGTTTTCTTGTCAAATTCATAAGTGTGAGATCATATTCACACTCTCTCAGTATCGTTGTGTGAGTGCTGTGCTTGAAGGGAGTGATTTTGAAATTCTGAACACGAAAAAAAGAAAAGGCCAAAAGGGAATTTCCCTAGTTTGCTTTAATTTGTTTTTCTCTTTGTCATCTTCACATGGCTTTTATTGTCTAATCCTTTTATTTATTTATTTATTTTCCCCGTTTGTTTGTTTCTAGTCCTTCCTTTTTGTTTATATTCACTTAGATTTGGATACTTGCAAATTCTGTTTCCATTTTGTGTCCTTTTCTAAGCTTCTGTTCCTCCTGTTTAGAAGAAACTTCCCCTTCTGTTTGTGAGGTGAGATGAGGTTTGGTGGTGCATATGTTGTGCTCTGTTAGGACCTACCGACCTTTTCTACAGGATATGCAACCAAATGATAACAGAGTTGTTCTTGTTAAGGGGTAGAGTTTTGTTGAAATTTGAACACTCTTCATAACATCAATCTATAAATATGATGCAATTCAGCATGTGCGTGTTGTTTCTGGTTCTTCTTGCTTCGGTTATGTTGGTGGTTTCTGCGGACCCTGGTTTCAATGATGATGTGTTGGGTTTGATTGTGTTTAAGGCTGGTTTGGAAGATCCCAAAAGGAAACTCTCTTCTTGGAATGAGGATGATAACAGTCCTTGCAATTGGGAAGGTGTGAAGTGTGATCCTTCATCCAATAGGGTCACTGCTCTTGTTCTTGATGGGTTCTCTCTTTCTGGGCATGTTGATAGGGGCTTATTGAGGTTGCAGTTCCTTCAAATTCTCTCCCTTTCAAGGAACAACTTCACAGGGCTTATAAACCCTGATCTTCCTCGCCTTGGGAGTTTACAGGCTGTGGACTTCAGTGACAACAACCTCTCTGGGGAGATCCCAGAAGGGTTTTTCCAACAATGTGGCTCTCTCAGGACAGTTTCATTTGCCAAGAACAACCTCACAGGTAAAATTCCCGAGTCCTTGAGTTCCTGCTCCAATTTGGCAACTGTTAACTTCTCCTCTAACCAGCTCCATGGGGAATTGCCTAATGGAGTGTGGTTCTTGAGGGGGCTACAGTCACTTGATCTGTCGGACAACATGCTGGAGGGAGAAATTCCTGAAGGCATTCAGAATCTGTATGATATGAGGGAGTTGAGTCTTCAGAGGAACAGGTTTAGTGGAAGGCTTCCTGGGGATATTGGAGGCTGCTTACTTCTGAAATCACTTGACTTGAGTGGTAATTTTCTCTCTGGGGAACTCCCTCAATCAATGCAAAGACTCACTTCTTGCACATCACTTAGTTTGCAGGGAAACTCATTCACAGGGGGCATTCCTGACTGGATTGGGGAATTGAAGAATCTAGACATGTTGGATCTTTCTGCCAATTCATTTTCTGGTTGGATTCCTAAGTCATTAGGAAATCTTGACTCTTTGCATAGATTGAATTTGTCCAGGAATCAGTTGACAGGAAACTTGCCTGATTCCATGCTGAACTGCACTAAGCTTTTGACTCTGGACATCAGCCATAATCACTTGGCAGGCCATGTTCCTTCATGGATTTTTAAGATGGGAGTGCAAAGCATCTCTCTTTCTGGGAATGGCTTCAGCAAGGGCAATTATCCTGCACTTAAGTCCACACCTACATCTTATCATGGTCTTGAGGTTCTGGATTTGTCATTCAATGCATTTTCTGGTGTGCTTCCATCTGGCATTGGAGGACTTAGTAGCCTACAAGTCTTGAATATCTCTACTAACAATATCTCTGGTCCCATTCCTGTGGGTATAGGCGAACTTAAGTCTTTGTACATTATTGACCTAAGTGACAACAAGTTTAATGGAAGCATTCCTTCTGAAATAGAAGGGGCAATTTCACTCAGGGAGCTAAGGCTGCAAAAGAACTTCCTAGGTGGGAGAATTCCAGCCCAAATCGACAAGTGTTCTTCTCTAACATTTTTGTAAGTTTTCTTGATATCGTAGTTGCACAAATGTTTTGTTTTTTTATTACTTTACCTGACTGATTTGTGTTTCCAAATTGAAAAGGCCTTTTTTTTTTGTGTGTGTGCTTCTGTCAAAGATAATTGAGAAAAATTGACATCTTTTGTAAGTTAACATGCCTACAATGTTTTGTCTAATTGTTCCCTGTCTGTGCTTTTCCATTGAGTTGTGCAGGATTCTTTCTCACAACAAGCTTACTGGTTCAATCCCTCCAGCCATAGCAAACCTCAGCAATCTTCAATATGTTGATTTGTCACGGAATCAACTCTCTGGAAGTTTACCCAAGGAGTTAACAAATCTTTCTCATCTTTTCTCATTTAATGTGTCCTACAACCACCTTGAAGGTGAACTACCTGTGGGTGGCTTCTTCAACACCATCTCCTCCTCCTCAGTCTCCGATAACCCATTGCTGTGCGGTTCTGTTGTCAACCACTCCTGTCCATCTGTTCATCCCAAACCTATTGTCCTGAACCCCAACTCTTCAGGTTCCAACTCCAGCATTTCCTCACAGACCCATCGGCATAAAATCATATTAAGTATCTCTGCTCTTATTGCTATTGGAGCAGCTGCTTTTATCGCCATTGGTGTGGTGGCTGTTACTGTCCTAAATATCCACGTGCGTTCAGCAATGGAGCGTATGCCTGCTACATTTGCATTGTCTGGGGGTGAGGACTATAGTGGTTCGCCTGCAAATGATCCAAACTACGGGAAGCTTGTCATGTTTTCTGGTGATGCAGACTTTGCTGATGGAGCACATAATCTTCTCAATAAAGAAAGTGAAATAGGCCGTGGTGGATTTGGAGTTGTTTATCGCACTTTCCTTCGTGATGGACACGCTGTTGCAATCAAGAAACTTACAGTCTCCAGTTTGATCAAGTCCCAAGAAGACTTTGAGAAAGAAATCAAAAAGCTTGGGAAGATCAGGCACTCGAATCTTGTGGCACTTGAAGGTTATTATTGGACTTCATCCTTGCAACTCCTGATTTATGAGTACCTGTCCACTGGGAGTTTGCATAAACTTCTACATGATGATAACAGCAAAAATGTCTTCTCATGGCCACAAAGGTTCAAGATTATTTATGGCATGGCAAAAGGGTTGGCCCATTTGCACCAAATGAACATAATCCACTACAATCTTAAATCAACCAATGTTCTCATTGATTGTTCTGGTGAGCCAAAGGTTGGAGATTTTGGCTTGGTGAAACTACTGCCAATGCTAGACCATTGTGTTTTGAGCAGCAAAATTCAAAGTGCACTCGGATACATGGCGCCAGAGTTTGCTTGCCGCACGGTTAAGATAACCGAGAAGTGTGACATATATGGTTTTGGGATCCTGGTGCTGGAGGTGGTGACAGGAAAAAGACCTGTGGAATACATGGAGGACGATGTGGTGGTTCTCTGTGACATGGTGAGGGGTGCCTTGGAAGAAGGCAAGGTGGAGCAATGTGTTGATGGAAGGCTCCTTGGTAACTTTGCTGCAGAGGAGGCAATTCCTGTGATAAAATTGGGTTTGATTTGTGCATCACAAGTGCCATCAAACCGTCCAGATATGGCTGAGGTAGTCAACATACTAGAATTAATCCAATGCCCTTCAGAAGGACTAGAGGAATTAGAATGAGTTTTGTTGCAGTCTTTGAGAAAAACAGCATATATTGCAGTACCTGGTGAAGTACAATCCGGTTAAAAAGCTCTATACATGCAAAGAATATGATTCAGTCACCAACTTTTCTTTGTTTAAGTTGTTGAAATTTTCTTCTTTTTTAGGCCTCTTAAATTTTGTTCATCTCTTAATGTATTACTGGATTTTTCTTCACCAGTTAGACGGCTGATACAAGGATAATATATCATATATCTCTTAATCATAGATTTCCCTCCAAGAATGAATTGCATTTCTCAAGTTTTACCTATTTGCAATTTTATACGGTTTCCTCATGCTGAGACAAGTTGTGCGTTATTCATGTTGGTACCTGGTATCAAGTACCCCACCTAGAATATGGTACACTGCTAAATGACACTGAACTTTAATAACTGTGAAAGGATGGTTCATACGAATACACGGTCCTGAGTTCAGTGGCCAAACTCTGCTGCACTTTAGAGAGACTTCACTATGGAACACGTGATGGACAAATGGAGATAAACCCAAAGCTTGGTCTAGAGAGAGACTACACTATGGAAAATGTTATTCACTTTTCATCTACTATTGCACACACAAATTTCAAATTACTCTCTTTATAAATACAGATCTCACAATAACAACATTTGAATACAAATAATTCTTTGTTTATCACAACCAATTTTTACACACGTATAGAATATAGGCTTCTTCGTTACATAAAAATTAATTAATTTCATTAATGGAGACGTAATTGTTGTTGATACGAGACTCTTCGTATAGAATATGAGATTCTTCGTTACATAAATATCAATCAATGAAATTATTAATTGGTGTTATATTATTTATATTGAATTATAAAGGAAATCTTAATACTTAATGAATATCTTTATTTCTTTTACTATTAGAAGCAAAATGAGATGTAGAAAATATAACAAAGTAAATCTTTAAAAAATGAAAAAGTTCTATTGCCAATATTTATCTTTTGGTTGAAAAACGTTGTGGAACTTGCTTTTCCTTGTCCCCTTTCCGTATGAAAACAAAGAAGAGATTTGGAATAAACTAAAAGGAAAGGGGAACACACACAAGTCCTCACAAAGAATAATTGGACGCAGCCACAAAGAATGCACCAAAGAAGAAAAAAAGTAAAAGGAAAAAAAGCACCCACTTGCTTTATTCACACTTTCAAACCCAACACTAATATTTTTTTGTTTCTCTTTGGTAGAACTCTGGCACTTGATGATAGTAATTGCTGGTGCTAGTAAATTTAATAATTAAAGCTTGGACATGAAGTGAAAAAAAATTGGCATTGGTGATATAAAAAAAAAATGTTGGAGGAGTGGCACACAACACAACCTTATCAAATAGGCTTTGTTGGTTGGACATCATCAAAGCACAGGCACAAGGTGTCCTTAAAAGCATCACCAACTCACAAGCTTTTTGAAATGGCAACATTTGGTGCAGTGCATGGCAATCATGCCATGTTCCAACTTGTGAACTGTTCTATCCTGAAAGAAGAATAAAAAAAACATTGCACGCTTTAATCATCAGAAATTATGTTATGTAGCTTATTGATTTACGTTCACGCTAGCATATACAAAGATGATTATGTCTACGTGTGAAACAGTAAATAAAAGGAATGTGTAGATTACTCTGCAGATCGTTATATCATCACTGATGAATGGTTGGACGATACCAACAATTAACCTACTTATAGTTGTAACAAAACAATGCTGTGCTTTTTGCTTCAAGCAAAAAAAATTGTCAAATAGTTCATTTGCTAGTTGGTGATATTTTTAGCTTGCGTAATATGTGTCTTCATTTTCTTAACATTTAGATGAGTCTGTGAGTTTGAATTGTTAAACCCTAAATCCTAAATTTTTAGACGTCATAAAACATTGGATAATGATATATGCACAATCCCAATTTTTTATTCAATCACATTACAACTCTTAATACTATTATTTTAATATTTTTTATATCATTTAATTATAAATTTATTCTTTATTATATATATTTATTTCTAAATTTATCATATCAAAGGTGGTATACAACTTCAAGAATTATTAAATTATCATTTTTCTAAAATATTAGAGTGAAACATTAAAGTATTGAGGCTAGTGTACTATTTCACATCTCAATTTCTTTGACATGTACTTCTATTTGTAGATAAAAAAATTGTTTGGATTTATCTATTGTATTTCCCATTGTATTTCCCTTTGAGTGAGATTTGTGGTTAAACTTTTTTAACTAATATTTTCATTTTCACTTTCAACTTCACTTTCAATTTGACAGGTCATAATCAGCACTGGTAAGTGTTTCTCATGCCCTTTCATTCTTTCCATTGTTTTTGGCTTCTTTTTATTCTTTTCCTTTCACGCTTCACTCAAAAACAACAAAAAGACCAAAATTCTAATTCCCTAACATTTTAGTGGGAAATGCGTGGTGTAGTTATTTGGTTCTCCACTCTTGGATTATAGGGTATTTACATGTGTTTTGCTGTCTTTTTTTTTACTTATCTGTTTTTTTTTATCTTTGTATTTTGTGACCTAATAAATGAGTTTGGAGATAGAGAGAAAAAAAAATTAGTTAAAGATATTGTATACATAAATTGGGAAGAATCATTCCATAATTTGCTTAACCTATTACCAGCCTTGTCAGAATTTGTTTTGAGGAGTTGTTCCAAGACAAAGTCTAAAAGACTATTTTAAACCTTCAAACGATGTTTTGATGAGTTTTGATTTTACAAACTAATGGTTCAAGTGGATATAGAGACACCCTATTAGTCGCAGTTGTACAAGACGGAGGAACAAAATACTTGTTATCATAGTTGCTATTGTTTTACCTTCAAAACAACATATATTATTTTTTTAAAAAAATTTAAGGAGACATGTCACACCTCAGGACGACATGTGCTTAATTTTGGAACTCAATTTATGTTGTGGATGGACTTAATTGTATGCATATACATTACATTTGACATATTTCATGAGATGCTTCAAGAATATCACACTTAAAAAGACTTTGTCAATCTTGTAAGCACTTTTATTTTCAAAATAACATTTTTTCTCTTCCTTTTTGTCCATTTTATCTTAAATTCTTTACTTCAATATGCAGCATACCCATTGACTAAGCCTCGAGCCAACCACTAATACAAAGAAGTTAATCTTAAAGCAATAAAACTAATTAACAAAATTCCTAGATCAAAATGGGTATATATGTGGGACGAAGGTAGAAGATGGGGTCACTTGATGACCAACTTATTTGAATCTATAAATTAGTCTTAAAAAAAATAAGAAATCTCCTAATTTCCTCCATGGTCATAGCAACATACATAATGTGCAACAAAATTTTCACCGAAAGAGTGAGGGAAGTGGTCATGTCGATTTCAAAGTTGCATAAAAGGTACTACAAGATGTTAATAATCTATTTAACACAAAAGACTTAGTTGGACGTTGAAGTATCTTTATATGTACACCCCCATTCATTAAGGCGTAATGACTGAAAGATCGAAAACTTGTGTACCAAATATTGTAATCAAAATATGAAGAAGATAGATCGTCCAGATTTTAATAGGAAAAGTGTGAAACAACGATTGTGTTGTGTATACCCGATGATAGTTGATCTTATCCAATCTTTGTAAGAACATTATTCATATATGAGAATATTCTTAGTGAATAATCTATATAAATAATAAATATATTTGTAACTCTTTTAAATTTAGAAACATGTTAATCTCTAATAAACTCTCAAACTTAATTTATCAACTTTTTCAAAACTGTTTTTTTTTGTGTGTGTATAGTTAACAAGTTGTTAGGAAAGAAAAGTATAACATTAAGTAAGTAGTGCAAGAAAGAAATGATTAACATGAAGTTTGATGAAGAAGTTTGAAATAGCTAGGTAAAGATGTCCATTAAAATAAACTTTAAAACCATGCTGCCATCCATGCACTTCCACCTTTTGGTTTACTTTGTGGAGACAAAATGACACACAATCCATGGTCTGATGAGCATGTACAGGGCAAGATAATTGTGTAGCAGAACTTGTGCATCAAATTTTAATCAAAACCATTCTTGGCCTTGAAGAAGAGCATATGAATGAATTACTTTATGGAACCCTAATAATTAGTTAGTGTCCATGACTTTTGCGTAAGAAGAATCCAATAAGACTGTGATATTTAATGGGTCAGAAAAAATCTCTAGAATAAACCATGTTCATTAGAAAAAAAGGATATTATGCTACTTTTTTACATCATAATAAACCATGTTATTTTTTATAACAGTTATGTTAAAAGTTGTATTAGTATTAATTTTTAATTGATTGATCATGTAAATATTTTATCCAGTAAGTATTCTAACTTATTATTTTTTAAAGCTTATAACTTATTTCTGTTTTAAATATTAGTAAGCATGTAAGAAGAACCAAAATAAATGAGTTCTAACATTTAGTTGAGTTAATCAGTAACTCTTCATGCATTTCCATGATATTCAAATAAAATATAAAATAAGAGAATAATGTGTATATAGCAAAATGATGAAATCACTGGGTTCAAAATGGAGTAGAATACAACAAAGATAGTTTCATTGTCAAGATAATGAAGAATTTATTTTCGTTATATGAGAATAAATTTTTAAAAAGCGTCTGAATTTAATGAGTAAATTATATATATATATATATATATATATATATATATATATATATATATTTTACACGAATCCACTAATAATTTGATGCAGTGTGTGAAAATTCAATTTTTTAAACTTCAAATTTACAAATATAGAAATCTTTTACCATTAACAATGAATAATTTATAAGATTAACCAAATTTAGTAACTATAATTTGAGAATTTTTTTTAATAATATATGGGATGTTTGAGTTGAAAGAAGTCACAGAATGTGAGAAAGTAATCAGACAAAAGTTCTCAAAGCTTGAAAATAAATATTCAAAGTTAATATATATATATATATATATATATATATATATTATTAAATTATTAACTATTTTTGTCAAAAATTAAATTCTACACGTGGTTTCTTTTGAGAAAAGTGATATTGAAGCCACCAAATTAAATTAGGTTTTGAAAGAGTTTTTGCCTCTTAGGTCAACCTAACCAGTTTGATTTAAAATAGTCAAAGTCTAAAGTTACTTTTGAATACAAGAGTTAAGACCAAAACACCTTTATTAGTGGAAAAATAAAAATAAATTTAATGACAAGTTTTAAAATAAAATAAAAAATATGTTATTTAAAAACTAATTTTGTGACCATTGTAATTAAAATAAAATTATTTTAGTGTGGTTCTACATGTAACCAATTTAGAAGTTCTTTTCAAAACTCTTTTTGCAATTAACTTATTTTTAGTTTATGTTTTTCACTCATGCTTCTTTTAATCTCACTTTTAGATTCACGTTCTCTCATGTATTCATACTAAGTACTTTTACCTACGAAACCCGCGAGATTTTTTATTTTTAAATACAATATATTTATTATATAAGTTTGAATCAATAAAAATAGAAGTTTTAATTAGCCTCCCTATATTAATTAGAATTGATGATAAGCCCTTCTCATTCCATATTACAAATACAACAATGGAAGCTTTTTAAAGCCTTGCATTTAAAATTGATTATAAATAATTAACGTTACATATTATAAAATAGTAAAAAAGACTATATTTAAAATTGAAATTAAGTAAAAATGATTGAATCCAAAATCACTAAAATAAATGTTTTTGTAAAAAAAATTAGATTAAATTAGTGTTTTTGTGTTCGTCATGAAAATAACTAATTATAAACAATTTAGATGGTTTTACTTTAGCCGCGATCTATTTAGTGTTAAGAACATGGAAATCATCTCAACACATACTTAATCATCCAACAAATAATGAGTACATAATAAAAATTAAATCATAAAGTATTAAAACTATTAAAAGAACTTAATTTTATAATCAATAATGTAGTATAGTACATTATCCTTATATATTACAAAATACAACAATTTAAAAATATTAAAGCATTATATTTAGATTATAAATCTTTATTCTTATATATATTACAAAATACAATAATTTAGACACATACTTAAAACTTACTATACTCATTTATCAATTTTAATGATTTTCTTTTCAATTTCTTGAAGGAAAACCATTCTCTTAGAAAATAATTGCACATTATCATAAGTGGAGTGACTATCACAATATTGTTTAAAACAATGTTAGTGCTTAAGTTAATGGTTTGATATTCAAAATCATTGGAATCATTTGAAAACTTAGATAGCAAATCCTATAAAAAGAAGTACATGAAATTAGACTATACAAACTTTGAATGGTTTAAACAACAAATAGTTTTGTACTTTGAAATAATACATCTCCAATGAGAACACAAGAACCATCATTACTTGAATGGTTTATCTCCAAGAATTATCCATTATCGTAAAAATCATCATTAATATTTCCTAACAAAGTGAATGTGAATGAGAAAGATACAGAACTATATAGATACAAAACAATGGATATAACACTTAAGATTTGTGAGAGAAAAGTGATCTCTTAACAATAAAAAATTTTATTAAATAATAACTAAAATTAGAGAAAAAAATAATTAGTTAATATATTAACTAAATTAAAGACCATTTTATAAATTAAAAATTATTGATATTTAAAATAATTTATATTATTAATAAAATAATTTTTAAATTGTTATCTAAGTTAGTTATCAAAGTTTTAGCTATTAATATTTTAGATTCTACATTAGTCTTTAAAAATTAATAGAGACTAATTTAGAACATAAGTAGTTAGTAGCTAAAATCTTGGTAGCTAATGCTTATATACCAATTTAGAAATTACTTTATAAACTTTTATTAATAATAAAAACTACTTTAGATACCAATAATTTTTTTAGTTTATAAAATGAAATCTAATTTACTAATACAATGACTAATTATTTTGACCTCTAAAATTAATTTTTATTTAATGATTTTCTTATGATAGTGAAAGGAGTCAAGTCAATTTGTTAAGTGAGTAACACATCGTGTAATGGATGTGTCACATATGTGCAATGGTTCCTAATTTTAAAAAAATTTTAAAATATATTTTTGTTTATTTATTTTTGTGTTTTTTCAATTGAAATTGGTGGCAAAAGTTGTCATCTGTGTTTCCTTCATGGTCTTTCAGATTATTTCAACACCTTGATGTCATTACCGTTAATTATTAAACTCTTGAGTATTTATGAATATAAATAAGATTACTTAAAAATTATTTATTAAAATATAAACTCCAACAAAATTGATCTTCAATTATAATTTAAATAAAAATACATAATAGAGTATTGGTAAAAATAAAATTAATATTTTTTAATAAAAATTAAATAAGTTATATTGCAAATATAAGTTTAAATAAAATTAATCTCTTTAAAAAATAAATTTAATTATATAAGTGTAAATAAAAAATAATAAAATTACATTATGAACAATTCTTAAATACTACTGTTTATAACTATTTTTGGGAATTTGATTCTAAAAAGTTCAAAATAAAAATTACTAACGATAAATGGCGAATATTCACAGTATCTCATGAACAAATGAATAACTAAAATATTTGTTATTGTTAGTATCCGTCCATTAAAAGTACTTATTTGGTATCTGTACCGGGATGACCGACCGGTCCATGAACCCGGTCAATCCAAGCATTAAGACCCTACTTTAAGGTACGAGGTCGACCACGTGTTATATGTGGCCGACAGACATAAGGTGCTCAAGTCAAACAGTTGACCTAATTAGCAAAGGTCAACCCACGGTTAGGAAACGACCTAATCCAACCCTAATCGTTAAACAACCCCCTAATCCGGCCCAACAGCAAGGGCCCATCAAGGTAATATAAATATCACGCATTCCAAGAAAGAAGGTACGTCATTATCTACAGTATTCTAACCAGCCGAATACGATACCTCACTGACTTGAGCGTTGGAGTGCCGCTCGCAGGTACCCCACCAGCCTGAGGAGTCGTTCAGCGAGAAGGACCGAAGGAGGAAGTGAGAAACGACCGACCGAGTGACATCCGAAGACAATAGTTCTCCCAGTCCCCAACCTAGTTCGAGAACAGTATCTATTGCAAATTTGTATGCATTTTTTTTTTGCCAACCCTACTTCCAATTCCTCTTACACATAATCAACTTCCTATTTTTCTTCGCTTTTCCAACAGTAGTAACAAGGTAATTACATTTTGTGTATAGAAAAAAATTGTGATTAGATTTTCTTTTATACATGATAAATGTTTATGGTAGATTTTGTTGTTGACAATTTTGAAGGCAATTAGATGGTAAAGTTTGAAGGTAGTTCTCTTCTTTTAAAATACCATTTGTCATCATCAACATTAAAGATTCATTTGTCATTGAGAATGACAAAGAAAGATTTTCTCTTGAGATTTTTTTTGAACATAATATTAAGAACATAATGTAGGCTTTGCATGTTTTGTAACTTAGATTTAAGGCCAAAACAATTTGAATTTTTATTTTTTCCTAAGTAATGCTTGCATTGCATGTATCTCTATGTCACACCTTCCCAGAAAAGTGATTTTGACCATTTCTTACCTTAAACCTTAAGTCCCCATCATTCTCTTTATTTTAAAAAATCATTTGTAAACACTATAACAACAAATGATCAAAACTTAGAAAGTTTTATAGAAAAATTGAAAATCATTTTCGTAAAAGATAACTTAGATTACTAGTGGTAGTGGTAAGGGTGAAAATGGTGGTTGGAGTGATGATGACAGTAATGAAAGATAATAAGAATGACTCACAAGAATTATGATAACAAAATAACAGTAATGGTGATAATAATATAGTAGCAGTGATGATGGTAATGGTAGAAAATTAGTTCATATTATTAATAAATAGTTTTTAAATTAGTATTCTATGTAGTTATCAAAATTTTTAATCTCAATTATTTAGATTTTAAATTTAGTAGAAAAATTTTGGTAACTAATTAGATATCATTTTTTATTTTTTTTTCAGCAATGAATTAATGAATAAAAAGAGATACTTTAGGGGTATCTCAACCCTTATACAACTCTCAGTTACACAGATATAAACCATAGAAATAAAAGTACAGGGAAGCTTTCATTTGCTCAAACATAAACATAATAATTGTTCTTAAACCAAAA
>Ga0123342_1007252_pt1 | contig 14757 bp, 15 predicted proteins | sample Turbeawhitnodule_FD_89960 | JGI IMG/M metagenome (GOLD analysis project Ga0123342, IMG submission 89960) | Root nodule microbial communities of legume samples collected from Mexico - Turtle bean Mexico white nodule | ecosystem: Host-associated > Plants > Roots > Nodule | place: Mexico: Nepantla...
CCACGTCTCCGAGCGATTCCGGCAGGCCGTGATCGATCACGATGGCGGATACGCCGAGGTTGATTGCCTGCAGCACCTGTTCGCGCTGCTCCGCGGCATCCTGACGGCCCGGAAAGACGCGCAGATCGATATCGAGCGACTTCGCCTGCGCTTCCGCACCGGCCTGATAGGCCTGGAAGAAGTCGCCAGCGGAAATGTAGCTGATCAGCGCTATTTTGACGCCACCCTTGTCGAAGGGGGCGGGCGCACCGGCGAGGCCTCCGGCGACGGCCGCCTCAGAGACAAAGAGTGGGATGGCGGCGCTCAGGGCCAGCCGTGCAAGAAGTTTCATCGTCGCGTTCCTCTAGTCATTTGAAAGCGTCGTCTGACAGATCCCTGCGACGCACGAATTATTAGATATAAACTCTATGTTTTTAGTAGATTAAATCGTCTGATTTTGCGGGCTTGCAGAGATTCTTTGTTTCGCGGGTAAGACCTACCCGGCAAAGGCTTGCCTGGAAGTTCGGCCATTCTCCAGGTCAATATCAGCCGCTCGAAGCCGATCGGAATACCCACGATGCCACTTCTTCATATAGACAACCTCATCCGCAGCTTTGGCGCGACGCGTGCGCTGGCGGGGGTCGATCTTTCGATCGATCGGGGAGAGATCGTCGCGTTGATGGGCGCGAACGGCGCCGGCAAGTCGACGCTGGTAAAGATCCTGTCGGGCGTGCTTGCCGCAGACGGCGGCAAGATCAGCTTCAACGAACGTGCCTTCGCTCCCCGTACGCCTTCCGAGGCCAGCAGTGCCGGTATAGCGACCGTTCATCAATCGACGGATATTGTCGGCGCCGCCGGACTTACGGTAGCGGACGCACTGCTCCTGCATCGCTTTGCCGACCGCGGCACGCCGTTCTTTGTCTCGCGCCAGAGCCTCCGTCGCCAAGCGCGGGCAATGCTCGACGCCGCAGGCTTTTCGTTACCGCTCGATCGCGACTTCGGCGATCTCGCTGCGGCCGACCGTCAGCTCGTGGCGATTGCCCGGGCTCTTGCGGACAGGGCCGATCTGCTGATCCTCGACGAGCCAACCGCCAGTCTTTCCGGCGACGAAAGCCGCCGATTGTTCGACATACTTTTGCGGCTGCGTTCCCAGGGCCTCGCGATCCTCTACATATCCCATCGTACGGCCGACCTCGAAGCCATCGCAGATCGAGCCCTTGTGATGCGCGGCGGCCGTGTCGTGCGCAGTTTCCGCCGACCGATTGACTTCTCGGGTGCCATCGAAGCAATGATTGGCCGCCGGCTCGAAGCGGCGCATCCGGATGCACGCGGCCAGACTGGAGCCTTGGTCTTTGAGATGCGTAGCGCGCGGCTCGTGCCGACAAGCGTGCCCTTCGATCTGACGATACGAGAAGGAGAGGTTGTCGCGATCACCGGGGCGCTCGGCGTTGGCAAGAGCCGACTGCTGTCTGCGATCTTCGGCGCGAACCGGCTTGCCGGCGGAGAAATGCTGCTCGACGGGCGACCGCACGCGCCGCGATCCCCTGCCGAGGCGATTGCCGTCGGCGTTGCAATGGCGGGGGAAGACCGCCATCGTTCATCCTTGATCCCAGCGGGCTGGCCGGGACATTCGCTTGCCGCCACGATCAGTCTTCCGCATTTGGCGAAATGGTATCGGCAAGGCTTCCTGCTCGGTGACCGGGAACGGCGCGAGGCAGTAAAGGCAATTTCCCGTCTCGGGATCAAGACTTCTGATCCCCTCGCCTCCGTCTGGAGCCTTTCCGGCGGCAACCAGCAGAAGACTGTGATCGCCCGCTGGGAGGCCGAACCAAGCCGACTACTTCTCCTCGACGAACCTTTCCAGGGCGTCGATGTCGGGGCGCGCCGCGATATCATCGACGCGATCCGCGCCCGTACCGATCGCGCCACATTGATCGCCACCTCCGATCCTGAGGAGGCCTACGAGGTCGCCGATCGCATCCTGAGCATCGAACGCCATACCCTGCAACCGATCGCAGCCGCCAATCCAGTCATTCAAGGAACATATGCATGACGACGATCGATGATAGTGATCTTTCAAAGGAAACAGCTGCACCTGACGGCAACCGCGCAGATAGACGCAGCGCCGGCGTGGTCTTGCGCTCCGGCGCGGTCTTCATTCTGCTCGGCCTGATGCTGGTCGGCTTCGGCGTTGCCGAACCGGCCTTTATCAACATCGGCAATCTGATGAGCGTCCTGCAGGCAGTGTCTGTCGTCGCGATCCTCGGGGCCGGCGTCACAGTGACGCTCGCCGTCGTCGGCTTCGATCTTTCCATCGGCGCGGTCGCCGCCTCGAGCGTCATGGCGGCAAGTTACGCCATGATCGTCTGGCAGCTCGATGCCTTTGCGACGGTACCTCTCGTGTTGGCCTTCGGCGCGACAATTGGGCTCATCAACGCCTTCCTTATCGTGCGCCTGCGCGTGCCCGATCTGCTGGCCACGCTTGCCATGATGTTCCTTTTGTCCGGATTGCAACTCATCCCGACGGCTGGCCGCTCGATCTCGGCCGGCCTGGTTCTGCCGGATGGGTCGAAGGCGGTAGGAGCCTATGATCCGGTCTTTCTCCTCATCGGCCGGTATAGCTTCCTCGGCACTTTGCCCGTCTCGGTCGTACTGATGGCGCTTGTGGCACTTGTGCTCTACGTGCTGACCGAACGCACGCGCATCGGTCGACTGCTGTTTGCGACCGGCGGCAACGAGGTGGCAACACGGCTTGCAGGAGCGTCCACCGCGCGACTGAAGACGCTTGCTTATGTCATTTCAGGCGCGCTCGCCTCTCTCGGCGGCATCGTAATCGCCGCCCGCGTCGGTCGCGGCGACGTCTCGTCCGGCGGATCATTGCTCATGGATGCCGTGGCCGCCGCTCTGATCGGCTTCGCCGTCCTCAACCTTCGCCGCCCCAATGTGCTCGGAACTCTGGTTGGGGCAGTCTTCGTCGGCGTGCTGCTGAACGGCCTGACGATGCTGAACGCGCCCTATTACACGCAAGACTTCGTGAAGGGTGCAGTGCTGGTCGGCGCACTTGCCCTCACCTACGGCCTTGGCCGCAACCTGGATCGCTGAGGGCTGACTGCCGCCTTCCGAAATTTTCCCGTCGGGGGGTCCTTTTGGAATGATGTTTCTCCTTAATGATATAAATCCATATATTTTATGTATTAAAGGAAAACGAGAGGGCTATTTCCATGACTGAAGAAACGACATCCGGCTTCGGCCGCCGTGAAATCTTGAAGCTCGCGGCCGTCGCGGGGGCAACATTTGCAGGCGCAGGCGTTTTTGCGCAGGCGTCGGCCAGTGCTGCGGAAGATGGCCTTTCGCTGAAAGGCAAGCGCATCGCAATCAGCGCGACCGGCACCGATCACTATTTCGATCTGCAGGTCTACAACGCCCAGATCGAAGAGGTGAAGCGGCTGGGCGGCGAACCGATTGCTGTCGACGCCGGCCGCAACGACGGCAAGCTGATCGCCCAGTTGCAGACGCTGGTTGCCCAGAAGCCCGACGCACTGGTGCAGATCCTGGGTACGCTTAGCGTCATCGACCCGTGGCTGAGGAAGGCCCGCGACGCCGGTATTCCGGTGCTGACCGTCGATGTCGGCTCGACCAATTCGCTCAACAACACGACCTCTGACAACTGGGGCATCGGCAAGGATCTCGCCTTGCAGCTGGTGTCCGACATCGGCGGCGAGGGCAACATCGTCGTCTTCAATGGCTTTTACGGCGTGACGCCCTGCGCTATCCGCTACGACCAGTTGGTCAATGTCATCAAGTACTTCCCGAAGGTGAAGATCCTTCAGCCGGAACTGCGCGACGTCATCCCGAACACCGTCCAGGACGCGTTTACGCAGATCACCGCGATCCTCAACAAGTATCCGGAAAAGGGTTCGATCAAGGCCGTCTGGTCAGGCTGGGATATTCCGCAGCTCGGCGCTACACAGGCGATTGCCGCAGCCGGCCGCAACGAGATCCGTACCTACGGCGTCGACGGCAGCCCCGAGGTTCTGCAGCTCGTCGCCGATCCCAAGTCTCCAGCAGCTGCCGATGCTGCCCAGCAGCCGGCCGAGATCGGTCGCGTCGCGATCCGCAACGTCGCAAAGCTGCTGGCTGGCCAGACCCTGCCGCGCGAGACCTATGTGCCGGCTCTCCTCGCAAACAAGGAGAACGTCGGCGAGATCACCAAGAAGCTCGGCATCGGCTGATAGCCGCCTCGCGATGCGGCCAGGCCGCATCGCGTACCTTACCTCTGAAGAGCCAGCAACATGACCGCAGCTGAAACAGCCGAGCCCGGCGACGCCATCATTCGTTTTGACCGTATCGTGAAACGCTTCGGTGGCGCGCAGGCGCTGGCAGGCGCCTCCTTTGCTGTGCGACGCAGCACCGTGCATGGCCTCGTCGGTCAAAACGGCGCCGGCAAATCCACACTCATCAAAATCCTTGCCGGCCTGCATAGGCCGGACGAAGGGCGCATTGAAATCGAAGGACGCGGCTACGAAAGCCTGACGCCGCATCTTTGCGAAGAGCTTGGCATCCACTTCATCCATCAGGACCGCCTGTTGGTGCCGACGTTCACTGTCGGGGAAGCGCTTTTTCTCGGCCGCGAAACACGCCTTCCCGGAACACCGTTCCTCGATCGCCGCGCCATGCAGCGGCGGGCAGAAGAAATCCTTCTCAACTACTTCGGGCTGCGGCTGGCGAAAGACGCTCTGATTAGCGAGCTTTCCACTGCCGAACGACAGATCGTGCAGATAACTCGTGCCCTGCTCAACCAACCCAAGGTGCTGGTCTTCGATGAGCCAACGGCAGCGCTGGTGCGGCGTGAGGCGGAAACGCTCTTCCGGCTAATCCGACGCCTTCGCGACGATGGCGTCAACATCATCTATATCTCTCACTACCTCAACGAGATCGAGGAACTGTGCGACCACGTGACGGTCCTGCGCAACGGCCTCGACGTCGCCTCCTTGCCCATTGCCGAAACCTCGGCGAAGGGCATCGCCGGACTGATGATCGAGCGCGATATCACCGAGATGTTCCCGAAGTCACATGTCGAGCCGGGCGCTGAAATCCTCAGGGTCGAGGCTCTATCGGCACCGAACCGTTACGACAATGTCGGTTTCACGCTGCGCCGTGGCGAGGTGCTTGGCATCACCGGTCTGCTAGGATCCGGAGCCAAGGATCTCATCCGTACGCTCTTCGGGCTGGAACAGGCGGCATCCGGTCGGATCGAGATGGACAGCAAGGCTGCGCAGTTGCGCAACCCCAGACAAGCCGTCGAGCGAAGCGTCGCATTGGTGCCGGAAGATCGGCGTGGCCATGGAGTGGGTCTCGATCTCAGCCTGACCGAGAACATAACCTTGTCGAGCCTTGCGCGATATACCCGCTTCGGCTTCCTGAAGCGGAAGCGTGAACGCTCGGACACCGACGACCTCATTCGGCGCCTGCAGATCAAGACCACCGGACGAGACGCCCTGGTGCGCACACTTTCCGGTGGCAACCAACAGAAGGTCGCAATTGCCAAATGGCTGAGCCGTCAATCGGAGATCTACCTCCTGGACGAGCCGACGGTCGGCGTCGATATCGGCTCCAAGGTGGAGATCTACGCGTTGATCGGAGAGCTCGCCGCCCGTGGCGCCGGCGTCATCGTTCTTTCCTCTGATCTGCCCGAGCTTGTGGGCATTACCGATCGGATCCTCGTTTTCTTCCGCGGGCGTGTTGTCCGCGAACTCGTCTCCTTAGACACCACAACGGATGAAGTGCTGGCGGCATCGACCGGCGCTTCGGAAGGATTGCGCCATGTCGGCTGATGTTCAGTTCGCTTCCCTGCCCGCCATTGCCGACAGCGACGCACCGAAATCCAGGGGCAATCTCGCAGCCGCTGCACTTCGCTTCGGCTCGTTGCTCGTCTTTGCCTCCATTTTTGTCGTCTTCTCGCTCACCGCTCCTTATTTCTTCACGGTCGGCAACATCGGGAATGTTCTCGGTCAGTCGGCCATCGCAGGCGTTCTTGCGATCGGCTTGACGATCGTCCTGATCGCCGGAGGCTCAAACGTGGTCACTGGCGGCATCGATCTGTCGCTTGCCGCCAATATGGGCTTGAGTGCTGCGGTCTATGCTTCGCTCATTCAACTCGGCTACGGCGATGCGACTGCCGCCGCAGGAGCAATCCTCACCGGGTTTGCGATCGGTGCCGTCAACGCTGCCGCCGTCGTGCTCGCCGGTATCGTGCCGCTTCTGGCAACGCTTGCCGTGATGAATGTTGTTGCCGGCCTTGAACTGGTTCTGACTGAGAATACCGTGGTACCCGCCTCCACCGACGTGCTGAGCGCGATCTCGACGTCTGACAGCTTCGGAGTGCCGATCCTCGCCTATATCCTGATCGGCTTCACAGCCATTGTGGCGGCGATCATCCAGTACACGCCACTCGGGCTGCGGCTTTACGCGGTCGGTGATTTTCCAGACGCTGCCCGCGCAGCTGGCCTTCCCCTCAAGCGTCTTGTCGCCGGTGCGTTTATCGCAAGCGGCCTCTGCGGTGGCCTCGCCGGTATTCTCTCGGTGTCCTATCTCAGCGGCAGCACGACGGGTTCCGGGGAAATGCTCCTGCCAGTCGTCGTCACCGCCCTGCTTGGTTCGGTGTTTTCGCGCCGCCTTGTGCCGACGGTCACCGGCACCCTGATATCGGCGCTCTTCGTCGGCTTCCTCGTCAACGGCTTCCAGCTTCTGAACCTGCCGAGCACGCTCGTCAGCGGCGTCCAGGGTCTCCTGATCCTGATGGTCGTCTCCGCCACGACCTTGCTACGCAAAGGGGAGATCTGACCATGTCTGCTTCAATTTCCGCCGGGCGACCGCTTGCCAGTCTTTCCCGGTATGGTCTGATACTCGCTCTCATCGCCGTCTTCTCGATCTTCTCTGCTGCCGCTCCGACCTTTCTGACGCCGGGCAATCTGCAGAGCATTCTCGTCAATAACTTCACGCTGCTTGCCATCGTCTCGATTGCCATGACGCTCGCGGTGTCGGCTGGCGGGATCGACCTCTCGGTCGGCACCGCAGTTGATTTTGCAAGCTTCGCGTTCGTTTCGCTCGTTCTTGCCGGCCAACCCGTCGCGCTCGCACTGCTCGCGGCCCTCCTGGCCGGCGCCCTTGTGGGAGCCTTCAACGCGATCCTGATTTCTGCAATCGGGGTGTCGCCGTTCCTGGCAACACTCGGCACACTGTTCATTGGCCGCAGCATCCAACAGCTACTGACGAATGGCGGCAATCCCGTCTATCTGCCCCCGAACGGCGTGCCCTATGCCTTCCGCTTCCTCGGGCACGGAACCATCGCAGGCCTACCAGTTCCACTTCTAATCGCTGCCGTCGTGATCGCAAGCGTCGCAGTGCTGTATTCTCAAATGCGTTTTGGTCGTGTTGTGCTATCCATCGGCATCCAGCCAAGCGTGGTGCGCTATTCTGGCATCGCGCTCGGACGAGATGTCGCTGTCATCTTCGTTCTCGCAGGCACGGTCGCAGCAATTGCCGGCATCATCCTGACCTCCACCGTCACGGTCTACATTCCCTCATCAGGCAATGCTTTCCTGCTGAATGCGATCGGCGCCACGTTCATCGGTACAACCTTCTCGCCACTCGGCCGGCCGAACGTCGCCGGTACGGTGCTCGGGGTCCTACTTCTCAGCATCGTGTCCAACGGCCTGCTTTTGACCGGACTGAACTTCTACTGGCAGCAGGTCGGCACCGGCAGCCTTATCTTCGCCGTGCTGGCATTCAGCTTCATCAACCAGAAAGCGGTCGGCGCTTGATCGCGGCCGAACCAAACTAATGCAGGAACAGTGACATGAGCCGAGAAATCAGGCTGAACGCCTTCGACATGAACTGCGTCGGACACCAATCGCCCGGGCTCTGGCGCCACCCGCGCGACAAATCCTGGACCTACAAGGATCTCGATTACTGGGTGCATCTTGCCAAGACGCTCGAGCGCGGGAAGTTCGACGGGCTCTTCATCGCTGACGTGCTCGGGGTCTACGACGTGCTGAACGGCAATGTCGATGCGGCGCTGCGCCATTCGGCACAGGTGCCGGTCAACGATCCGCTGCAGCTCATCCCAACCATGGCCTATGAGACCGAACACCTCGGCTTCGGGCTGACCGCATCGCTCTCCTTCGATCACCCCTACACCTTCGCCCGCCGGATCTCCACGCTCGATCACCTCACCAAGGGGCGGGTGGGCTGGAACATCGTCACCTCCTACCTAAACAGCGGTGCCCTCAATGTCGGCCAGCCCGCGCAGACGAACCACGACAATCGCTATGACCTCGCCGACGAGTATCTCGAGGTCTGCTACAAGCTTTGGGAAGGCAGCTGGGAGGATGACGCCGTCGTCCGTGACCGCCAGAAGGGCGTTTTCACGGACCCTCGGAAAGTGCACCCGATCCGCCATGCGGGCAAGCATTTCACCGTGCCGGGCATCCACCTCAGCGAGCCCTCCCCACAGCGCACACCGGTGCTCTATCAAGCGGGCGCCTCCAGCCGTGGCAAGGACTTCGCCGGCGCTCATGCCGAGTGCATTTTTGTCGCCGCACCGTCGAAAGACGTGCTCAAGCGCTATGTCGCCAATGTCCGGCAGGCGGCCGAGCGGGCCGGCCGCAACCCGCGCGAAATCCTCGCCTTCAATCTGCAGACGGTCATCCTCGGCGAAACGGACACCGAGGCGCAGCGCAAATTCAACGAGTACCGGCAGTACGCATCCTTTGAAGGAGCGCTGACGCTGATCTCAGGCTGGACGGGGATCGACTTTGGCCAGTTCGGCCCGGACGAGGTGCTGCGCCACCGCCATACCAATGCCGTGCAATCCGCCGTCGAGACCTTCACGACGATCGATCCGAGCAAGGAATGGACCGTACGGGAAATGGCCGATTGGGTCGGTGTCGGCGGCTTCGGACCCGTCTTCGTCGGCTCACCATCGACAGTCGCGGACCTGATGCAGGAATGGGTCGAGGAGACCGACGTCGACGGTTTCAACCTTGCTTACACGGTAACCCCGGAGAGCTTCGAGGACGCGGTCGAGCTACTGGTGCCGGAACTCCAGAAACGCGGGGTCTACAAATCGGAGTATCGACAGGGAACCCTTCGCGAGAAGTTGGGCGGCACAAGCCCTCGCCTGCGGACGCCGCATCCAGCCACCGCCTATCGCAATCTCGCAAACACGACGAAGCTTGCCGTGTAAGGCGGATAGGAAACAACGGCAAGAAGCTTATGACGTCTTCACACATGCGGTCCAATGTTTGATCATTGCCGGCTCGGCTCAAGAAGCAACCTAAGACGTTACCGTGCTGAGCTTCGACGAACTGCCGGCAAAATTGCGCGCACGACTTAGCTTCCTAAAGGGCGAAGGGCCATCGCGTTGAGCGGGGAGAGAAGCCACGCGGGAAATGGTCCGCGTTTGGCTTTTGTCGCCAGGCGCCCTTAGCTTAGCGCGCCAACACGCCGATCCGAGTTGCGTGAATAGCCGAGCTTCTCGGATATTTCCGATGCCGCGTCGAGAAGACTCTCAAGGTAGGCCGCCCGATTGCGCAAGCCATCTTCGCGCGGCGCGACTAAGCATAGCGTCGCGATGCATGCGCCGTCCGCCTGATGAATCGGCACGGCGAAGCAATACGTAAAGTTCTCGACTTCGCTGTTGAAGGTGAAATAGCCGTCTCGCGCCGCGTTGCGGACTTGGCCGATGAAGTCGGCCTGATCGAGGCGCCTGCCGTTCGGCAGCACGAAGTCATCCGGTGGAATGAGGTCAAGGATCTGGCGGTCGGACAGGTGTGACACGAGCAGCCGCCCCGAAGCCGTCCAGGGTATCGAGACGAGTTCGCCGACATTTGAGGAAATGCGGAACGGGCGGATACCTTCCCGCATCATAGCCACCGTATACTTCGTACCCTCGAGGACGCACATCTGCGCCGTCTCCCGGGTTTCCTCTGCGAGGCGGATCAGCATGCGCTCGCATTCGCGCATGAGGTCGAACTGTTCGGCATAGGCGGTGCCGAGGAAATAAAGCCGACGGCCGAGATAGACCCGGCCATCGTCCTGATAGTAGTCGAGCATGCCATGGCTGAGCAACAGGTTGACGAGCTCGTAGACCGAGGAGCGCGGCGCGCCGATCTCGGCGGCGATCTCGTTTGGCCGCATGGGCTGGCGCCTCACGCGCAGGAATTCGAGGATCTCAAAGGCACGATCCAGTCCTCGGGTGCGCCGCGACACTGTGTCGACACCAGCCTCAGCCATGCTTTTCTCCAGTATTAGGCGCGATCCGCGCGGTAGGCAACGCAGTCAACTTCGACCTTGCAATCGACCATCATGCGTGATTGGACGCAAGCGCGCGCCGGAGGGTTTTCGCCGAAATAGTCGGCATACACGCCGTTAAAGCTCCAGAAGTCGCGCGGATCGTCAAGCCACACGCCCACGCGTACGACGTCTTCAAGGCTGTAGCCCGCCTCATTGAGAATGGCAATCAGGTTTTCGATCGCCTTTCGGCTCTGGGCAACAATTCCGCCACCGACAATCTCCCCCTTTTCCATAGGGACCTGACCGGAAACATACAGCCAGCCGCCTGCTTCGGTGGCTCGGGCGAAGGGAAGTGGTTGTCCGCCTGCACCTGTTTCACCGGCCCCATAACGCTTGATCGTCATTCTTTTCACTTTCTCTTTTAGTTGAAGCTGGATGTCTTCAGGAACTCAGCCAAGCGCTCGGTCTTCGGCCTCACGAACATCTCCTTTGGATCACCCTGCTCGCAGATGACCCCTTGATTCATGAAGATGACACGCGATGACACTTCGTAGGCAAAGCGCATCTCATGGGTGACCAGCAGCATGGTCATGCCGTCTGCCGCGAGACCCTTGATCACCTGCAGCACTTCACCCACCAGTTCGGGATCAAGAGCCGAGGTCACCTCATCGAACAGCATAAGGCGTGGTGACATTGCGATTGCACGGGCGATCGCCACGCGTTGCTGCTGGCCACCGGAAAGCTGTCCTGGGTAATGATTGGCTCGTGCCGACAACCCGACGCGGTCGAGCCAACGCTCGGCGATTAAGCGCGCTTCGGCTTTCGGCATCTTCTTGACCTTGATGAGGCCAAGCATGACGTTCTGGGCTGCAGTCATGTGCGGGAACAGGTTGAATTGCTGGAAAGCCATTCCCGTAAGAGCGCGTTGACGGGCAATCTCCTTCTCGGTCTTGCGCCGACGCGTCGATCCTTGGACGTGGTAGCCGATCTCTTCGCCATCGAGGCTGATCGTGCCGCCCTGGAATTCCTCCAGCATGTTCACGCAGCGCAGCATCGTGGTCTTGCCCGAGCCGGACGAGCCGATGATTGAAATGACCTCGCCTTCCTGCACGGAGCAGTCGACGCCCTTGAGAACCTCGTGTTGGCCGTAAGTTTTGCGCAGGCCCTTGATTTCAAGCATTGTCTTGGCCATCGATCGGCCTCCTCAGGATGGAAGGGCAGTCTTGCGCTCGACGAATTTGCCGAAACGCTCGATACCGAAGTTGACGACGAAATAGAGGGCTCCTGCCAGGAAGTAGAACTGCAGACTCATGAAGTTGCGGGAGATGATCTCCTGCGTGCGCAGCAGCAGCTCCGCTACACCGATAACCGACAGCAGGGTCGATGCCTTCACCATTTCCGCCGCCGTATTGACCCAGGCTGGCAGGCACTGGCGCAGGGCTTGGGGCCACAGGACGGAGGTGAACGTCTGCGTGAACGTCAGTCCGATCGCTTTTGCAGCTTCGGTCTGTCCCTTCGGGATGGCTTGCAGGGCACCGCGAACGATCTCACCGACGTGGGACGAACAAAATATCGCCAGCGCCACAACGCCCGCCGCGAATGGTCCCAATTCGATGCCCACGGCGCTCGAGACGTAGTAGCTGGCGAGGACAAGGACCAAAACCGGCGTGCCGCGGATCACGTCCGTATAGGCCCTCACGATCAGGCGCAGCACACCGTTTCCATAAACCAGAGCCAGACCGACAAAGATCCCGAGCACCGAACCTGCGAGGATGGCCAGCAGGGAAATCGACACCGTCATCGCGACGCCATTCACGATGACATGGCGGGCGATCCAAAGTTGATCGAGAAAAGTTTGAGACATTGGCTTACCTCGGCAATGCCAGACGCCGCTCGACAAGGCGCATCAGGGCGGCAATGAGGAAACAGGTGACGACATAGAGAGCCGATGTGACTATCCAGGTCTCGATGACACGGAAGCTCTCGACGTTGATCTTGCGCGATGCAAACGTCAGCTCGGGCACGGCGATCGTTGCGGCAAGCGACGTGTCCTTGAAGAGAGAGATGATTGTCGACGATAGCGACGGCAGAACGTTGCGGATCATCAGTGGCGCTATGATCGAGGTGCGTATCTGCATCGACGTTAGGCCAATCGCCATTCCGGCTTCCGTCAATCCCTTTGGAATAGAGAGAAGTCCCGCGCGGAAAACTTCCGCCAGATACGCTCCCGATTAGAGCGATAGAACCAGGACGAAGCTCTTTACCTTGTCGAGCCGGAAGCCGATCTGAGGCAGCGCAAAGAACACAAACAAGACGAGAACGAGGATCGGCAGATTTCGTATCACAGTAACATAGGAGCGCGCCGGCACGACGATGAGGCGGTTCCTCGAAAGCAGCGCGAAAGCTACAAAAAGACCGAGGACAGCCCCGATCAGGATCGAGATCACCGCCAAGCCGAGGCTCAACATCAAGCCGCTAAGTAGGAAATCGAAGTTGCGCCAAACGGCAGCGAAATTCAGCGTATAACCCATTGTAGGCCGCCCCTCCAGAAGCGGGAGCGGGATGGACCCGCTCCCTTGGGCCATTTACTTGTATTCGACCGGGAAGCCGATTTGCGGAGGCGTCAGATCCTTGCCAAACCAGGTCTTGAACGATTTGGCATAGGCATCAAATTCGACACCGGTCATGGCCTCGTGAAGGGCGGTATTGACGAAATTCAGCCAATCCTGGTCGCCGCGCTTGACGCCGCAGGCATAGGTCTGCGGATTCCAACCGAAGCCTGCATCCTTATACTTGCCGGGGTTTTGGGTCATGTACCACGCCAGCGAGGACTGGTCGGTGGCCACGGAGTCGGCACGGCCGGATTCCAATGCCTGATAAATCAGGTCTACGGAGTCGTACTGGTCGACCGTCGCTTCCGGAAGCGCAGCATGAACCATAGCTTCTGCATAAACATTCTGCAGGACCGAAATCGTCACCGATGAGCCGGCAGCCTTAAGCGCTGCGTAGTCGGCATACTTGCCATCAGCCTTCAGCATCAGGCCGACACCTTCACGGTAGTAGGGAATCGTGAAGGCGATCTGCTGGGCTCGCTCGCCCGTCACCGTCATGAACTGGCAGGTGATGTCGACCTTGTCCGTGGTGATGTTCGGAATGCGGGCGTCGGAGGACTGATTGACGTACTCGATCTTCTCAGGATCGCCAAAGAGAGCCTTAGCGATGATGTGACCCATATCGACGTCAAATCCCTGGAGCTTGTCATCGGCGCTCTTGAAGTGCCAGGGCGCATTGGTGCTGCCCGTCCCCATGACGAGGTGACCGCGAGCAAGCACCTCGTCGAGCTTGCTCCCGTCGGCGAGAACCGGGTGGGAAAGGACTGTGGCTGCGGCCAAAGCGATAAGGCCGACACGAAAAGAAGATGTCATGGCGTTCCCCTTGTGAACATTTTGCTTTTGTCCAATATTCCGGACATGTGTCTGTTTTATTGGATTAGCATAGGAAGCGGCATCGGTGATGAATTGTCAAGCCGCATCGCCAAAAAAGCTGCAACGCTCAAAGTTGACTGCTTTTTGGGCAGCGCAGCATTTCGTTTGTCGAGGTAGGCACGCCCTCGACGAGCCCTCCCTGACCGCAATCTACGATTGATCGCCAACGATACTATTTCCGAGAAGGATGGACGGCCGACGTCGGTCACCTGCGTGAAAATTGGGGCTCTGTGAACGAAAGCTGGCCGAGAAACACTCACGCACGGCCGGCGCCGCCGTCCGATCCATGGAAATGTCTCCGCCCGAAACGATTGCGCGCGCCGCTCATACGCGCTGGCAGACTGCTCCGAAATCGTCGCAATCACCGTCGGCCAATTGACGGAACGTCTATTCACCTAAAGTCGATCAATCCATTTCGATCAAGTTGCCATAGAAATCTCGCCATCTTACGTCTAAGTAAGCGCGAGCTTTCGAAATTAGGTGACCCCTGAAATGCACAGCGATACAAACTTCCATGAAGAGGCAAGATTGCTTGCGCTTCTGGCAAATGAAAAAAGGCTCGTGATTGCCAGCCTTCTCCTGGACAATGAACTGAACGTCGGCGAGCTCGCGAAACGAGTTGGTCTTTCGCAGTCGGCTCTATCCCAGCATCTGGCGAGACTACGTGAAGGCAACATCGTAACAACACGACGTGACGCCCAGACAATCTACTATTCGACAACCCACTATGGCGTTCGAAAAATCCTTTCGACCCTCAATGAAATCTGTGCTCCCGCGACGTTGAAAACTGCGAGCTAAACTTCTGGATGGCGCTCAACTACTAAGAAGTAGCAACTTGCGGAAGAATAAGGGCTGCGCCATCTTCTCCTCATAGCGGTCTTTGAGGAGCGGCCATGATACCCGAAGGCGATTATCTGTTTTCCACGCAAATCTCAGGCGAACCGATGCCTGATGCTGGATTGTTTACCTGGGACCTTAGGAGCAATCTCGTCTATGC
>Ga0123342_1007253_pt1 | contig 14757 bp, 11 predicted proteins | sample Turbeawhitnodule_FD_89960 | JGI IMG/M metagenome (GOLD analysis project Ga0123342, IMG submission 89960) | Root nodule microbial communities of legume samples collected from Mexico - Turtle bean Mexico white nodule | ecosystem: Host-associated > Plants > Roots > Nodule | place: Mexico: Nepantla...
GTTATGGTCCCAAAACAAACAATCGGTTGTTTCCTCGAATCAATCGGTTGTTTTGGTTCTAACAGTTCAACCATTTGAAAAACAGTTTTCAATCTTTTCTTAAAACATCTAAGTATAAACAATTGGTTTTTTCGATAAAACAATCGGTTGTTTTAACTTAGTTTGAAAACATTTTACTTTCACAAAGGTTGAGAATGCCTATGCTTTAGATTCGATCAAGGGGTGGATTAAAACACTCAAACTACCCCAGAACTATACTAAACCAGCACAGCAACAGCAAGCACAGCCAGGGCTTCAACATCCTTCAAAGGGTTTGAATTCTTCAAAGCTTGAACATCACTTGGTTCAACAGCCTTAACCATGTTGAAAGAGTACTTGGCCAGTCCCCCTATTCTTGGTAAGCCAGTCCCAAGTACCCCTATTTGTCTTTATTTTGCGATTACAAATCGGGCGATCAACTCAGCCATTTTGCAAGATCAAGATAAGGTCTAGAAGCCAATCTACTTTGTGAGTAAGGTACTGTAGGGACCGAAAACTCGGTATCAGGCTATCGAGAAAGCCGCATTAGTCGTGGTGTTTATAGCTCGGCGACTTCGCCACTATTCTCAAAGCTTCACCTTAATCGTGATGACTGATCTGCCCATTCGCAAGTTCATTCAAAAGCACGATATAGTAGGTCGGATGGTCCATTGGGCTGTGGAGTTATCCGAGTTTGACATTTAGTATGAAACTCGAGGGCCAATTAAGGGTCAGGTGTATGTTGATTTCATGGTAGAACTTTCGTCTGAGAACCCTCAGTCTTATCTCTATGACTTCCAGTGGGTCCTTTCAGTAGATGGATCCTCCAACCAACAAGGGAGTTGAGTTGGGGTCATTTTAGAGGGACCAAATGGGTTGTTAATCGATCAAGCCCTGAGGTTCGCGTTTAAGGTGAGAAACAATCAAGCTGAGTATGAGGCCTTAATAGCATGGATGTTGCTAGTCAAGGAGTTAGGAGCTCAGAGTTTTTTGGTGAAGAGTGACTCGTTGCTTGTCACTTGGCAAGTCACAGATGAGTACCAGGCCAAGGATCCGCATCTAGCCTCATATCTTAGGTACGTAACAATCTTGAAAGCTATCTTCTCTACGTTCGACCTCATTCACGTTCCTAGAGAGCAAAACTCTCGAGCAAACCTGTTGTCAAAATTGGCTAGTTTAGGGAAGGGAGGTCAGTAATCTAGGAGACATTAAAGTCACTCAGGACATCTGAAGAAGGACCAACCGAGGTCGACCATGTGGAGGTTTTAGGGATCAGCTCAAGAAAGGGGAGAAGGCATTGAGAAATGATTGCGTGAAATATGCACAATGCTGTCAGAAATGTTAAAAGCTCGCTGATTGGCACCACGAGCCAGTTGAGGAGTTGCGCTCCATTTATAGACGATGGCCCTTCCATACATGGGGAATAATCATTTTAGGTTCTTTCCCTTTGGCGATATGTCAGATGAAATATCTCATTGTGGCCATTGAGTACTTCACCAAGTGAGTTGAAGCTGAGCCAGTGGCACAGATGATTGCTCACAAGGTGCAACAATTTGTGTGGAAGAACATTGTGTGTCATTTTGGGATTCCGAGGCACCTAGTGTCCAACAATGGAACCCAATTTACTAGTCAACAATTGGGTAAGCTATGCTCGGAGCTCGGGATAAAGCATCTATTTGCCTCGGTAGAACACTTTCATATGAATGGTCTGGTTGAATCAGCTAACAGAGTTCTTTTAAGAGGGTTGAAGAGGACGTTAGGAAAGGCAAAGGGAACATGGTCAGAAGAAGTTCCCAAAATTTTGTGGGCCTATCACACTACCCCTCAACCAACAACTAAAGAGATGCCCTTCAGTTTGGTATATGGGTCAGACGCCATGATACCAATAGAAATAGAAGAGAACTTTCCTTGATTCCAAAGCTTTGTTGTTGAGGAATCTAACAAAGAAAGGAAGGTGAACCTGAACTCGTTAGACGAGGTGCGTGAACATGCCCGTATTAACTCGAAGGCTCAAAAAGAAGGGTAGAGCTGAGGTAAAAGACCAAGACGAGACCTTGCCAGTTCAAGGTTGCCGACTTGGTGATGCGAAAGGCCCATATCTACCAGTTAGAAAACAAGTTATCTCCAAAGTGGATTGGCCCGTTTCGCGTAGTCGAGGTGCTCGGGAATTGAGCATATAGGCTGGAAACCCTAGAGGGGGGAGCCATTCCTCGAACGTGGAACGTGGCAAACCTCAATTTTTACTTCAGTTAAGATATTTGGTTTTAATGATTTCTTTCTTAACAATGTGATGAGTAAGGTGATGCTCTTTTTCCCCTGAAGGGGTATTTAACGAGGTCATCTAGTGCTAAATTTGTTCTTGAAAGATTGTATATTAGTTTTGTTGGTTTATTTGAGTTAGCACACGATAAGTCGACCTAACTCGATGTGAGTACGAGTACCCGAGCATAAGGACCCTATGAGACTAGTTTGTCTGGTGATTTCCTTGATCTAAGTGTCAGGTAAGACGACCTAACTCGGTCTCAGTACGACTACCCGAGTATAGCCGCCCTACGCGTAAATTGGTTATCTAGTGTTAGGTAAGACGAACTATCTCGGTGTTAGTACGACTACTCGAGTATATGCGCCATGTGCGTGAAACGATTATCTAGTGTCAGGTAAAACGACCTAGCTCGGTGTTAGTACGACTACCCAAGTATAGGCGCCCTGTGTGTAAAATTGATGTAAGGGAATTATTTGGCAAGGTAAGTTGCCTTAACTCGGTGTAAGAATGACTACCCGAGTATAGGCACTCTACAGATTGATTTGTTATGACTAAGTTGTTTGATATGGTGCAAGGTAACACGACCTAACTTCGTGTAAAAGCGATCACCCGAGTTTAGGTGCTTTATGAAATGATCAAATGATGCATAGTGGAATCCTTCAATTATATATGTGGTAGGTGGGGTTAGCTCAGTGCACAAGTAGTTATCTGAGTTTAGGTGCCTTGAGAGATGAATGAATCATTCTTAGCGCGGAATAAGACGAATGAGCTCAGAGAAAGTACGATTATCCGAGTAGGCACTCTCCGAAGTAAGGCTTAGAGAAGTCATGACATGCGACATTTGGTCAAGTTTGTAAAACAAAGCTACACAAGTCAAGATTAAGTATGGGCTCACTTTAGTTATGGGTTTAAGGTTCATCGAAAGGTTAGTTCTTTGTTAAGTGGGAATTCCATGGTTTTTCATGCTTAGCCTCGCCTAAGTTAGATTTTCGTTATACTTATTACTTCATGCTCAGGAGGTAGAGATGAATTAGTATGAGTAATGGGGTATTCGCGTGTGTATAGATAGTAGTTATGTAAAGGCATTTGCAATAAGGCAAGAAAGTTGTTATTTTCATATTCAAGCTAGCAGAAGCTTGCTATATGGTGTGTGTTAAGATAAGTTAAGGAGTAAGGCATGCATTTGTAAAGGTATCAAAATAACTATACATGATAAGGCAAGTCAAAGATGTGAAATGAGGAAAAGAAAAGGTATTGATAACATAAATCCATAAAGTGTTCAAACTGCTCAAATGGTAAGAGAATTTAGCATATTTTAGATCATAAAATGTTTAAGTTAATCATCCCTTAGTTGCCCATCGACCATGGTTTTACTGGGCCGAGTTCTGAGTAGTCCAGATCGGGATGGAGTGTTGAAGCTTGTTCGATGGTTGTCTCGAATCCTACAATGTAGGATTGGGCAGCATCTTGCTTAAAAGATTCCCTGGTCTTGGTGAGGTCCTCCGCTTGGTGGGTTAACTCATTCCCCAACTCTTCAATTTTGGACAAGAGTTTGTCCTTCTCTTTTGCTAAGCTTGAAGCTTCTTGAGCGTTCTTGGCCGCTTGGTTTCTTCATGAAGATCAGTAAGGCGTGTGGCTTCAGCTTGGGCATGGTCGTTCAAGCGGTTGATCTCAGGTTGTAGGTGTTCTACCTCCCTCTGAAGCTCCACGACCCTTTGATCTTTAAGTGGTTAATAAGTGGTAGTAGAGTTATCTTTACCAAGAGTAGGAAAAGAGGAGTACCAGTATAAGCCTTCAAAGCACCATGAATGTACTCTTTGGTTATTAAGTAGGAGGTGCCAAAGACGATCTTCAGACTCGATAGGAATTGGTAGACCCCTTGATCTTTTGGTGATAGATCTTTCAAGCGCCGAACACTCTGGAATTTTGGCTCAGGGGTCCAATATAGGGGAAATCCATCCAAAAGGGTTGAAACTCCTGTTGAGGCTCGAACTTTAACAAATTTTCCTTTCAAATTCTTATATGAAGACTGGAAGAGGGAAAGCAAGGCTCTTCTAGGGGCACCGTTCAGGGACACCCACAGTATGTGACTTCAACAGACGACGAGATGTCGAACTGAGCACACAAAATAATAAAAGCACGGATGAATGCCCAACTATTAGGGTGTAGCCGGGCAGGAGTGACATTGAGCTCGGTCAAAAGTTCTTTTTCGAAGATGGACAAAGGGAGATGTAAGAGGACCTTTTTGAAAAAGGTAGCATAAAAGAAACAGAACGGACCCTCGGGGTCCGAGGACTCATCACAACAGATGGGCTTGTCCTTTCTATAGTCTACGATTTTTACATTACTCTCATATCTCTTACTCATGGTACAACAATTCTCTCTTAACTCTCTAAAACGCAAATGGTATAATAAGATGTTTCTTTCAAAAGGTATTTTTTGGCCCAATGGTACATAACACTGTAATCCATCGTAGAGATAACTAACACACAAGCATAAACACAAACAAGATACAAGCAGTTTAGGGCAGAGAAAATGAGTCCAAAGAAAACAACAGTTCAGACAAAGAAGGCGAATCAAAAGAAAATCCTAGTTCATACAGTGCAATCGGTAAGATGAAACAATATTCGACAATAAAGAATAGTAACGGGAAAATACCTGGTGTGGTAGCTGATTGGAAAGAAGAAGTGTGAAGGAAGCTTTTTGGTGCAGGAGAGGTTTGAGAGCGCAAGAGTTTCTAAGTATGAAGGTTACGTGAAGAGTAAGAGAGGAGAAATGGCTTTATAGTGTTTAAAGAGGGAAATGAAGCGGCAACGCTTCCTGGGCGCTGATGCACATGCCACGTGGATGCCTCGGACTTAGTGTGGTGAGATGTCTCGTCAAGGAGCGCTTCAGTAACTGCGCCTCACCTACCCGCTGGGGAAAATGTCGTGTCAGCCGCCAAGTGCTTGTAAGCCCTTTTGCCTAGTCGAGCTCGGCTCGAACCTTGGGGCTTGTGTACTGGACAAGAGTGCTCGGAACCTCGGTCCAAGCACTTTGGTATGGTCAGCTCAGTTTTTGGGCCAACATGGGCCCAAAGGGTGGATCAGGAGCTCGGCCCAAGCGCTGGTAAGATAGCTCGAAAAAGATAGTTAAAATAGAAGAAATATTTTGTTTGTTTATAACACATGTTAATTAAATGCAAATAAAAATTGTTGAGAATAATGTTGTTAGCACTCGAGAATAATGGTGCCCTTGTAGACATAATATTTTTCTGTTGTTAGCCGCCGAAGATAAGAGGTGCACATAAACAGGTGGAGTGGTTTTTCTATTATGATTATATGCTTTCTGTTGAGATTATGTTAGTAAAAGTTGTTGAAGGAAAATCTATAAAAGGAGCTTAAGACCCCTGGTAAAGGTATCCTGTTTCTGAATACTTAAGACTGAAATTGAATACTTATTTTGTATGCTCTCACTGACTTGAACGTCGGAATGTGATTAAGAGGTAGAGCTCCATTTGTACCAGCAGAACGTTGTTCCAGTACACCAGGAGAAGACAGACTAGAAGCGAAGCCCTACATCCAGTCCAACGAAGATCAGACGAGAACATTTATATAACTTTTAAAATTTATATGCTAACAATATACTTTACGTTAAGCATAGTATCAAAAAGTAATGAATGACAACCTTTTTGCTACAATAAATCATGACAAAACATTGTTAATAATCCAGTCAAAATATTAACGTCGATCATATAATCCATACGAATATAGTCGGTTAACTTAATTTTAATTTTAAAATAAAATTAAAATTAAAATTTAACAAAATTAAAAATATCAAAATTAAAATTAGTTTAGTCGGCGTTAATTTTATTTGATTATAAAATTTATATTAATTTAAATTAATGTTGGTTAATGTTAATATTTTTAATTTTTGTTTAACCTACTGAGTTAGGTGCATGTTAATTTATGATTAATTTTTAAAGTTAATATCGACCTCACCAATTTTAATTTAATTTAATTTAATATTTATATTTATTTATGTTATTATAAGAAAATAATTGAATAAAAATTAATTTTAAAAATAAAAAATAATTAATTATTAAATAAATTAGATATTATTTTATAGATTAAAAAATAATGAATATTTAAAGTAATTTATAAATTAGTTTTTAAATTGATATTTTATTTAATTAGCTATAAATATTTTAGTTGTTGTTAGAATTTAAAGTAGTTAGTAGTTAATTGATACCAATTTAAAAATTAGTTTATATTTTTTTATTAATAATAGAAACTATTTTATATATTAATAATGTTTTTAGTTTATAAAATAGTATTTAATTTAATTAATATAGTAAATAATTATTTTTTATTTCTAACATTAGTTTTTATTTAATTATTTTTTTATAATATGTTAGTGTTAATTTATATTAGTAAAATTTATTTTTAAGTTAATATAATTTTATTTTTAAATATTTATTAAAATTTATACTATAATAAAATTAATAAATAAAAAATAATTTATGAAAAAAAATAATTAGATATTTTTTTATAAACTTAAAAAATTATTGATATCTAAATTAATTTTTATTATTAATAAATATTTATAAACTAGTCTTTAAATTGATATCTAATTAGTTATCAAGATTTTACTAATAATTTTAAATTATTCTTTATATTAATTAATCTATAATATAAAATAATTGATAGTTAAAATTTTAAAAATTAATTTATAAATTTTTATTAATAGTAAAAACTACTTTAAACATCAATAATTTTTTATTTTATAAAATAATATTTAATTTAACAATATAATATTTAATTATATTTAAAACTAATTTTTATTTAACAATTTATTTTAGTATTAGTTTCAATTTATTTATACTAATTTTATTAATTTGAATATTTATATTTGTTTATATTAATATTAATTAAATCAACACTATAATTTTATGCATATTTAATATTGATTTAATTTAATATCAATATAATAGACTCTATTAATGTTTATTAATATTTATTTAAGTTTGTATTAGTGTTAACCAATACTAGAATCTGCTTCCTGTGACTAAATCAACCTTTCCCTCCTCTTCGCCTCTTCGTCTCTTGTTTTGGGTTCAATTCCCTTCGATCTGGGTTCCATTGACCATCTTCAAGTTCTAGACCTTTCCAACAGTGGATACCATATGTTACCTAAACATCTCCTGCAACAATTTTTTTTGGTGTCAAATCCCGATAGAGTTCATAAGAAACCTTTCGAGTAACGCTATCGTCAATCTCTCGTTGAACTTGAACAACCTCACCAACCAAGTTCCCAACTCCGCTATGATACCAGTGGTTATTGAAGAAGCAACCAATGAACTTGTTAGTAAGGTTGAACTTGTTGATATAAGAAGAACAACATAAACATGAACATAAACATGTCCATGTCGAAGGTCAACATATCGCCGGTCGATGAAATGAAGATTTCCATGCGTGCGTAGTCGGTTGTCGTCGAAGGTATGCAAAGGTCAACATGATCGTCGGTTGATGAAGCGGATCGCCTGTCGATGTAACGGCGATCTCCATGCGTGTGTAGTCGGTGGTCGTCGAAGTTATGCAAAGGTCAACAAGATCGCCGGTCCAGGAAGCGGCGTTCTCCATATGTGTGTAGTCGGTGGTCACCGAAGTTATGCAATGTGCATGGGTAAATCGTCGCTCGACGAGGTGAATGTAGGTGGCCTCGGTTATGGGTGTTTCGGTAAAGTTGAATATTGCTTTGAGGTAACCTGTTGGTTATATTTTTGGGTATGGTCTTCTCACTTTAAGGTTGTTCTGCTCCAACCATAAAGGAGAGTTTCTTTTGTGGATGATAGGAAGTTCACTTCTGATTATTGTAATGGGTTGGGATATCCCTGAAATATCCCTTTAATTTTATTTATTCATTGCTGATAAAAAAAAAATGAACATGAACATGCTGCACATAAGGAAAACCTAACTTCAATATTATCTACAGTCACATGGAGATCCCAACTTCAACATTATTTAGAATCGGTTAGAAAAATACTAGATATAACCAATATTAGATAGAATCAATTATTTTAACTCTACTGTAAATTAGGTTAATCGACATTGCAAAAAGTCAATATTTAAAAGTAGATATTAATGAGCATCCATAATTTAAGAGATTATGACATCTGTAATACAAATTTAATATTATTTATTAATTAACGTTAACTTTTTTCTTTTAGTATTAATTTTTAATTAATATTAAATGTTAATTTTTTATAACTAATTTTTATAAAAGAAATAAATCATGATTACTTTTGCTGGATAGACATCTACCTGAGAAAATAAAATTACAAATAACTAATTTGTAAAACACAAAATTGTATACCTATGCTAAAATTTCGTTTTATCTTTTAAATTGTTTCTTATGAAAATACTCTAACAATCCTGGTAAAAAAAAAAAAAAAACTTTATTTGTGAACAAATAAAGAATAGTTTCGCACTTCTGCCAGGTCGCATATTATAGATTGACACATTTTTAAGTATATAAAGTGAAAGGTCTAGAATGTACTGCTGAAAGCATATTTAGAACGTAATAGTTAATAATATTCGAATCCATCAATATAATTAATGTATAGTCAAGTCAGGCACACAAAGTCCCATCTCTATGGTTTTTTGGCATGTCATCTTAGGATATGTTTAAACAGGATTAATCTTGTTTAATCAACATAAAGTTGAAAAAAAAGGATTCCTGTTCTCATATATATCGTCTTACTCTCATTTTGCAGGAATTAAGAGAGAGGTTCTTCTATTTTCTAATTTTATTTACTCATTTTTATCTATATTGATCATTTTTCTTTTAATGAAGGGCATTAAGATAATTTTCAAATATGAATTTGACAGTTATTTTTTTTTTTGTCTTATTATATCAAATAAGGCGAGCTTCTATTTGTTATCTAATGACAATTAAATTGTTACTAAATTCTGTCGCTACTAAATACTATATCGATTGTATAACTAATTAAGAGATATGGGCATGTTATTATTGTAATTTTTTTTAATTAATAAAAAAAATATCAAAGAATATGGATACAAGATTTTTAGAAAGAAATTAATATTTTTTTTAATTCTTAAATGTTTCTTTTTGTACATATGTCTAATATTTATTTTGTCTTTTATTATTCCAGTCTTTATTGACTCTTTATCTTATATTTGTCTTTTTAACTAGATCTAAAATGAGTGTACTGATTGTATATATTCAAACTCTATGCTTTGATTTAAGTTAGGAAAAGAAAATAGGAGAAATATTCATTCTCATATCCTTTGTCTTCCTTTTTCTCTTTTGTTCATCTTTGTTCATTAATTCTTTTGAAGGATCTTTATAATATTATTGGTATATGTGGATGATACAATATTGACAGGAAACAATAAATAGGAGATTGAGTGAATCAAACAAGCCTTGAATCAGACATTCAAGATTAAGGATCTTGGGGATTTAAGATGTTTTCTTGGTCTTGAAATAAAAAGAAGTAAGAAAGGGATAATGATTAATCAAAGGAAATATGCATTGGAATTGTTAACAAATGCAAATTTTTTAGCTTGCAAACTTGCACTTATTCCAATTGGTAATCATGCAAATCTTCTACAAGAAGTGTTCATTTCACAAATGTTCAAGCCTCCAAAAGATTGATTGGAAGACTTATGTATCTCACTAATACCCAACATGACATAACCTTTTATGTGCAACAACTTTCTCAATTTCTTGTCAAGCTTGCAATTGCTCACTATAATGCAACAATTAGAATTCTCAGATATATTAAAGGAGTTGTGTGTTTATTTTTCTTTTCCAACACTTCTGCTCATTTAAAAATTTTTTGTGATAGTGATTGAGGCACATGTTGTGATTCAAGACAATTAGTGACTGATTTTAGTTTGTATCTTGGGAGTTCTCTCATATCATGGAAATCAAAGAAGTAAGGAACAATATCAAAGAGTTCTTGTGAAGCTGAATACAGGACAATGACAATTGTTACATGTGAAATTCAATGTCTAACTTATCTTCTTCAAGATTTCAAAGTTCCTTTTGAGCAACCATCTCTTTTTATATTGGGACAATAACTCATCAAGATACATTATAGCAAATCTAATGTTTCATGAGCATTCGAAACACATAGAAATAGATATTCACATTGTTAGGGGAAATTTGAAGAAGGGTCTCATACATTTGCTTCCTAGTTGACATTTATATCGTAGTCTTAAGTCCTCAATATTTTAAGAGTATTATATGGATACAAGACTTCTAGAAGAAAACTAATATTAATTTTGCTTTTCTAATTCTTAGTTGTTTCTCTTTGTACATTTTTTTAGCCTTTATTTTGTCTTTTCTTATTTTAGCCTTTGTTGGCTCTTGATTTTAGATTTTGTCTATTTAGCTAGACCTAGTATGTTGTTTGTATATATTCTAACTCTATACCTTGATTTAAATAAGAAAAATAAAATACAAGAAATATTCATTCTCATATCCTTTGCTTTCCCTTTTCTCTTTGTTCATCTCTGTTATTTTTTTTAATAAGAATTTATAAATATAGGAATATATGAATATATGAGCTACTTCAATCATTCTACAAAAGCTTAATTATACAAAATTAATCAAGATATGTGATAATGGTTGTCCAGTAAATTTCAGCTCCTTTACAACGAATTTCAATATATACTGAATATTCCCATTTTGCAAGTTGGACCTATTTAGATATATAATATACATACAAGATCATGCTTATTTTCTAGAAACATCACATTATATTCATTTACTTTTATATTTTCTCATGATTTAGGCGTACTCTTGAGCATTTTGATTGTCCCTTCTATTATTCTTTTAACACATCTACTTTTGCATTTCATATTTGTTGTCCACCTTCCCAACTACTCCGTCTTTTTTTTTTTATTGTTATTAAGTAAGATATGCCTATTTTTCTGCATAATGAAGAGAGTCTAGCTAGTAGTAAAAAATACTTTGCCTCTTATATTAGACATAACAGTACATGAAAACATAAATCTTTCTCTTTACCTTTATACCTTGGCTTACACCTCTTTCACTTAGAATTTTACTTCCCTTGTGAGAGTTACTGTTGTTGTTTATATTCAATTTTACCACCCACTTTTGTATCCCTAGGGTTTATACATTAGGAAATTCCTTTTAATTAAAGGTATCAACTCTGATAGAGAAACTAGTTTGATGCCCTTACATGCCTGGTGACTTTTTATGGCAAGTGCACCGCCTTGTCAGAAGTAATAATGTGTCCCTAAGGAGGGATCGAACCCACAAGGAACAATTGAATATTCAATAAAAGCTTCGCTAAATAATAAATAGAATAATAAAATTTGTTGAGAGTTGTTATGATAGCAAGAATTAACAAGAAAACAAGTCAAATAGTTTGTTACTTCAAATGGAAAAATAGGGATTGGATTTCATCTATCTCACTCTTTTGTATTTGATTAACATGACAATATTGTGCCATTTGATTGATATTGATGCTTGTATGAAAATCATTTATATTGATTCCTCGCATATAAAATGATAAAGATGCTTCCTAAATATCGATTTCTCGCATATTTATAAAAACAACTTATCTTTTAAGATTAGACGTTGATAGCTATTAACATTTCAAGTCTATTCCTTACACTCAAATGTTAAGTATTATTGTTTAGGTCATAACCCTAAAAATACTTCCCAGTCAAATTTAAGGTTCTTGATCAAGAATTAGAAGCAAAACACTAATACCAATAATCAATCAAGAATAAAATATTATGTTAAAATATCACCTCAATACATGAGTTTGAAAAGATTACTCCCAATCCCAAAGGGTAGAATTAACCACACATCTTCTAACACCTTATATTCTCCCAATTGGGTTACAAGTCACTCAACGGTGTTTTTCTCTCAATCTTGCACTCTAGGGTTGAGCCTCAAGCCCCCTATTTAATCTAATTTGCTAGGGTTAGGTAACTTCCTGTATCGCGTTGATGGACTTGTTGATTAAAACATAAAATGGTCTAATGTATCTGACGCATTCTCGCTCAAGCGAGATGTAGCTTGCTCAAGCGAGAAAGACGTCGATTTTTTATAACGTCACTGGAGCATTCTCGCTCGAGCGAGAATGAGTTCGCTTGAGCGAGATTTCCTGTTGCTGAGTTGGGCTTTTTGGCGCTTTTATGCGTTCTAGGACATTCCAACTTTCTCTTTTTAGCTTATATTATTCATCTTTAGCCCAATCATCTCTATTCTTCCCTATAAACATGAAATTAACACCAAATTTGGGAATAAAATGTTCTTAATCAAATAAAGATCATAAAATATGTAAAAGGGAACAAATTCATAAATTCGGGATTATTTTATATGTAAATTAGAAATTAATACTCATCAGTGCTTATATTTTAATATGAAATATTACTGAAATTAGGCACTTATCAATGCCTTAACGTCTTGTAGCTTACCTCACTCATACACGTTACTTGGAATTCTAACTAGGACTTATAATCCATTTAAAGAAGTTTTTGGACACATGCATCAGTCAGAGTTACAAAATGTCCTTTTTATTTACATTTGTAATCCATGCCCACCTTTTCAGTTGTGCAATCCTGAAAATTTGTCCCCCTCACAAAATTTTCAAATATTACTTTGTTTTTATGTTTCTATAATCCTCTCATGACTATCATTCACATAGTTTTTCAAATTAAATTTTGATTTGGATTCAGCCCAGGTAGGTGGAATTGGTGAACATGGTTCACATTTGTGTTGTGGGATAGAGTTGTAGTACCTATCCATTTATAGCAAAGATAACACACACAAATTGTTTAGTATTTGGGATTGCACTTGTTTTGCATATGTGAGAAATACTTATCTCCCTCACAACCTGTACTGTTGTACAGGATCATATATGTTGATTTTAGTGAATATGTTTCTAATTTTTCTCCATTCCATTTCCAACCATCATCCCCATTCAATTTTGGCTTAAATTTTGTTAGTTCTAGCATGTCTAATTCTACTAAAAGCATTTCCCATACAAACCATTCCCTTCTCCAACCTATATCCCACTCCCATGTGTTATTGTTCCATTTTCCCATTTTCCCATATTAGATACTGTAGTTATCTTAAGATTGGAATTGCTATGTAGCCTAGCGTATTTTTTTTAGCTAAATGGTATTATTATTCCACTTGTCTAACCAAAGCTTAGTATTATTTCTTATTCCTAAACACCAAGTTATATTTTTTTTCAAACAGGTTTGCTAACATCCTACTCCACATATTTTCTTAAGATCGTCCACATTGTTGATTCATATTTCGATTGTTGCACGATGTTTAACTCCCTCCAATCCCCATTTTTAGAAATTAACATGTTCCTTTAAATTCCCTGTATTCTCTGTTGCAAACTTCCATTTTTCCAATATTGCCTCATTAATGGTTTGTACATCTCTTACCCTCCTAGTTCTTTTGATTTTTCATATTGGAAACCATTTCACCCAAGCTATTTTGTTATGTTCTAAGCCCCATCCCCACGAAATTTGTTTTTTATTTTCTTAAGTTTGTTTATTATCATTCTTGAGGATTTAAAGAAAGATAGATAAAATAAGACAAATCCTGAAATTATAGACTTAATGAGACAAACTCTTACAGCTAATGTTAAATGTCTACCTTTTCAATGTGTTAACCTCTTCCTAATATTATTAAGCATGGTAACTGACATCTTTGCCTTTCTCAGATTCTCCCCTATTGGGATCCCTACGTGAATGAAATTGTCATCTTAGAGCAATTTAGGATAGTAATGAGCTAGTTAATTTGATTATTTTTACACCCCAATTCCACCCAATATGCTTTTATGGAAATTAACTTTGAGACCAAATATCATTTCAAAACACATTAACACTGTTTTCAAAGTTAATATATTTTGAGTACTATTTTCACAAATGAAGGCGATTCCACATATTGTGGTGTAGCATACAAATTTCTAACTATCTTCTCCCAATTTTCATTCCATTTAACATCTTTAAACTCTTGGCTTGCCTTATAATTCCAACTAAACCCTTAGCCGCAACAATAAAGAGGAATTGTGTTAAGGGGTTTCCTAATTCCTTTGGTTGGCTTAAACTCATCAATTGGACTTCCATTAACAAGAATTGATATTGTCGTTGATGTCAAACATTTTGTAACTTGAATCACCTTTTACAAAATCCTAGTTTTTCTAGCATGTACTATATCACTACAAGAAAATCATGAAATAGAAACCAATTTGTAGAAACCAAAATAATTAGTTGCAATAGTAACTAAATTAGATACCATTTTAGAAACTAAAAAGAAATTTGGTTTCTAAACTAGTTTCTATTATTTTCTATTATTATTAAATAGTTTCTAAATTGGTATCTAATTAGCAACCAAGGTTTTTGCTACCAAATTTAGAAACTAAATAATTGGTAGTTAAAACCTTAGTTGCTAATTAGATACCAATTTAGAAA
>Ga0123342_1007254_pt1 | contig 14756 bp, 8 predicted proteins | sample Turbeawhitnodule_FD_89960 | JGI IMG/M metagenome (GOLD analysis project Ga0123342, IMG submission 89960) | Root nodule microbial communities of legume samples collected from Mexico - Turtle bean Mexico white nodule | ecosystem: Host-associated > Plants > Roots > Nodule | place: Mexico: Nepantla...
GCTCTGGGTTTAGAGTGAACCAGTATAAACATCTGTGTGCATTCTCTCTATCCTTAATCTCTTTAAATTCAGTTTTGATATTTGCAAACTGGTATAAACAACCGATTGTTTCTGCGAAACAACTGATTGTTTTTCTGGTGCTGTTGTTTTTGCTTATTGTTTTGGCAAACTGGATTCCTTATCTTTTGTTTCTTGAAGTAATTTCTTTCTTGACTTAAAAGTTTGCGAAAACCCTCTTTAAACAATTCACCCCCATCTAGTTTAAAGCCATCCATTCTAACAAAGGACTCAAGGCAAAGATAAATAACACAAAACAACAATCTAAAATTCTTTCCAATCTTCTAGTAATCATATAGTGATAAGTATTCTTTGTGGCTGAGCAAAAACCTTTGTCAATCTTCACTCTATGAATTAAAGCCATTGAACTTAAAACGTTTTCTCTTTTAGAGTTGTTCTTGTTTCTTTTTGTGTGTTCTTAATCTTAAGGGGATGTTAAGATGGTTTAACCAAGAGTGGGTTGTGTACTCGTCGTAATCAAGTGTTTTGATTAGTAAAAATCTCATAAGCATTTTGATCAAAGGAGAATTGGATGTAGCCTATGAGTTTGGTGAACCAATATAAAATATGTTTGCATTGCTTGTGCACTAGACAATCTAGTATAGTTCTCTATGAGAAGAGTCCAAACTCTATTCAACCCCTTTTCTAGAACTAGATGTTCCAATAATTGTACTGTTTATCAGACGAAACATTTGCATCTTACATTATCTGCCCTTTTTCATAATGCATTGTCTTTCAGATGAAACATCTTCATGTTTTACACTTTGTTTTGACAAACACTTAATCAAAACAATGGATTGTTGGACTTTGCACTAACAATTCCTTATTTCTCCCTCTTACTTTTTTCTAACCGTACATGCTTCGTTACAATTTTTGTTTTTTTTTTAAATCCTTCCCTCATCATCTTGAGTTTATTCTTCTTCATGCATAATCACATCATCCACTTGTCTAAGATGAAATTTGTCCACGAAATTGAAGAATCTTATTCCCAATCTCTTGTTTAATCTTGATATATAAATCTCTTATAATTTGATCCTTGTAGCTCCATCCCTATCCGTAATGACTTCATTACTAAGAATAGGTAATAAATCGAGAGGGGTAAAAAGATTAAACTCAAACAATTTCAAAAAGTGACTGAGAAATTACGCAACGAATAACTCTACTATAAACAATACTTTTAGAATTAAATTATCATTTTAAAAAATTCATATTAGATATTATTATGAAATTTGACATCTTTTTGTCGAATCTTGCTTAAATTCCAACTCTAACTACTCTAATTCATATGGTATATGCAAATCAAATGAAAGAAAAATTATAATATAGAAATTAAGTTGTTTTGATGATTAGATTTCCTCCATAGTAAATAAGGTAAAATTTAATATTAAAGTGTGTAAAATATATTTATGAGAGATGATTAAAAATAATAGGGTGCACTCTAGATTTATCTAAAAGATAATTAACTCTAGAGTAATAGCATAAACCACATGTAACACCATACTATTTATTATACAATAAATATAAAAAAAAAGATGATAGTTGATTATGAGTGACAATTTTCTACTATTTGTGTTAGTAATTTGTAAAGTTCATTAGAGTTGTTAATTAAGAATGTTTTGTTGAGAGACCGTAGAAAAAGAAATCTCAATTTTTTTATTGTGTATTTGAAATTATAGCATAAGACTAGAAAACTTTTAATATTAAATAATATTTTGTGTATTGCAAAATTAATTTTTTTAAATATTCCAATAAAATTTTGTATTTTCTTGATCATAAATTAAATTTATCGTTCTATAAATTATATAATTTATTACTTGTTTTTATTTACCCTAAATAAGTATAGTATTTTTTTTTCATTTTTTTTGTTACTTTTACTCATTTCTTCCCCTGTTCTTTATTTGCTACTTTTTTTTTTATTTCTTTCTTTCATTTCTCATTTAAACAAAACATAAGTTTATCAAAGTAATTAATAAATTGATCCTTAAAAAAATTGTTAGTTGATTGCTAATTTCAAGGCCTAATCGCGACTTTAAAGAAAGCTACCGCTAATCACGAACTAAAGAAGATCCCAGCCAGTGCAATGTGTAACAAAGCATTATTCTTATAACAGTTTCATGCTTCAATTCAAGCAAGTTATTTGACTTTAGAGGAAAGGAAGCCACTGTTAATTAGAAAATATCCCTGCCAACTATTGGGGGTAACGTGTGTAGTGTTTCCTAAATGGTAGTTAATATATTTTATTTTATCATTTTGTGAAGCCTAAAAGAGTGCAGATGAACAAAAAAAAAATGAAGCTTAAGAGGTTTGGTGGAAAAAACTGGTGGCCAATATATGACTTATTACCATTAAGAAATTGTTCTGGATAACCTTTGATCTTGTCATAGTCAGATAGCTATGTAAGCTTATTTTTCAACCACACACAAATCACTATCCACTTGACAAATAACTGTTAGCCTCTCAGATCTCAGATATGCTGATTTGGATATGAAAATTAGTAGAAAACCATGTAACATACTTTTTCACGTTAGTGCTTTAAAATATTGATTATATATTTATTACTAATCTTAGTTTTCACTTTCCATATACCCTAGATTACTTCTCTCTGTTTGGTTGAAACAACTGCTTTTAAGAGAAGGTATCCTGAGAAGGATGGCGCAATAATGTGGCTTTCTGATTTAGTCCCTTTTCGAAACTGTGTGTGATTTTTGCCGAGAAGGAGCCTAAATAAACTGACATTGTTGTCTATTTATTTCTGTGTATTTTCCTGCCAAGAAAAAAAAAATATATAAATGCAATCAAATAAGTCAAATGTGAAGTCCTGAAATTCTGACCAATGATTAGTGGCTGGTGGGAGGGTGCTCCTAACAACAACAATGTTGAAACCGCTTCTTTCGGTGGAGCAACATCATCATTTTATGATGTTGATGGTGTCCTAATACCCCCAAATTAGTCAACGTTTTAACCTTTTTGTTTACTTAATTATTTTTGCCGCGGGGTGTTGACGCATGTAAACAAAGACAAAACAGCTACTACATTATGTGTATCACTTCCAATGCACTATTTACTATTTGGATTAGAACAAATGAAATAAATCATGAGCATTGATGTCAAACATTTTCAAGGATGAATAATAGTTTTGTAGACTGAAGTTTTTTTCATGATAGAATTCAATGAAATATACTATGCTATAGCATAGCTCATGGTCACCTATGCATGTGTGATTGAAGTTCAAGACAAAGTTCATGAGGTCACCAGTCCTTGTCCATTTTCTCATCCTACACTTTTTTATATTACTGTCTTTCCGCTCCTTCCACATTTACATCCATAAGCAAGCCATTGAAAGTTTTCTTAAAAGACAGATTAGAAAGTATAAACCAAGGGGAAGCAAAAGAAGCAGCACCACCTTCGGATCTGTTACAATCAACAGGTATTGCTTTATGTCTAATGTTTTGATACTTTTCAGCATAATTAATGTCTTGTTCACAGACATACATTAGTTGCCATATTTGTCTAGTAACTCCAATGGATTTTTCCACAGGGCTCCTTTCTTAAGAAAAAAATTATCTTTGGTTTCTCAATGATGTAACTGTTATATTCTATTAGCAACAGCACCATTATTGCGACGACCCCGGTTTGGATCTTGATGTTCTTACAAGTGAATGGTCCTGGTCTTCTGGACATACTGGTTTTCTTGCTTTCCCCCTTCCAAAATTCACCACTTTTCTGACTCTTCTGTCTTCATAATATGGTTGCGTAGGACATTGCCAGTTGTATTTGCACTTTTAACTGATTGGTGAATTTCTGGAAGGAGTATGGTTTGAGTATCCCCTTTCTCTATCTGTCAAAGTGTCAAGTGCTCTGACTTTCAGCTCTATAACTCTTAGAATTGGATGATTTCTCTATACTATTCTTGTGTATACATATAGAAAAAAGTTTCTGGTCTTTTAATTCCACAAAATGGTAAAATGGTATTGGTTTACATCTTTATTGTGGCACATAGGTGGGGAATCAAACAAAGTAGGTGAACAGAAGAAAGATAATAAGGCGATTTTCCATGTCAAACAGGAGCTGCTTATTTTGACGTAAAAAGACACTTTAAAAGTGTCGTTTAGTGTTTTAGACCAGAATCAAAGAAAATAAATCCAATATGTCTTTATAGAATGCTAACCGTACACCCTAACACTTAACATATCTAAAAAATAACCCCAAATTGTCTTTGTTGTTTTAGCTTTGCAAAGACATCACACACACTAGAGCTCAATCATCTAATCATTTGTTTGTTCTCCAGTTTGGTGTCCTGGGGAAGTCCTTGTTTTTCATCCATTGGAGCTAGAAAATGGCAGAGATGCTGCGCCTGTTGCTCATGATTGGAGCGATGTTGTTTGGAGTAAGAGCTGAGCCAATGGAAGATAAACAAGCATTGCTTGATTTCCTTCACAACATTAGCCACTCTCATCATCTGATCAACTGGAACAAGAGCTCTTCTGTGTGCAAAAGTTGGATAGGAGTGACCTGCAACTCTGAGCAATCACAGGTTATTGCCCTCCAACTGACCAGAACTGGATTGAGTGGTCCAATCCCACCCAACACTCTTAGCCGTCTCTCAGCACTCCAAACTGTGAGTCTTGCATCAAATACCATAACTGGTTCTTTCCCTTCTGATTTCTCTAAGCTAAATAATTTGATCTATCTGTATCTCCAATTCAACAAATTTTCTGGTCCATTGCCATCAGACTTTTCAGTATGGAAGAATCTTAGTATTGTCAATTTATCCAACAATTCCTTCAATGGGAGCATCCCATTTTCACTTTCAAATTTGACTCATCTCTCTTCTTTAGTACTAGCCAACAACTCCCTTTCAGGTGACATTCCTGATCTCGATATCCCTACCCTGCTAGAGCTGAATTTTGCCAACAATAACCTCAGTGGGGTTGTTCCTGAATCCTTTAAGAGATTTCCAAGGGGGGCATTTTCTGGTAACAATCTTGCTTCTTCAGATGCTCTTTCTCCTTCTTTTCTTGTTCAACCCCCAAATCCTCATCCAACAACGAAAAAATCCAAAGGACTTAGGGAACCAGCCTTGTTGGGTATCATTATTGGAGCTTGTATGCTGGGAATTGCAGTTATAACAGTTTTTGTGATTGTGTGCTGCTATGAGAAAGGTGGTACAAGTGGACAAAAAGTGAAGTCTCAGAACGGAGAGGTATCCAGGAAAAAGGAAGGTTCTGAAAGTCGAGACAAGAACAGAATTGTTTTCTTTGAGGGTTGCAATCTTGCATTTGACTTGGAGGACTTGTTGAGAGCATCTGCCGAGGTCCTTGGAAAGGGCACGTTTGGGACAGTGTACAAGGCTGCTCTAGAAGACGCAACAACCGTGGCAGTGAAAAGGTTGAAGGATGTCATGGTCGGAAAACGCGAGTTTGAACAACAGATGGAGATGGTGGGGAGGATTAGGCACGATAATGTGGCTGCTTTAAGGGCATATTACTATTCAAAGGAGGAGAAACTTATGGTATATGATTACTACGAACAGGGCAGTGTGTCTTCAATGTTGCATGGTATGTTATCTTGTTAACACATAATTTTATGGCCTCCTACAACTATTTTGAGGGACTCTATAATGTTAAACTATGATTTGGCAACTTTATCAATGCAGGAAAAAGAGAAGCAAGAAGAATTTCTTTAGACTGGGATAGCCGTTTGAAAATAGCAATTGGTGTAGCAAGAGGCATTGCTTACATCCACGCTCAACAAGGAGAGAAACTTCTCCATGGAAACATAAAGTCCTCTAACATCTTCCTCAACCCCCGAGGATATGGTTGTCTATCTGACATTGGTCTTGCAACACTGATGAATCCAGCAATGAGGACAACAGGATACCGTGCGCCTGAAGCAACGGACACCAGAAAATCAGTTCCGGCATCTGACGTCTACAGTTTTGGTGTGCTGCTGCTTGAGCTTCTAACTGGGAGGTTTCCCTTACATGCCAAAGGAGGTGAGGAAGTTGTCCACTTGGTTAGATGGGTGAATTCTGTGGTTAGAGAGGAGTGGACTGCAGAAGTGTTTGATGTGGAGTTGCTGAGGTATCCAAATATTGAGGAGGAAATGGTTGAGATGCTGCAAATAGGGATGGCATGTGTTGTGAGAACACCAGATCAGAGGCCCAAAATTGGTGAGGTGGTGAGAATGGTGGAGGAAATTCGTAAAGTAAATACTGAAAATAGATCATCCACTGAATCTAGATCAGAAGGTTCCACTCCAACCCCTCATTCAATTGAGACACCTTCTACCTCTTTTGCATATTGAGATTCCTTTGGTTTACTGAAAAGTTGTTAAAGATCTCAATTTCAATTTTGACCATAAAAGGAGCATTGAAGCTAAGTGAAGTTGGGTCCCTCGATTTGATGTTGCATTGTGCTATTATTTAGTTTGGGAATCTCGTTGTTTTGCCATGAATTTCGGGTTGGGCTCCACACAACCGTCCCATGCTTCGAATTCCCCCCAAAAATTGACAGGTGCAAGGGATTCATCATAAAATCAATATAATTCACGAAGAAAAAGAAGGATAAAGAATGTACAACTTTTCCAATTTATTCCATTTTCATTGACGCATTCACTGCTGTCATCTTATTATATTCATAATTCATACTCCTCTGGTATGCTACTTAAGAGAATAGTTAAAGAAGGTTAAATGATTGAATGAATATTAATAAAATAGTTTTAATCAAATATTATAATCTAGAAATTAAAAATATAAAATAAGTTTTTTCTTTCAAGTCTCAAAATCCATATCCATTATTAAATAAGAACATGTTTCCCAAATAGCAAAGGCTTACATCTTAAGAGTAAAAATATGCATAATAAGGAATAAAATAGGGTGAGGACCATGCACCAAAACTGTTAGCCAATTTACTATAATTCTTCCCCTCCCATTTCTGCTACCAACCACTGTAGGCGATTTCTTGTGACTACTCTCACCAATGACCATCTTCACCTGCTACCTCTCCATTGACTCCACTATAATAGTTTACATTTACGTATTTTTGGACACAGAAATCAACATTCGCTTCAACAATTTTTCCCCCCCTTCCTTTTTCTCTCGAGGGTCTCCTCAAACATTAACCAAAAGCCAAGCCTTTTGACCACTAAATCAATCAATGAACAAAGGGAAGGATAAATTTGTAATCAAAGATTTATCTTTATTGTTGATTTAAATGCAGAAGAAGAAAATAAAAAATAAAAGAAAATAAAAAATACTGAATGGAAAAGGAAAAAATAAAGGAGATTTGGGTGGGTGAAAAGGAATGAAGAGAAAGAGGAAATAAGAAAACAGTGTTGACACCGGAATTCACCTTTCCGGCGGCTGATGGAGCATATTTAGGGAGTCACAGTGGCCATTGGAGCAGATCTGGAGAGGCATAGTGACGATTGGAGTAGATATGGGAAGAAATAAAAGGGGAGAAGAGAAAGAAGAAAATGAGAGAAAAAAATAGTCTTTTGGTGGTTGGTGAAAGAAATGGGAAATTGTATTTGAAAGAATAGATAGAAATTAGGTAATTTAAGGAGCACGAAAATAAGAGAGCAGGATATTAAAAGCAATTTAATTATCATAAAATTACAACACTAATTATCTTGCATTTCAGTTTATGAATGCTTGTATTCTATAATGCATATTATGATATTATGAGAGTCAACTCCATAAGGATTTTTTTTTTTACTTTTGGTTGAGGAACATAGAGTAGTCTCATACCATAATTGTACTCTCTCACTTATTAGGGAAGGTCTACATTGATTTTGTAGAGCAAGTGTGGCTTTTTCCAAAATTCATTAGTGTGGGTGTTGACTTACATTTACAAGGTTTCAAATACCTTTCATGTATTCGCCCACTCATGTATTCCATTGTTCATTTCCCTCTTCCCACCACCAAAATCTCTACCACATGTTTGAGCTACCTAGCATCGTTACTATTCCAACTAGAGAAGAAAATTATACACAAAAGGTAATTTGGTGTTTTAAAATGTTTTTTCAAAAATATCATATTTAAACTTTATTATTTTAAGCACTAACAAGTGGGAGATTGTTAGAGTAAAGTTTAACCAATCTTATATTTGATTTTGATTATGTGTTCAAGAACAAAATATACAACATGATTTTATAAGCATTGTATTTCCACAAATGTGTATCGTTTGGTTAAATAGATGCATGTCATTTTGCTATTATAACTTTATCTAATAAGTTTTTGTGTGTAAAGTTGTTCTATGTCAACAACTCCTCTAACTCGTTAGAATGTTAGTTTTGAAAAGACTATTATGCATGATCTGTTGCTTTACTCAAGTTTGAAAAAAACTACCTAACCTAGGTTTGATAAGTCATGTTGTGTATCAGAGAGTTACATAAAAAAATATATGTGCATTTAATGTTGCATGAAGAACATTTAATACATATTTAAACTTGAATGTGGACAGACATAAGATGATGAAGAAGAACTCTGCAAAACCTCACAACAACTCGTAAAGGATTTACAATGACTCTTTTCTTCTTAACATCTATATATAGAAGTCTTCTTGAAGAAGAAAGGTTGATGCCAATGTCAAAGAAAAAAAACTTTGAACGGTCTTGTAATCTTTAAAAATCCTTAAGCCCTTATTATCAACCTAAAAGGGTATTATCAATCTCGTATTTGTCTTAGGACGTTACCCTTTTTGAGTTAGCAAATCTATGATATTTTAGATCACAATCTTTGTGTAAACAAAGTGTTTAGCCAGGAGTGGTTGGATCCAAAGAATACTGAAGTTTTAGCTAAGAGTGATTGTGTCTTCAAAGAATACTTAGTGTTTAACCAAGAGTTGTTGTGTTCCAAATGATACTTTGTCAAAAGTGGTTTGCGGTCCAAATAATACTGAGTGTTTAACTAAAAGTGGTTTGGTCCAAAGAATAGTCGTCTTATATCTTGCAAAGTTATTTTTTTCAGTGGAACTTGATCATGTGAAACAGGAATTGGATGTTAAGTTTTCAAACGAACCAATATAAAAATTCCTTTTGTAAATCTCTCTCTATATATCATCTTAAATTGCATATTACTAATTTGCACCAAATTGAAGAAAAAAGGTTTTTGCAAAAACAAGTTTTGAAAAGTATTTTTGACAATGTGTTTGGCGTTCTTCATTAAGCGTTGCTCTTATGAAAAATTGGTTGATAGTAAAGTTAAAACTTTGTCTAATCAAATTTATTAAAAATTGACTTGCCAAAATTTTCAGAAGTCTTAAATACAGAATTCAACTCTCCCCTTCTTGTGTAATTTGCCTCTTTTCACAGAATGCTTAGGAAAGCTTAATAGTAGTGTTAGATTTGTAATCGTTGTCAACCTTTCTTCTTTAAGAGTATCTTAAATATATAGAGGATGAAAAAAAGAGGTGTTACAAACTTGGAGATGCATTAAATTCCCTTCATGCAACATTAATTCCATTTATCTTTTTCAAGCAACTTTCTTATACACAACATGACTTATAGAGCCTAGGTTAGATAGTCCTTTCCTAAACTGGAGTAAATTGTCAGACCTTACAAGGTTGATGGTCTTCTTAGAGTTGGCAATCAACCTTTTCAAAATATTTGTTAATGTGGAACAACTTTAGTGAATTCAAAAAGTCTTTAATGTAGAACATTGTTGCAGAAAAAATACAACACCTTATATATTTTGATTATGATTTTAAACACAATAAGCCTAGAGCTTGAAATACATGAAGTCGTTGGGTTTGACAAACACTGGTCAGATCACAAATGCATATGCTTCTTCTAACGAATGATAAGATCACAAATGCATATGCTTCATCCAACAGACGATAGATCCAAGTTCCTTTTCGTCTGATAAGTTAATTAACGATTTTTCAGATGATAAGTACAATCCAAGACTTCAAGTTGACACACATGAAGAATATTCCAAAGCTTAAGTATGAAAAAATAGATAATTTCTTGTATGCCTGTCTCAGGAAGTTTTGTGACAACCAATAACGTTCAAAAGTATCTTGGTTAAAAGATGAAGTTGAAATGACCACCAACTTCTCTGACACAATTAGTTTCAACTCTAAATCAATTATTTATCTTGTACGATGTGCACTTTTCACAAATTTTTGGTGTAAAAGGATCTTTATGGAGGACCATCTTCACTTCCAAGCCATCATACTCAACTAAGAGCAGAAGACCAACCTCAAATATACAGAAGAAATCTCTGCCTTAACTTGTATAAATTTGTAAAAAGTAGAATATTATTTCTTTTAGCTTTGTATTTCTGAGCCATTTTTAGAATATGATAAAAATAACTCAAAGGAACTCTATAAACCTTCACTAATATTTAAGAAAAGGTTAATAGAGCACCTAAAGGAGCTTGCACGATCATTAATTTCCTTTAACCTTTACCATAGTTAAGTTTAACTTAACTAAGGTGAAGGCATCCAAGAGGCACGATTTTGTGAACACTTAAGCCTATAAATAAGTGGTTCTTGTAAATCATAGACTTAGATGAAATGAAATGTGTTTCTGAATTTTCAACACACTCTCCAGTTCTCTCTTTACTAGAAGCTCTCAAGCCTAGTGAAAACTCAAGGAAGTTGGCCTAAAATCTTCCTTGGCCCTTGCACCTAAACCACCACGCCTATTCATCTCCTCCATCCCCATTTTCGATGCAACCTTCAAAGACTTTCATCAATCTGCTCCAAAACATAAGAACAAAATTACATCATCACTAGTGCAAATAACACATATCACATCGATTCTAGGAGACATATTAAATCGGTTATACCACCGATGTAGATCTCAACGATGTAAAATGTCCATCACATATTACATTGGTTGTAAACACCAATGTAAAATACTAAAATTTGACTAAAATAATTCAAAATAAATAGTACCCATAAGGGATATATTACATCGGTTATAGGCCATAACCAATGTAATATGTGCTCAAGAGTCACATATTTTAATGTACATATTACACCGATTGTTCACATAACCAATGTAGTATGTGACCTTTTTTTTTACAAAATTATTAAAATGTGTTTTTTTCCCAACTTATAACTGTGAAATCAAATTTGAATACCAACAAGATCAATTTCTATATTCAGAAATATAAAATAAGAATATATACTAATTTAAGGGATATGTTTGTGAACCTTCTCGGCGTTGTTCAGTTTCATCGCGTCCATGAGGGAGTGCTCCTCTGAAGTCAAGCCAGGAGTTGTCACTGATGTCACGTTAGATTTTGAAGAGGAGGGGGGGTGCTGGAGGAAGCGGGAGACATTATGGCTGCGGAGGAATCTGAGCTCTCGATGGAGCTTGTCGACGTCATCGAGGTGGATGATGTGCTCTAGTTGGACGGAGTGGAACTGCTTGGATGCGTGACGAAGCAGAGGAGGGCGTCATAGTGGAAAATGCGCTTGAGAGGGGATGCATTTGGTTTTGGGCTTATGTTTTTTCTTGAACTTTTTGGAGGTTTTGGTGACAAAGAAGGAGGTGGAGAATGGGGCTATGTGGGAGATAGGGTTAGGATTTAGGGTTTTTATGGATTTGATGGCGAAGACAATGAAGACGAAGGACAAACACACAGACACAGTGAGGGTGAAGGCAACATGTCGAAGAAGACAAAATGTATTAGGAAGAGAGCAGCGGTGGAAGCATGTTTAGTTGAAGCACGAAGTGAGTAGTGAGAGCGCGAGATAAGAAAATAAGGTAATATTTCATGCTCCAAGTATATATTGTGTTAAACCTTTTTTTTTTACTCTAAACAATAGATATTACACCGGTTAGTCCTTCTAACTACTGTAAAATGTCATGCTCCAAGTATATATTTTTTAAACCATTTTTTTTCTCTAAACAATACATATTACATTGATTGATCATTCCAACTGTTGTAATATACCATACTATTACATTAATTGGTCCTCCCAAACGATGTAATATTTCATGCTCCAAATATATATTTTTTAAACCTTTTTTTTTTACTTTGAACAATACATCACTAGTGCAAATAACGCTTTTTACAACGACATATTAAGTCGATTAAATGAGAACCGGTGTAAACAATACGCGATGACATTTTTGTAAATATTTGGCACATATTACACCGATTGAGCTATCCAACCGATGTAATATGTCCTCCTCAAAGAAAAAGAAAGGTTTAAAAAAATTTATCTGTGGGATTACATATAACACCGTTTGGATAGAGGAACTGGTGTTATATGTCATTCCAGATTAAAAAAGTTAAAAGCTTTTAAAAATGACATATAACTCTGGTTCCTCTGTACAACCGGTGTTATATGTCATTCCCAAAGTTTAGAAAAAATGAAAAAATTAACTTTGGACACTACATATAACACCACCGGTGATATATGTAATTTCTAGATTAAAAAAAGTTTTTAAAGTTTTAAAAATTACATATAACATCGGTTGGGTTACGCAATTGGTGTTATATGTTATTTCAGAGTAAAAAAATGATTAAGTTAATGAAAAGATATATTACACCGGTTATTACTCATAACCACTGTAATATATGTTTTTACCGTATTTTCTTGCCTCGTGCCTTCACTCTCCATTTGTGTTATTCTAAGTTTTCTTTCTCAAGAGTTCATTTTGCTTCTGTCAACGTTGTTGCCACCAACACTGCTAACTGTTGCCTCCACCGCTCCCCTCGTCGCTTCTCTCTTATTTTGTTCTCTTCATCGTGAGAGCATCCACACTGAACAAGATTCTTCCGTTCACGTTTCTCTACTATTTTGTTGCCACTCTTGTCGTCGCTCTTGCCGCCACTGTCGCTGCCACATTGCCTCCATTGTCGTTGTTCTTGCCGGTTGACTTTCTCACCAGTTGACTTGAGTGGAAAACTTCGCTTCTAACTTGTCTCCTCTAGATTGTTTTGCGTCTTCTCGTTGCACTGGAACGTGGCTCTGTTGGGACAGAGGGAGCTCTACCTATTGATCACACTCCGACGATCAAGTCAGTGAGAGCTTACAAAAATAAGATAAGTATCTAGTTTTAGTTTAGTATTCAGAAACAACGGACCTTTACCTGGGGTCTCAAGCCCCTTTTATAGCTTACTCATTTAACAACTTTCACTCACGAGAATCTAATCTCAACTGAAAGCATATGTAACAGAAAAACATTTTGTTCATCGGCACCTTCACTCACGGTGCTACAACATAAGAGAATCTTATGCACCTTTATTCTCGGGTGCTCTCTACTTATTAACAACTTTATCTTTTCAATTAACAACTTTATGCATATGTTTATTCAGTTAATAACTACAAATATATTGACATATATTTTATTCTAACTGCTTAATAAATATATTTACGTATATATTTAACTAATAATCTTATATCAACATATGACCAACTTGTTATTTTAATTATTCTCCATCAGGCTTACCAATATAACTAGGCCAAACTCATGACCCACCCTTTGGACCCAATAGCCGAGCTGACCTACCCACACGCCTAGACCGAGGTCCCGAGCACTCCTACCCGATACACAAGCGCCTCAGGCTCGAGCTGAGCTTGGCTAAGTGAAAAGGCTTTTGAGTGCTCTGGAGACTGACCTGACAATTTCTTAGTGGGTAGGTGTGGCACGGTGCACGAAGCGTTTCTGAGGTGATGTATCTCCACACTCAATCCAAAGCGTACACGTTGCATCCTCATTAACGGTGGGAAAGCGTTACTGCTTGGCATTCCCAACGTTCTAAAGTTTATTCACATATTACTGTTTCATTTCCCCAAAATCTCTAAAACCCTCTCCTTCTGTCTTCTTCCTTATACAATCTTTAACTCCCCAGAAAACTCCTCGCACTATCAAAACTTCTTCCTAGAGCTTTCCTCTTCCTCTTGCACCATCAAGACCTTCTGCTGCAAAGAAAACTTCTTTCTCTCATCCACTTATCGTAACAGGTATTTCCTCTTCACCATTCTCCATCATTGTGCATTCATCTTGCTGATTACACTACCTGAGCTCATCATTGAGTGTTCACATTATTATTCATATTGCCTGAGATGAGAATTTCTCCTAGATTCACCATCTTCTGTTGATGATTGTTGCTTATTTGCTTATTGCATTCTACGGACTTAGAACATGCCCTTATTTTATTCTGAATTTGCTCATACTGCTTAGTCGAAACGATATTTGTATCTGCTTTGTGTTGTGTTTTTGTGTTCTAGATATAACTTGCAATGGACTACAAAACCTTGTATCCCTGGGCACCCCAAACCCTTTTAACGAAACCTCTTCTTACACCTCACATGAGCTTATTGTAACCTTACGAAAAAGTGGTTGTCATTTTGGTAAAGAGGATGATAGATTGAACATAGTTCCGTGTAGGGAGGATAAGCCAATATGTTGCGATGAATCCTCGGACCCTGAGGATACATTTTGCTTCTTATATGCAACTATTTTCAAAAAAGTTCTTTTGTGTCTTCCCTTTGTTGAACCAAGTGGTATTCAAGCTTTGAAGAATCCAAACCCTTTGAAGGATGTTGAAGGTTTGGATGTGCTTGTTGTTGCTGAGCTGTCTTAGATAGCATCTGGGGTAGATTATTTATGTAATTCACTCTTGATTGAATCCAAAGCATAGGCATTCTCAATCTTTTTAAAAGAAAAGTGTTTTTCAAACTAAGTGAAAAACAACCGATTGTTTTGTCGAAACAACCGATTGTTTTATA
>Ga0123342_1007255_pt1 | contig 14753 bp, 4 predicted proteins | sample Turbeawhitnodule_FD_89960 | JGI IMG/M metagenome (GOLD analysis project Ga0123342, IMG submission 89960) | Root nodule microbial communities of legume samples collected from Mexico - Turtle bean Mexico white nodule | ecosystem: Host-associated > Plants > Roots > Nodule | place: Mexico: Nepantla...
GGTGACAAATCTTGGAGAATTATCCATGGTGAAGAAACTACTTTTAGAGTTATTAATATATTGACCAGAAAAATCACCATATATTTTAAGAAAAGTACTCAAATTTCGAAGAGACTTAATATCTCCTACAAAAAATAATTCTAAAATCACACATACTATACAGATTTGATGTTATTGAATAATTAAAGTTAACTTTTACTTATTGATTAAACTTTTAAATATTAGTGTTAAATATCTATTTTCTTATAATGGATTTGGTGCATTATTATGTTAGTACGTTGTGAACAAGTTCCTTCACATTGATACTCATTCATTCATTCTCAAATCTTACTTTTTTTTTTTAATAAAACTTTCATTTCACATTAATCTTACTTTAATTCTTCATTATTTATTAATTATCTTTTTACATTATTTTCTTAATTAACTTTTTATCTCAGTTGATCGCATCACTCTTGTCCAGATCATGAATTCCTGCATATAAATAAGAATATCGAAAAAATAAATAATTTGTGGCAGAAATGTTTTAAAAAAAATAAATTTTATGTGCGATTGTAATAAATACATTTAATAAAAGAGTAATATATATATATATAAAATTTCTCTCGTTCTGTTAACATAATAGTAAATATATCTACAATACATATAGAACCTGCTTTCTAAATTATTTAATATTTTACTTAAATAAAAATTAAAATAAACACAATTCTTAAATTATTTAAAATATTAAAAAATACAATTTCTAAATTATTTAATATACTACATAAATAAAAATATGAAATAAATAAATTTATTAAATTATTCAAAATTTAAAATAAATATAAATCATAAATTATTTAATGTCCTACTTAAATAAAAATATAAAATAAATAAAATTTCTAAATTTAAATTTTGAACTAAATATATATCTAAATTATATAATGTTATACTTAAATAAAAAAAATTAAAATAAATAATGATCAAAGTGATATGTGTATGGATGACACTTGTATTGATTCCTGTGTGATTGGAATATTCAATTATTTTTATAGGAGATGCCTCATTCTTTGTTATTAAAAAAATTTATTACTTGGATTGAGAGTTTTTATTAAAAAAAATATTTGATAAATTAAATCAAAATTTATTTTAAATACTAAAAAATTATTAGTATTTAAAGTAGTTTTTATTATTAAAAAATATAATATAATTTTTGAATTGATATTTAATTAGTTACTAAGAATTAATATAATTATAAGTTAATAATTATAGAATTAATATAATTATAAGTTAATAATTATAGAATTTACTAATTAATGCATATATATGCATATAAAAAAAATCAAAGTTTCTCGTGAGAAAGACTGTAAATAGAAGTGAATCTTATTTAGAAAAAGTAAATTCATAATACTCCTTCAAATACTATATTGTCTCATTTGGTTGAAGTAGCGTTTATACACTCTCGTTATGACTGGAAAACTCCAATGCTTAGGCTTTTTTTTTTTTTTTCTTTCTCTATGTTGGACGTATATGCAAATTTTCTCAAACCATCACAACAACGGAAGGGTCTCAACTGTGGTCCTAGCCGCAACGGACCAGGACATCCTGGTCCAACAAACCACTAGGACGTCCACATTTCTCTATGCTGAACGGAGATGCTAATCTGAAACCTAAGATAAACTTTCTGAAGCCATCACAACAGATGAAGTAATTTATTGTAAATGGTCATGCACAAAAGGATGTGGTCAAAATTAGTGTCAAAAGTGGTCCTAGCCCCAACGGACCAGGACATCCACACTTCTAAAACTTTTACTTTTCCTATAATTATGTTAGTCTCAGATCATATATCCTATTAGACATGTTCTTAATAGAAATTGATTAACATGATAATAATATTTAATATATTTTCTTCTTATAATTTTTATTTTGTTTTAGTGTATAATAAGACCTTCGTATATATTGCTGAGATTCTTCTTTACTAATAATTTTAGTGGTTTTACATATATATCAATATAATCATATAAATATATATATATATATATATATATATATATATTTATAACATGTTCTATCATAATAACAAAGAAAATCAAGACTAAAAGTATTTAAAATTAAAAGTATCTTATTTTACTCAAACAAAATAGTATGAACGATCACTTTTCTTTTATATATATATATAATATATAATATGAAAGTAAAGATAAGTTTTTAATGTGTCATATACAAAAATCATTTTATTCCCACTAACTAGTTAATTTTTATGATAAATTAATAATATCTACAATTTATGTTTTAGAATTTAAAGAGTTTACTGTAAACAAAACAATTGATTAATTAGTGTTAATATGAAAATAAATGATCTTTCAGCACTTGTTTCGATAATATTAATCAATTATTAAGAGATATGAAATTATTATAACAAGCTTCATAAAAAAAATTTAATAGTTTAAGAATTACATACTATCACCTCACACGATAGTACTTCCACTAAATTAAAATATAGTATAAAAAAAAAACTTCACAACTTTTTGTTTAGTCATGTAAATTTTGTAACTAAAAATTCTACTAAGTATTATTATTCTAAAAGTATGTGAACACCATCTTTAATAAACTAAAAAGTAGTTTAGAAAATCTATTTTATATATAAATCAAGAAAATTAAAAAATTAAAAAAGGCTAAAGTGTATTTGGTAAGACCAATATTAAAAAAGTTAAGTTATGCATCTAATATAATTTATTCTTTTCGTAATCAAATGAATAATCAATACCCTTAAAGAGCCGATACAAACAAGACCGAGACAAATAATAATAAAGACAAGACTTCCCCATCCCATATAAAAACAAAATAATATTTTCTTAAAATTTAAAAATTAATAAAAATATATATATTATTTAAAAAAAATAAATAAAGAAGGCAACCGAGGGAGTATAACACTATGTCAAATACTACTATAACTACTACAATAAATATATAAATATTAATTGATTAAAATTGTTTAAAGTTTATCAATTTGAAATTTGAATATACATTTATGAGCTATTATATTTTCTTTAGCATAACTATTTTTTTCGTAATAATTAAATAAAAAATAACGATATTCTCTTTAAATTTAAAAATTAATAAATAAAAAGAAACTGATGTTTAAAAAAAAAAAGGAAAATGAGGGAGTATAATACTACACCAAATACTACTACAATTATTACATTAAATATAATATTAAATATTAATTGATAAAAATTGTTTGAAGTTTATCCATTTGAAATTTTAATATACATTTATGAGCTATTATATTTTCTTTAATTAGCATAACTATTTTTATCTCACAATAATTAATTAAAAATAATAATATTTTCTTGAAATTTAAAAATTAATAAATAAAAACAAACGTAAAAAAAATAGAAGGCAACCGAGAGAGTATAATATTATATAAAATACTACTATAATTATTACATTAAATATAATATTAAATATTAATTGATGAAAATTGTTTGAAGCTTATTAATTTGAAAACTACTTAATAAAGTTGATTGTTTTAGTTTAAATATAAATTTAATGTTAAAGTTTCAAGTCTTGAAATCATATGCTGAATTGTGAGTTTTTATGAGTAGTTAAATAATTGAGCATTTTAAAATCATAAATATATTTTGATTGTATAAAGATTGGTAACATTTGTATTCACATCGAGAATGATGAAATCCGAATGAAAATGAGGTTATAGATTTTGAATAATGTGGGTCCGTGTTTTATTATGTATTAAGTATTGACATTTATGTTTTAACAAAGATCATTTATCTTTACTGATGATCTAAGTCATGTAGATTGAGATATCAAGTGCTGAGAAGCTGACGAGGGAGTTCATTACACATTATGACTCGCTGTAGACACATGATATTAGATGTCTTAAACTTATCATAATCATTCTCTTAGATTTGCTTATAAATCTAAATCTTGGGTATTGAATTATATGTTAGTCTATGGTATAGCCTATTTAATACAAATCTTCTGGAAGACGCTAATTGATGTTTGTTTGTTGAATATCTTTAATGTGAATGATGAAATTTAAATGAAATTGAGGTCATACATTTGCGATAATGTGTGAGTTATTGCTTGATTGTGTATTAAGTATTAATACATATATTTTAAGAGAGATTCTATAGCTTTATTGATTATCTAAGTTACATATATTAAAAGATCATGTGGTGAGAAACTGATAAGAGATTTCATTACACATACACGATATCATATTGTTGTATATTGGTATTGGAATGAAAATGAATCTTGTATGTTTACATATATCATATTTTTTTATATATTTTTTTGTATGTTAGAATATTACTTAAATTGTTTATCCTTACATGTGTTTGTTTGCAACAATGGTAAGCTTTGTATAGATATTTAGGGTTTGTTTTGAAAATGTGTGAGTGGAAAGGGAAGGAAAAGAGGAAAAAGTGATCGGAAAATTTAGTTGTTTGGATGTATGAAAAATGTGTGGATTTGAATGAAAAATTGTAGATGATATTGTAACTTTTTATAAAAAAAAATTGAGTTATTTATTCATTTTCCTAAATACTTAAAATTATTAATGATATGAATTTAAATAAAGATAAATGTTAATATATGAAAGATAAATGTTAACACATGTATTTATATATTTAGATAGAAAATTGTAAAAAAAAGCACTACAATTTTAATAATACAATTTTATTGTTAATTGATTTACGAAAATTTCATATGTAAAATATTTGTATAATTTTAATTAAAATTATGAACAATATTTATTAATAAAACTTGGTATTGGTTGTTATTGCTTAAAACAATCAATTGAAGAAAAAAAATATTATCAAAAGTTTTGTACATTATGTGAAGTGAACAAACATTACAATAGCAACTAAATTTATAGATAAAAATAATTAGTCACTATATTAACTAAATTATATATTATTTTAAAGATTAAAAATTTATTAGTATTTAAAGTAATTTTTATTATTAAAAAAAATTATAAAATAATTTTTATATTAGTATCTAAATTAGCTACTAAAGTTTTAGTTACTAATATTTTAGATTTTAAATTGGTTTCAATTAGTCTTTTATAGACTAATTTTTTTTTTTATTAATTCTGATTTTAGTATTATTAATTCTGATTTTATTACCCTTAAACTATTTTACTGTTATATTGCATTAATTGTCAGTTTTTAGGCCTGTTAGTATTCCTATTTTATAGTTCCAGTATTTGTAATTTTATTATATATATGATTGAAAATCAAAATGAATAAGATCAGTTTTGCAATTTTGTGCAATTACGTTCAATCAGTTATTATAATATTTTGTCTTTTCTTATTTCCTTCCATTAGTTCTTACAATTTAGAATATAAAATCTTGGTAGCTAATGGTTAGATACTAATTTAAAAACTATACTTTATAAATTTTTATTAATAATAAAAACTATTTTAGATACTAAATTTTTTTTTGTATTTTCTAAAATATTCTTTAATTAACTAATTATTTTGATCTTTAAAATTAGTTGTATTTTGATGATTTTCTATATCGATGTAGGGTAGAGAAAAAAATAACATTGTACAACATTATTTGTTTAAGGGTTTTTTTTCTTATTTTTTAATAAAATTCAGTTACTATTTGAATTATTAATTTTTTTGTTGATTTTAATTTGTAATACAAAATTAGTTGTTATTTAAGATTTGTTTATGATTTTTTTAAATCCAGTCACAGTTTGAATTGATATAATAACATAGTAACGTTTATTAATTTTGTTTTTATTTTTTCTTTAGTGACTTTTCTATTTGATTTTTTTCTATATGATATTAATTACTGTTTTAGGATTTCTTTATTTTATTTATATGAGAACAATTTGGTTATATTTTATTTAGTTTAATGATATAGTGACGTTTATAATTTAATTGTTTTTCATATTTTGTGCTTTTTGTTATTTTTTTATACACACTTAGTTGTTGTTTGACATTTTTTTTTTATAAAAAACTTTCAACATCACTATGCTACTTGACATCTCAGCTAGTCTGACACTTCAAGTAACAACAATCATTTGTCATCTTCAATGAAGAATTATATGTTTGATTTCAATGTGCTCAAGTTTTTTGGTATTTAACACTCGTACTGGTAATGTTCATTGTTTTTCAATGATATGTTTGATTACTGATGTCTGGCTGTAATGTGACTCTGCCTTGGTTTGTGTTGTGTTTACTGTCAGGACAAATGTTCCTTGGATGCTTCGTAATCGATGAAATACTTGTCTTAATTATTGTGGAAAAATCAGGTTTAGAGTTACTCATATTTTTTTGTTAAGGGAATGAGTGTGCTGATAAGTTGACAAATTTAGAATTTATTCGTAGAGAATCCTTTCATTAGTATAATAGGCTTCCATCTAGTCTGTTGTTAGAATTCTTTATTAATAGGTATTAAGTATAGTCTACTTATGTATCATTTTTGTTAACATGTGGGTTTTGGTCTAATCTCCCATATTTTTGTATTTTTTATATATTTTTTTAATAATATTTTTTTTCATGTGTTTGACATTTTATTTTATTCATATGAAATTCTTTTGTTTTAATAAACTTCTTTACTTCTATAAAATATTTATAGCTTTTTTCATCTTTAATATATATACGTCAAATAATACGGTGTAAATAATAAAATAAGAATTAAGGTATATTAAATTTTGAACATACCAGTTAAATAAAATGAAAAAATCAATTCAAATTGTCACACATATATTTAAAAAAATACACCTTTTTTCTTTCTAAATTCAACAAAAAAAAGTCTAAATTACATCAAAGATAATAAATAAAAAATAATATCTAGTTAATGTTATAACAAATTTAAAAATAATATTTCACTAAACATTTCAGAAAAATACATGTCATTTAGAATAAATTAAAATGTTATATTTTTATTATTTGAAAACCAACTTTATTTCTCTATAATTTACCATCAAATTAATTTAAAATAAATTAAGAACATGAACTATGCAAAAGATCATAATATATTATTTTTCATACCTTATTCGATTATATCCAATACGATTACATATCAAAGACGTAATTTGTTACATCCAAACTCTAACTGATTACAACACTAAATTTAATTTATTATAATTGTTCAAAAAAATACTTAATCTCACCTCATTTTTTGATGGATGTGGTGGGGTCAACTTTCACTACTTCCCCACTTTTCATCTTCTCAAATCACTGTCAAACCTCTTTATTAAACATGAACAAATCATACATTTATCACTAATTTCTGTCATACGCCATCCCAAACAAAACATTAATGAATTTCTAGTCTAGTATGGTATTCATTTTTGGGATGCTAAAATGAAAAATATTAAATATGTACTAATTTATCTTGTGTGATAATAAATATTTATTAATAAACCCTAAAAAATTAATCAATATTAATTAGACAAGCAGTTGAAAATTATGTACTTAATTACTTATCATAACAGTAGTAATTGACTTAGATGTCATTGTTATAAAAAGAGTTCTTGAATAGATAATGTTAATGAAAGAATAATCATTTCTCTTCGTTGATACATAGTTTGTCTTCTTCATATATATATATACTCTTAAACCTCTGGTTGTGGAAGATAGCACACCTTTCTCCTCTCTCAGTGTTCCTTCCATTCCCATCTGCAGCTAGCTAGCATCACCGTCTACTTTGATTTATTTTAGCCCTGAAAATATCAGACGCTGTACCTCAAGCGTGGCCCTTCCCTCCTAAATTTCACCAATCATTCAAAGACCATCCTCACTCCAACCCCACCACAGCACAACACAACACAACACCTCAGAAATTAACAACAAACCAACCCATCTTTAGCATCACTTTGTCAGAAACCGTAACACTAAATCCAACTCCCACAAATATGCAAACCTTCACTTTCCTCTACCTCACCATCATTTCCCTCTCTCTCATCCTCTTCCACAGCACCATCCTAGTCCAAGCCCTCACCTCACCCTTAGACGTTGCAGCACTCAAAGCCTTCAAGGACTCAATCAAACCCTCCTCCATCGCACCCTCCTCTTGCCTCGCCTCATGGAACTTCACCACCGACCCATGCTCACTCCCTCGCCGCACCAGCTTCATCTGCGGCTTCACCTGCACCGCTGATTCCAGAAGAATCAGCCAAATCACTCTCGACCCAGCAGGCTACTCCGGCACACTCACCCCACTAATCTCTCGACTCTCACAACTCACCACACTGGACCTCTCCGATAACAGCTTCTTCGGCTCAATCCCCTCTTCAATCTCCTCTCTCTACAACCTCCAAACCTTAACCCTCCGATCCAATTTCTTCTCCGGCCCAATCCCTCCCTCCATAACCACCCTCAAATCGCTCCAATCTCTCGACCTTTCACACAATTCTCTTTATGGGTATCTGCTAAACTCCATGAACTCCCTCACCAAACTCCGCAGACTCGATCTCAGCTTCAACAAACTAACCGGTTCAATCCCCAAACTCCCACCCAACTTGCTCGAACTCGCGATCAAGGCCAATTACCTATATGGGCCTCTCCAAAAACAGAGCTTTCAAGGGATGAACCAGTTAGAAGTGGTGGAGCTAAGCGATAACAAGCTCTCCGGCACGGTAGAATCGTGGCTCTTCTCTTTACCGTCGCTGCAGCAAGTAAACCTGTCCAACAACACCTTCACGGCGGTGCAGATCTCGGGGTCACGCGCGGCCGACGGGGGAACCGGCAGCCGCAGCAACCTCGTCGCGCTCGACCTCGGGTTCAACAGAATCCGAGGCTACGCGCCCGCGAATCTCGCCTCGTTTCCCGCGCTGTCGTCCCTCTCCATTCGCCACAACGCGCTACGTGGCGCGATCCCTCTGGAGTACGGCCACATCAAGTCCTTAAGGCGGCTCTTCCTCGACGGAAACTTCCTCAGCGGAAATCCGCCGGCGGGTCTTGTCGCCGCCGGCACGACGGTTTCCGGGAGCCTGGGGGACAATTGTCTGCAGGCGTGTCCCAGATCGTCGCCGCTGTGCTCGCCCCCACAGAAAGCAATCTCCGTTTGCAAGCGAGCTGGTAGACCAACACCAACACCAACATCAACACCGTAATCTGTTGTCGGTTAAAATAAAATAAAAATAAAAATAAAAATATAAACAGATAGGTTTGTACCCTTTTGTTAAAAAAAAGTATTTTTGTAGAAGTGCGTTACTATCTGAATAAAGATGATAGTCCAAGAAAGTATACAGTGTGACAATGGCAATCTAATACTGTTTATATTTTCCTTGTTCTTCCGAAGATGACGTTGACATTTTGAATTTTTAAATAATTAGATTACAGCTATGCCACACAAATGAGAAGACATGTGCGTTGATTTGGTTGAAAAGGTTTAGATATGAAGTTTGTGATGGGTCCAACAGCGTCCACCATAATTTGGAGTTGAAGAAAAGTCATATATTATATAATGCACTCTCAAACTATATTTTTAATTATTTTCTTAATTTAATACCATTTTATTTTATTCAAATTGTACACTCTTGACATGAGTCGATAAGGAATGTTCCTAGTAGCCAGGATTTCGATCTCTCGAGTCTCATTATTTAAAAGTTTTGTCATTTAAAAATTTTAATCATCGATTTTAAGAAAATATTCTGTTCTTTTATCATCGTGAAGAATGGTTTTTAGGTGTTGATAATGAAAAAATCGACTTATCAAGTTCATTAAACATATTTTGAATGATTTAATCGAAATCTTAAAAAGAAATTTCAGAAATCGACAAATTAATATGTAACTATTGGAAACGATTTTCGATTACCTCGTATATTTTAGTTATTGATAATGAAAAAAATAAACTTATCAATTTCATTAAGCGTATTTTGAAAGATCTAATCGAAATCTATCTTAAAAAAAATTGTACTGATATGGACAAAACGATCAATACCACAACCTAATTTTTATGACCAAGTCGACCAAGCCCTGCACGTCTGTGCGGGTCAACCGACACACTCAATCCATTAATGTTAAACCACCATTAAGAACTAGGTAATACGTTTTTAAGTACAATCAACTCCACTAATCCGACCCAATAAGGTAAGTCGATTAAAATAATATAAATAATGCATATTCTAATAACAAGGTACGTCATTACTGAATATACTCTGACAACCGAGTGTCGAGTATTCTTTACTGACTTAGCATTAAAATGTCTTCTACAAGTACCTCCATTTGGTGCTCACGAGACGACCGAGATCCAAAGATAGAAAGGAAAGGTGAGGAACGAGCAAGGAAAGAGGTTGGAGAGTAACACAATTGACCAACAGAAAGAAGGAAGACGAAACTTCTCAATAGTTCTCTAGGTTTGATCTCTCTAATATGAACAGATAAACTAATATAATTATTGAAAATAATTTGTAAGTCCTCATATAGTGTAAAACCTTTTCTCCTATAAATTCAATAAGAAAAGCGGTGAATTGTTTTATTTGTAAAAGTTTCAAAAGAGAAACTTTATTTGTAAAAGCGGTGACAATATAGATCATTACCGAGAAAAATATTTTCATACTTGAACTATTAGAGTATAATATGTTCATATCATTTTTAATCTTTTTATTCAAATTAAAAAGAATATTACAAATTAAAATAACAAATACTTCATTTTATGATGTTAGGTGAAAATTACATATAATATAAATTGTGAAAAATAAATTCAATAAATACCAGTTTAAATTAAGGAATAAAAAATAATTTTATTAATATTCACTAAATCAACTCATTTAAATGAAAAAAAAATACAATTTTTAAAAAATAATTACAAATACTAAAATTTTAATAAATTTAATTATTTAAAAAATTGTAATTATATAATAATATTTAAAAAATACAAATTTTATTTATATAATAACATTTTAAAATAATTAAAAGTACTAAAAAGTTTAATAATTGCATAATAATATATTTTTTTAAAAGCACAATTTTGATTTATATAATAAAATTTATGTACTTATATCATTTTACATTTAGTAGGTAGTTTATTAGCTAGTTTACTAAACACTTTTAATTTAATAAGGTATTTTTTTAAAGTTAAAACTTATAAGTTAGATGTTTATTGGCTACCCGCTGATTTGTGAACTAAAAATTAATTTATTACCTATCATCTAACTTATGAACTAGTTTTGTGGAATAAACCTTAAATAATACCATATTTATTAATTAATATTACACGTCAAAACATGGTTACTGTTATAATTTTGATTATCTTTAATTTGATATAGGCATGGGGTCTATATATAAGTTAAAATAAGACTACATTTATTTAATAAAATATGTTTGTATCTATGATATTAATACAAAACACTCATCTTTAAAAATAATAACTAATATAGTTAAAGATGTTTTATTTGTATTACAGTTTTATTTATAAAAAAAATAATTTATTAATTTATTTGAATTCCATCAAGACAATTGAACGTCTATTTAACTTTAATTTTATTGATTTTATTTGAATTCCGTCAAGATATTGAACATCTATTTAGTTTTTAAGTAATTGTTATATTTATTTACTAGAGAAAGAATTAACATTTACATGCAAGCCTTTTACCCTTTTCATTTTTCTTTCTAAATTTAGAATATTTAAAACTTGTTCACCTTTGTTTTTTGTTTTTTAAATTTAAAATCTTTAATAATTTTTTTGACATTAATTATATACTAATGTTAATTTTCTCTTTAGTAAAGATAAATGACAATTACTAAATACCATACTTCAATCATTAATGGAATTCAAGTAGAAACTTAAATTTTTATTATACAAAAGCAAAATATGAGAATATTTATTATATTAAATATTTAATTTTCTTAAATTCAAAATCATATTTTCAAGTATATTTTTGGTAATTTTGCGAAAAAGTTGTACCTCATCCATAAATTTTCCGAGCCCATTAGACCACAACTAACAAATAATTAGCACATATAAAAAAACTATGAATAATAAAAAAGAGTGACACTTAAAAAGAGTATTCTTATGAAATATATAAGTAATATATTAAAATTTAAAATGTCACATCAATAAATGATTTTGTTTCGGTTCAACCATAACGATTAATTGAATTAGGTACTACTCAAACAATTAAAAAAACTAAATATATAAATATTTTAGTTGAATTGGATCATTGAGATAATATGTTTAATCACTTGAAAACAAACGTTTTTTAACATCACAATAAACAATTGCTACCAACTTTGTTTAGAAGCAAAGCAATGAAGGATTATATATTCCTAACAACTTCCAAAATTTCAAGGTTTCATTATAATAAAATCTGCAGAATAATTTTGTTTCTTAATTATAATTATGTAATGCTAACAACTTATTATTATTTTTTTATTTTGGTAGTTTCACAATTTAAATAATAGTTAGTTGGCAAGTTTCATGAACTAGATTAGGATATGTTTATTACATTTCAAACCAATACTTATAACTTTTGTTTGAAATAAACGACAATAATGCCTTGGGAGTTTTGTTTATTTTCTTTGTAAAATAATAATAATAATCATACACACAAAGAAAAGACAGTGATGATTAATGATTGGTTTTGGCTAAACAAAACTCAATGAAACATATCTTGCCTACTTTTTTTACCTAAAATAATTAAGTTAATTCATGTTTTATCATAAATTATATAACTCTAAATACCTATGAATTTTTTAATAATCACTTATCCTTTATTAAGTTACTCCATTTTGTATATTACATTTTTTTAAATTAGCAAATTTAAATCCTTTCTATTTCTCAATTTAAATTATATTTCGAATTTTGAATCATAAGATGCATTTAGTCAAATTAGATACTATCCGAGTATTTTTTTTTAATGTTATACTCACAGTTTTTACATTCATAATAGACGTGTGACTTTCAATTCATAGATGAATTTCTAATATTTTTTCTATTTTAGTTTTAAGAAATTCAAAAAAAATTGTTAAATACGTAATTTTACTTAATTTTATTTCGATTAAATTTAACTAAAGACATGATGTGTATACATAAAAATTATTTTAAACATAAAATAAATAAATGTATGCACACTTGGAGTTAGACAAAATGTACATTTTTTAAAAATACGAGTGTGAATCATTTTATATATCCGACTTCACTTTAAATATCCGAATGAAGTTGTTTTTTTGAAATTCTTTTATAGAGTTGGTTTTATAAGAAAACTTGTGTTTAGGTTTAGAGCTTTGCGTGTGAAGTTTTTGGAGGCAAAAATGAATATTTGTTAGATTAGGTTATGATAAGTTTAGATTGTTGATTAGAGTATTTTATATATAAATTTAGCATTTTGGTGAGAGAAGTTAAGTTAAGAATTTAAACTCTTAGATAAACAAAATGTAAAAGTAATGAAAGGTAGTTATAATTTGATAACATTTTAGGATAGGTTTTTTTGGACTCTAATGTGACTTGATCATAATATTTTGAGTTTTTGTGCAATGAATGTATTTGTTATATACCATCTAAAGAGTTTTGAGTTTTAACATGGATAATATTCGTGATGTTTTATTTAAAAATTTGTGATAATAATTATGGTTTAGGAATATAGTTTGTTTGTAATATATATTACTAATTGTTGAAAGTAAGGAAAAGAGTGATTTTGTACAAATTGTCTATATGAAATTCTAAATAAATTTTAATATAACATAATATGTTAGTAAAGAGATGAATCTCAAAATAATTATCTTTGTTATTGTAAGTGTGACTAATAATGTTTGAACTATAAGTATGAACTACTATGATATTTTGAATCATATTCTTTTAAGTTGAATTAAGTTAGATGGAATATGTTACATATTTTGGTAGCTAAAATGTATAATGTTTCAAGTGAGTCAAATTGGTTCAAGATAGTCTTATTTAAAATAAATTACTCAGTTATATGTATAAACAATGGATTGAAACATATTTGGACCAATTCGGCACAATCTATGAAATTATGCAAAAATTATTTTTTAATATACTTTATGGGCAACATCTTTTTTGTTTAACAAAATTCATTTATTTGAAAATCTGATAGATTTACTATTTGTTCATTGAACGAAATTCAATTATGTGAAAACCCAACGAAATTCAATTATGTGAAAATCCAATATTTTTGTTTGTTATGTGAGCAAACCCTTGACTAAATGTAAGAACGTTAAAAAAAAAGAAAAAAGAATAAAGGTGCAAAGAAGCCCCTTCTTCCCCTCACCACAGTTTTTTTTCTTCTTTCTCTCTCTCTCTCTCTCCATATTCTCTTCTATCCCTCTCTCTTAATTTCTCTCCCAATCTTCATCTATTTTAGAATCTGGTCATACCACGCTGTAGCAGAGGAGTTAAGGAATATTTCTACCCGATCAAATTTTCAAACAGAGTAAGTTCATTTTTACTCTAAATATCCCTTGTTCTCTGTTTTTCCTTAGGATTTAGTCATCAATCTTGGTGGGGTCAGTTGAGAAGTTTAATCCTCTCAACTTATTCTATTATATACTGAATTTTTGTTATGTTTGGATAATTTGCATTAGGCCCGTAAATCTTGAAGCTTATTCAAATGGTGGGGAATAAAATTCTAAAAGTTGCTTGGAAAGCAAGCAATTGAGATAAGAGAAGCTAAATTTAATTTTTAATAGCACCCTAGGATAGAAAATCTGAATGCAGAAGGGACGTGGTCCCAATATTCAATTTTTCTTGCAAGGATGTTGTGTGTTTATATATTGGGTTGTTTGTTTATATATTATTTAAATTTGTAAAAATATTATATTTTGATGGTTTAATATTTA
>Ga0123342_1007257_pt1 | contig 14750 bp, 12 predicted proteins | sample Turbeawhitnodule_FD_89960 | JGI IMG/M metagenome (GOLD analysis project Ga0123342, IMG submission 89960) | Root nodule microbial communities of legume samples collected from Mexico - Turtle bean Mexico white nodule | ecosystem: Host-associated > Plants > Roots > Nodule | place: Mexico: Nepantla...
CTGACGAAGCTGCTGCCAAGGAGCGTGGCGAAAGACGGCTTCGTGACCGTGAATCCGGCAGGGACACGCTACGAGATCATCTATGATTTTGCGAAGCTCCTGAAGAAGGTCGATCCGAGCAGCTTTTCGATCACTGGCTTGGCGCCCTGGTCGATGTTCGCGACACCTCAGGATGCCGGCCTGTGGAGCGTCGAAGGGAACAATTCCCTCAATGTTTCCGGCAACTTCAAGGCGCCGGGACAGCCGAAAACGGATTTTACCTACACCATCGATGCCTTCGTGTTCAGTGGCATTTTCGACCCGGCGATCAGCTATTTCCGCTCGGGTGACTTCTCCACGAAGGCCGTCAACTTTTCGTCGAAGACCGAAGCCGAGGAGGTCAGTGCCAGCTTTGACGGCATGAAGTACAAGGTGACGTCGTCGGAGGGCGCAACGGCTGGTACAACGAACTTTGCCACCAGCGGCTCCGCCACCGGATTCATCGAGAAGATCAGCAGCCGCGACGTGCCTCCGGTCGAAATTCGCGCCGACGCATTGGATTTCGCGGCGGCGGTGAACGGCCTGCCTGCGAACAAGGTTCGCGACATCGTCATGTTCGCGATCGACCACGCTGATGAAAAGAAGCTTGCCACTGCGGACAGTGACAAGTTGAAGGCGATGCTTCGCGATGCGTTCCCGTTGCTCACGAGCTTCAACGAAACGATTGGCTTTAATAATCTAACGGTCTCGAGTGCTGCAGGGAACGGTGGTGCGAAGAACGTCGGTTACGAGGTCACGCTCGACGGTCCAGCCGATGCCACTCGTTTCGGGGTCGGTGTGACTGCGGAGCAGATCAGCTTTGCGAGCCCCATCGTTCCTGCAGCCTATTCGGCTTTCGTGCCACAGGAATTGCAGCTGCAATTCGCCATTGCCGACATGGATTTCGCGGCCTTCGGCGACGAGTTTCTCAAAGTTGATTTCACCGGCGCCGCCGCATCGGAGGACAGCGGCAAGAAGGCGGCCGAGCGGCTCTTCAAGGGCGGCGAGCTGGTGATGGATTTCCCGAAGATCAGCGCGGTCTCAAGTGTTTACGATGCCGAGATTTCCGGAAAAATTCGGGGACGGATCGACTCGTCTAAAGACTATTCCATGGACGCGACGGTTCTGGCCCGTGACCTCGACAAGACGATCGCCGCCGTTCAGGAGCTTGCAAAGACCAATGCCGATCTCAATCAGGTTTCGTTTGGCTTGATGATGGCCAAGGGTTTTGCAAAGACGGATCCCGATGGACGCCAGCGCTGGGATATCAGTGTTGCGCGAAACGGATCCGTCACGATCAACGGCCAGGTCATCAAGGGCGCGGACTGAGCCCTCGGCGCGGATGGCTCTTGCGGGTCACCCCAGGCAGGTTCATGCTGTCTTCTAGCGTCGGCTCCAGGTGAGGGGCGGTACGCGTCCGAGAGGCAGGCCGATGAATTGTGCCGCCTGTGGTTTTGCGATCGAAAGCAGTTTTGCGTTCTGCCCCAAGTGCGGCGCAAGACAACCTGTTGTGTGCTCCGCCTGCGGTGAGGCCTGCCAGCCTGGTTTCGCTTTTTGCCCGAAGTGCGGAACGGCCGTTGGTCGGGCTGAGAGCCCTACTGCTCCAGCAGAGGTGCCGCGGCCTCTCACGCCTTTGTCGTCACTCGACGATGTCGCCGACCGGCGTCCGCTGACCGTTTTGTTTGCTGATCTCTGTGGCTTCACTGCTCTTAGCGAGAGAACCGACCCCGAACTGATGCGCTCCCTGCAAAACGAGCTGTTCGAAGAATTGACGCGCGCGGTGGAAGCTTACGGTGGCTTTGTCGACAAGTTCGTCGGCGACGCGCTGCTTGCTCTGTTCGGTGCGCCGACGGCGCACGAGGATGATCCCGATCGTGCGCTTTGCGCAGCGCTCGACATGATTGCCGGGGCTGACCGTCTTGGCGCCAAATGGCTGAATCTCGCCGGTGGTGATCCGCTGCAGCTGCATGTCGGCATCAACACAGGACCGGTGGTCAGCGGTGGTTTCGGGGCGGCAGCAGCGCGCTCCTATTCGGTGACCGGCGATACGGTGAACACCGCTCAACGACTGCAAACCATGGCAGGCCCGGGCGAGGTTCTGGTCGGGCCGGTGACCTGGCGCCTGACGCGGCATGCGTTTGCCTTCGAAAATCTCGGCTCGCTGGCGCTTCGCGGGAAGACGGGCAATGTGCAGGTGCATCGTCTCATCGGGCGGATGGAGACGCCGCATGCAGCGCGCGGACTAGAGAGCCTGGGACTACACGCCGAACTCATTGGGCGTGACGCGGAACTGTCGCGAATGTCCGATTGTTTGGATTCTGCCTGTGGCGGAAATGCGCAGCTTGTCCAGCTCATCGGCGAGGCCGGCATCGGCAAGTCAAGGCTGGTCAAGGAGTTCCTTGCGACCGTCGCTGGGGGAGAGCGATTTCGTCACGTTGTTGTGCGCCGCGCCGTCTGTTCGCCACTCGGCGAGCAGTCCTACGGCACGCTCGCATCCGTACTGCGCAGCGCTTACGCGATAGCCGAACGGGAAACGGCAGCCCGGACTGCGGAACTGCTGGCATCAGGATTGATCGACCTCGGCTTTAGCGAAAGCGAGGTCGCCGGTCTGACACCGCTCTTATCTTTCGTCCTTGGCCTGGGAGATCCCGATGGAGCGCTGCGCCATGTCGAGCCGGAGCAGCTACGGCGGCAGATCTTTTACGCAACGCGCACGCTCTTCGAGCGGCGCCTGTCGCTCAGTCCGCTGTTGCTTGTCGTGGAGGATCTTCACTGGGCGGATGCTGCTTCCATCGAGGCGCTTCGCTTCGTGCTGGACAGGCTGGAGCGAACGCGCCTGATGATGCTGACGACAGGGCGGTCGGTTGCTGAAGGCGAGGGCCTGGAGTCGAGCCGGATCAACCATACGCTCATGCGGCTCGCGCCGCTCTCGGTTGGGGACGGCGAGGCACTGCTGGCCCAGCTATTCGGCATAGACAGTTCCGTGCCTGCAAAAACGCGCTCACGAATTCTCGCGAGAGCCGGCGGCAATCCGCTGTTCATCGAGGAGATCGTACGGGCCTTGATCGAGACGGGCGTGCTGCACTCCGAGGACGGATGTTGGAGTGTCGCCAGCGCTGAAATGGGAACCGAGATACCGATGAGCCTGCAGGCGATGCTGCTTGCGCGCGTCGATCGTCTGCCGCCCGAAATCAAGCGCTTGGCGCAGGAGGCTGCCGTCATCGGCCCGCGCTTCGATCTGGCGCTGCTTCGTGCCGTCGCATCGGATGCAGCGCGCATCGAGCATGGATTGGACTATCTCTGCCAGGCGGAGATCGTCGAGGAGACGCCCGGTGCTGCTTCGACAAAGGCGATCTCCTATCGCTTTTCGCAGCAGCTATTGCATGATGCCATTTATGGCAATCTCTTGCTGCAGCGCCGCAAGCAGCTGCACGCGCGCATCGGCGCGGCCATCGAGCGGATGCATCATGGCATACCCGCTCGGCTCGAGGACATCGCACAGCTCGGCCGTCACTACTGCCGGGCCGACGAGACCGGTAAGGGCGTCCAATACCTCATGGCTGCGGGCGATCTGGCCCGCAAGACCTATGCCAATGACGATGCAATGCGCCTCTACCGCGAGGCGCTTGCGGCGATTTCGGATAAGTCACAGGCCAGTTCGGAATTGCTTGCCCTTCATGAGCGGTTCGCCGATCTCTGCGGGCCGGCGGGAGAGCGGGATACGGCACGTGAACATTATGGGCGCGCGCTGATGACCTTGAGGAAAGCTGGTGATCAGCCCGCGGCGGCGCGGATTCTCCGCAAGCTCGGCCGGCTCAATCTCGCAGCCGGCAGAAGCGATCTTGCGGACGCAGACTATGCACAGGCTGCTTCGCTGCTCGGCGAGAGCAATGCGCCGATTGAGCTTGCGCATCTGCTGCAGGAGCGCGGGCATCTTGCCTTCCGAATGGGCGATCAAAGCGCGGCAGCACGCTGGGCCGACGATGCGCTATCCTGCATCGACACTGCTGCTATCGATGAGGCCGGGTCCGCTGCCTCGGAAGCTGCACAAGTGCGTGCGGAGGCATTGAATACCAAGGGCGTGGCATTGGCGCGGCTGGGGCGGCATCGCGAGGCCGTGCGCGAAGTCGAGCGAAGTCTGGAGGTTGCCGAAGCAGCCGGATTGCTCAGCGCTGCTTGCCGCGCCTATTCCAATCTTGGAGTGCTCTATACTATCGTCGATCCGGCGCACGCCATCGATGTGTGCCGCCAAGGCCTGCAGGTTGCGACGCGGATTTCCGATCTCGGCTTTCAGGCTCGCCTTTTCGCCAATCTCGCTGTTGCTTGCTGCACCTTCACGGACAATTGCGCCAAGGAGGGCGTACCGGCCGCGGAGAGGGCGATCGAGATCGACCGGGCGCTGGACCAGCGCGACCATCTGGCCGTGCCGCTCATCGTGCTCGGACAGATCCATCAATGTCACGGCAAACCGGACCTCGCCTGGAGCTATTATGAGGAGGCGCTTCGGCTCGCGCGCGAAATCGGCGAACCACAGCTTCTCTTTCCATGCTATGATGGGCTTGCGACGTTGAACCTTGAAAAGGACGACATGGCCGAGGCCGAGCGATACTTTTCACTCGCCCAGGACGTTTGCGTCAGGCATGGGCTGGATCCCGACGCACTCGTCGTACTGCCCTTCCTGGATTGATTCAATGCCGGCAGGTAAAGTGCTGAGTTTTCGCTATTTTGTTCTTCTGCTCGGCCTTCCGCCGATGCGCAAGCGAGGGAGGGTGTCATGCCCGAAAGTCAAAGCGAAAGACCGCTGCAGCCCGGTGACCGCGCGCCAAACGTCGTTCTCGATGCGATCACGCGCCAGGGCAAAATTTCGATCGATGACTTCCGGGGGCAGAAGCCCGTTCTGGTCGGCCTGTTTCGCGGGCTCCACTGTCCGTTCTGCCGGCGGCAAATTGCCTCGATGGCGAGCCTTGCCGGCGATCTCCAGCAAAAGGGCGTCGAGAGCCTGACGATCGTCAACACACCCATCGATCGGGCGCGCCTCTATTTCCGTTATCACCCCTTGCCCAATCTGGTGGCGGCGTCCGATCCTGATCGAATATCGCATCGCGCCTTCGGGCTTCCGAATCTCGAGTTCACGCAGTCGGAGACAGTCTGGCCTTACAAGGTCAGTCTCGACACGCTCACCTCGATGCGCGTCAACATGCCCGATCTGCCTCAGCCGATGGCACCACTGGCGGCTGTCGAATACCTCGACAATGCCGATGGCTACGAATTCACCGACGATGACAAGCGCATGATCGCAACGGGCGAGGGCCAATTGGTCGGCGAATTCCTGCTCGACCGCGATGGCGTCATCAGATGGTGTTTCACGGAGGTCGCGGACGAGGGGCGTCATATGTTCGGCGTACCGGCGCCCGAAGAAGTCATGTCGGCAGCATCGAACGTTGCCGCCTAACGCCGCGAGCTTTCAGGTCGACTTGTCACGCCTTAGTCCATCTCGAGAGATGCGCTTCGGCTCCCGCGCACACGGAAGCCGCCCGTCAGGGTTGCTGCTTCACCGCCGGCACGTCCCCTGGCTTACGATGCGGAAACCGCTATTGCCTGCTTCGCAGGCGTTCGGGAAGGTCCGCATCTGCGATCCACGCTGGCCGCAGACCGGTCGGTATTCGCGGGTGCAGATGCCACCGGGTCGCGGCGGTGCGGGAGGCTGCGGGCGGATTGTTATGCCGGGCTGTCGGCGGCACTGGCCGCGGCTGATGACCGTGAAGTTGGCGGCGCGGGCCTGGCACGCATTGGAGAATGTCTGGACACGTGCCCCACGCTGGCCGCAGACCGGAGCATATTCCATGGTGCACATCTGCGGCGGCCCGGCTGGACGAGGAGGAGGCGGCGGACGCGGACGCGAATAACTAGGCCCGACGTCGACGGCGCAGGCGGAAAGAAGCGGGATGAGTGCAAGCAGAGCGAGCTGTCGCAGCGACAGGAATCCGGCGAGCGTCATTATTCTTCCCCTCACAGCTGGATTTCTTTCTAAATCCTAGCGCAAGTTGCATTTCCGGGGAAGTTCAAACCTCAGCGGTCGTTAAGAATTTTGTAGCGGTTCAGTCGAATAGGCTGGAGACCGACTCTTCCTGGCTGGTTCGGTTGATGGCTTCGCCGATCAGGCTTGCCGTGCTCACGACGCGGATGTTGTGGGCCGACTGGACAGCAGTCGTCGGCTGGATGGAGTCAGTGATGACAAGTTCGCGCAGCTTCGAAGAGGTGATGCGGGTAACCGCGCCGCCGGAAAGAACGCCGTGGGTGATATAGGCGGTGACGCTTGCAGCACCCTGGGCAAGTAGCGCATCGGCGGCATTGCAGAGCGTGCCGCCGGAATCGACGATGTCGTCGATCAGCAGGCAGTCCTTGCCTTCAACTTCGCCGATGATGTTCATGACTTCGGATTCACCCGGGCGGTCGCGGCGCTTGTCCACGATCGCCAGCAGACAGTCGAGGCGTTTGGCGAGCGCGCGGGCACGAACGACGCCGCCGACGTCCGGCGAAACGACCATGACGTTGCTGATGTCGTGCTTCGCCTTGATATCGCGGGTCAGGACCGGGATAGCGTAGAGGTTGTCCGTCGGAATATCGAAGAAGCCCTGAATCTGGCCCGCATGCAAATCGAGAGTCAGCACACGATCGGCGCCGGCTTCCGTAATGAGGTTCGCCACGAGCTTGGCCGAGATCGGCGTACGCCCCGAGGCGCGGCGATCCTGACGGGCATAGCCGAAATAGGGAAGGACGGCGGTGATACGGCGCGCGGACGAGCGGCGCATCGCATCGATCATGATAAGCAGTTCCATGAGATGATCGTTCGTCGGGAAAGACGTCGACTGAACGACGAACACGTCCTCGCCACGGACGTTTTCCTGAATTTCGACGAAGATTTCCTGGTCAGCAAATCTTCTGACGCTGGCTTTGCCCAAGGGCACATTGAGATAGTTGCAGATCGCTTCGGCGAGATGCCGGTTCGAATTGCCTGCGAAAACCTTCATCTTGGTCCGCCTATTACCTGCTGATAGCCGCGCTTTTTAGTCAGCTTGCTCCTGAATGCAAGGGCTAACGCGTCATCTCGGCTCATATTTCTAAAAAGCTTGTGGCTTAACCGCCACGAGCGTCGCGCCACGTTGAGAATTCGGTGATGGTTTTCGAGGCGATTTGCTGCATGACCGAGGCGGGAACGCCGGCCCAGGGATCCTGCGCTTCCGAGGGCACGCTTTCCTGTCCCTGGATACGGTGCAGGCGTGCGCCGCCGCCATCGAGAATGTCCCAGACGTAGACCACGGTCACCTTGCCGCTGTCGGAAAAGGCGGAGAGATATCCTTTCAGAATGTAGGCGCTGGAGCTGTCGTTCGAGCTTTTGATCGAAAACCCGTGCGACCGCGCCTCGGCTCCGAGCTGGCGCGAAAGCGGCGTGACGGCTTGAACCGGTGCGCCGATGATCGGCAGGAAGCGGACGGTCGTGGCGCGCGTCGAAGGCGAGCTGGCATTCAGCATGGCAGTCTGGGTCTGCTGCCGTGGCGGCTCACGCGGGGGCGTTTCCACCATGTCTTCTTCTTCGGCCTGGGCGTTGGACACCGGCTCAGGCAGTGCCTCGGCTTTCATTGGAGCGGAAGCGGCGGGCGAGCGCGTGTCGCTTTCGAGCGCCATAGCCTGGGCTTCCATCGTGGTCGGCGGTGCGCCGGAACCCTGCCGATAGCCCGTCTGGCTGTAGGCAGGGTGATATCCGTTCGATCGCTGTTCGGAGGCAAAAGCCTGCTGGCGCGGCGGCGATCCTGCCATGCGTTCCACGTCGCCCTGTGTTACCGGCGATGAACGCATGCTTGCGGAGGAAACGCCGATGTCGACCAGGGGGACTAGGGCGTCGGTCGTGTTGCAGGCGGATAGGACAAAGCAGGCAAGGAGCATCGGCGCAGTCGCAACTCGCGTCATCCTTCGTTACATCCTTCCCAGTGCCGCCCCGTGCACTTTATGAAGGCCGGCGCTGGCATGTGTCAATTCCGGATTCTTGCCCGCAATGGTTTGCGTCCTGATCTGCCTCTAATGGATAGAACGGGATTTCAGCCGAAAACCGCTCACACTTTTGGGCATCCCGCTCTAGACGCTGATGAAGTCCAGAGAGTGACGGGAAAGCGCGCGCGGCGCATCGTCAGTCGTCAGATAGGTCTGTCCGAGGGTCATTGCCGTTCCGGTGTCGGAGTCCATGATGATCATGTGCACGAAGAGCGACATGTTCGGCTCGATCGGCTGCTGATTGCCGACATGGAACATCTGATGCTCCATCCAGGACGGCGAGAAACGGGCGCCCAGCGAGTAGCCGCAGGCATTGAGACGGTGGCGGGAAAGGCCGCGCTCATCCATGATTTTCGCATGCATATCGAACACGTCCCCGAAGGTGTGGCCCGGCTTCAACACCGTTTCGATCGCCTGGATCGTCTCGAAGCAGGCATTGTAGAGTTCACGGTGGCGATAAGTCGGTTCACCGATGACGATGGTCCGCATCATTGCCGCATGGTAGTGCGCGTAGGCGCCGGCCCATTCGAGTGTCAACTGATCGTTCGGATCGAGTTTGCGGCGGCCGGCCTTGTAGCGGCAGAGCAGGGCGTCCTCGGCGGAGCCAATGATGAACTCGTTCGCGGGGTAGTCGCCGCCACCGGCAAAGACGGCGCCCTGCATCGCGGCCAGAATGTCCGCTTCGTCCGCACCGGGCTTGGTCAGCGCGAGTGCCGCGTCGAGTGCATCGTCGGCCAAAACAGCAGCACGTTCGACATATGCGACTTCGGCCGGGCTCTTAATCAGCCTCAGGCGGCTGACGAGATAGGAGGCGTCGACAATCTGTCCGAACGACGTCAACTGCGCATCGAGCATCCGGGCAACGCGGCCGGTCATGCCATGCGTATCGTATTCGACGCCGATCCTGGCACCGAGCAGGTCCATCTCGACCAGCAGGTTCTTGAGATCGACGGTCGGGTCGGCATTCACGCGGTCGACCCAGATTTGGACATTTTCCAGGATAGAGGTGTGCTTGGCCTGGCGCAGGTCGGCTGAGCGCGTGATCAGGGCCATCGTCCCGTCGGCCTTGACGACAAGGGTCTGGAAGAAGCAGTAGCCGAAGGTGTCGTAGCCGGTCAGCCAGTACATGCTTTCCTGCGCGAAGAGCAGCAGGGCATCCAGCTTTTCTTCCCGCATCTTATCGGTCAGACGCGCAAGGCGGACGGCGAATTCGGGTCTGTCGAAGTGCAAGGCCATGCCGCTCAAGTCTCCCTGATTGCGATTGCAGAAATCTGCCGGCCGTAATCCGGCTCCTTATTATGTGTGGTCCGGCGATAAGAGAAGAAACGCTCGGCGTCGGGATAAGTGCAGAGCCCCAGGCTTTCCGCCCGGACACCCGCGGCGCGAAGCCGATCGACTGTCAGCGCCTGCAGGTCGAACATCGCGTGCCCGGGCTTTTCAGAAGCCACGAAATAACGCTCGTAGGATGGATCCTGTGTGACAAAGCGCTCCACGAATTCCGGGCCGACCTCGTAGCTCGCCTGGCTGATCGATGGCCCGAGACAGGTAACGATTGCCTCCCGCTTCGCGCCAAGTCGGACCATGGCGTCGATCGTGTTCTCCAGCACACCGGTAAGGGCGCCTTTCCAACCGGCATGCGCGGCACCGATCACACCAAACTCCGGGTCGGCGAACAGGATTGGTCCGCAATCGGCTGCCAGCACGCCAAGCGCTATTCCGGGGGTTGCCGTTACCATCGCATCCGCTGCAGGACGGGAGCCATCATAGTCTTTGTCTACGATCACCACATCAGGGGAGTGGACCTGATGCACGGTAGCGAGACGCTCGACGGGCAACTCAAACCAGCTTGCCACGCGGCGGCGGTTTTCCTGAACCTTCTCGCGCTCGTCGTTCGAGCCGAGGCCAACGTTCAGGCCGCGATAGATGCCGTTTGAAACGCCGCCTTGCCGGGTGAAATAGCCATGGAGAATCGCGTCACCGGTTGCCTTTTTCAGCAGCGCGCTTTGGATCGGTGCCGGAGATGCTGCTTGTATCATTAAAACTTCCGAGATTGCTTGAATTGCTTACGCGCCATTTCGTTTGGCGAAGCCTAGTCGATTGCCACGGATGTTGGCCCAGCGGTGCTCGCGCTGTCAATCCACTGAACGGAAGGGCATCAAATCCAGGGCCGGGTGCGAGACCGCCAAGACCTTGAAGAGTTCGCCCATGCGCCCTTCACCTTCGCCGGCCAGCCGATCGACTGCCGTCTGGATAATTTGCCGCGTATGTGCTTCGCGATCCCGGCCAAGCGCGGCGGCGCGGTCGAGAATGCCGAGGCCGACAAGAAAATCGCCTTGGTGAAGCATGCCGTTGAGGTAGACGCCGGCTGAAGTCGCAGCCTGTGCCAGCGCCTGGAAATCGACGTGGCTCGTCAGGTCCGCCTCGCCCGGATGCGCCAGCGGCGGGTCATACTCATGCATACGCACCGCCTGTAGCGTATCGCCGTAGCCGCTCACGAGATGCCCGTAGTCGATGGCGACAGCCGTGCCGCCACATTCCTTCAGCCGATCGCAGATCGCGAGCATCACTGACTGGCGTGCCGGCGAGACTTCAAACACCGTTCCCGGGAGCACGTCCTCTTCCGGCCAGGGCAGGAGGCTTGAATCGATCCCTGCCACGCCGGCACCGAACGTCAGTTCGCCCGCCGCGTCGACACCGACCATACGTTCACGGAAGCCTGCCGGCGTCTTAACGAACTTACGGATTGGAATGGCATCGAACAACTCATTCGCCGCCACGAGCGAAAATCCTGGCGGCACTTCATCGAAACCCTGATGCCAGCTGACCTTGTCGCCATAGGAGGCAAGCGTTTCCTGCTGGATGTCACGCAGGCGCTCGCTGGTTTCGACGAGGTGCACCGTCATGTCCTCAAAAAGGGGCGGCGCGATACGGGAAATGACACGCAGCATATCCGACATCATGGTGCCGCGGCCGGGGCCGATCTCGACGAGGCGGACGCCTGCGGGTGTTCCGTGCCGCTGCCAGGCGTGTACGACGAAGACGCCGATCATCTCGCCAAATAGCTGGCTGACCTCGGGCGCCGTCACGAAGTCTCCCGAGCTCCCGAACGGCTCGCGCGTCCTGTAGTAGCCATGTTCCGGATCGGCGAGGCACAGCGAGAAAAAGTCCGTGACGCTGATCGGGCCGTTCGCCTGAATGATAGCCTTAATCTTCTCACCGAGCGCGGTGCTCATGGATCCCCCTCCTGTCCAGCTTCGGTCAGTGCTGCAGAGCAGCCTGACGGCGGGCTCGAAGCATGGCCCAGATTCCCAGCAGAAACATCGGCGTGGAAAGCACCATGCCCATGGTGAGCCAATCGGTACCCAGCAGGTAGCCCAGCTGGGCATCCGGTTCGCGGAAGAATTCAACGAAGATGCGAGAGAGCGCATAGCCACAGGCAAAGACGCCGGTCACGAAACCGGGAACCTTCAGAGCGCGGAAGCTGTAGATCAAAAGGGCGAGAACCAGGAGCAGCACGACGCCCTCCAGGCCTGCCTCATAAAGCTGGCTGGGGTGGCGAACAAAGTCGCCGCCGGGGCAATAGCCGTTGGTCTTCTCGATGTATTGGTTGCAGAAAACCATGCCCCAAGGCGCATCCGTCAAGCGGCCCCACAGTTCGCCATTGATGAAGTTCGCGATGCGGCCGCAAAACAGGCCGATCGGGACGACTGCCGAGACGACATCGAACAGGCTCCAGATCGGTATGCCGTTGCGACGTGCGAAGATGATCATCGCGATAACAGTGCCCGTCAGTCCGCCATGGAACGACATCCCGCCGTTCCATATCTGGATGGCCCGGATTGGGCTCTCGATCACCGACGGAAGATCATAGAAGAGGATGTAGCCGATGCGGCCGCCGAGAACGATGCCGAGCGCGACCCAGATGATGAAATCGTCGAGTTGCACCTTGGTGATTGGTGAAACATCGCCCGGCCACAGCTTGTTGTTACCGGCGATCTGACGCGCATAGTACCAGCCGAGCATGATGCCGGCGACATAAGCAAGTCCGTACCAGTGAATTGAGAGTGGACCGAGCGAAAAGGCGATCGGGTCGATCTCGGGGAAGGGCATGATCGCCATGAGATTGGCTACTGTCGGCAAGGTTTTCCCATTCGCTGGCGTGAGCCCTATGGAGTGACCGGTCGGACGTCAACGCGCTTCAGTTCAAGGCGTCCTTTGCGACTTTCTGAAGGCGCGCCAAGCTCGATGTGGGCGGAAGATGGCGCTGGGATCAAGAGCGGTCAAGTCGATTGTTGGCGATCGCAAGCCTACGAGCAGGCTTATCCAGAGCAAACCGCTTGCATCCTTGGTGGCGAAGCCCTACCTCATTCTTGAGGGGCTAAAGAGGCCCTAAGTGGTATGTTGCAAAGGGAGAAAACCGCCATGACGACTGGAGCAAACCGCATCATGGACGAGTTCGCCAAGCTGATGACGGATGCCGCCGGTGCGGCCCAGGGTGTGCGTAAGGAAATCGAGACAGCCTTCAATGCGCAGGCCGAGCGCTGGCTCAATACGCTCGATATCGTCAAACGCGAGGAATTCGAGGTCGTACGCGAAATGGCGATCAAGGCGCGCGATGAAAACGACGCGCTGCTTGCCCGCATTGCGGCTCTTGAAGAAAAGCTTGCTGCCAAAGGCAAGTAATTCCCGTTGTGACACCGACCGTGGTGTGACCTTTATGAGACACGCCGCGGCTGCGACCTAAAAACCAGGTGCCGTTATCCACCTGTGGACACTGCCAAAAAGATCAATGGGCAGAGTCAGTTAAACCCTCCTTCTGAATCTAAAACCGAAAAGCTTTCCACAGTGCCGTTCCCTAAAACGGCTGTGAGGGGCTGGCGTGTCGCCTAGCCCGTTATACACTGATTTTAAATGATGATTCGAAGCGGTTGGTAAGCTCCAGGCAGGTTTGACTGCGTTAAGTCTGGTAGCGGTTCAACGGTCATCAGGGTTGGTGGTTCCGGCTGTTGCGTGTGTTCTCCTTGTGTCTCGTTGACGAAGTTGGTTCGCATTCACTCCGGTCAAGAAGGTGCTGCATGAGCCTCATGGAATTGGAAGTCGAGCGTCAGTCGAACCCGGTCGATATGATCGAGTACGTCGCCGCCAATAACGACTGGTCTTTCGAGCGGTCGGGCGATGACGAGATTGCGATGACGGTTGAAGGGAAGTGGACCGACTACCACGTTTCCTTTTCCTGGATGGAAGAGTTCGAGGCGCTGCACCTTGGTTGCGCCTTCGACGTCAAGGTTCCCGAACAGCGTGTCAACGAAGTCACCAAGCTCCTGGCCGCGATCAACGGCCAGGTCCTGATGGGGCACTTCGATCTTTGGCGCCAGGAAGACGTCATCATCTTCCGCCAGTCACTGCTGCTCGCCGGCGGTGCCGAGCCGACCAATCGACAGGTCGAGGTTCTGCTCGCTAGTGCACTCGACACCTGTGAGGCGTATTATCAAGCCTTCCAGTTCGTGATCTGGTCCGGCATGGATGCGAACCGCGCGATGGAAGCGGTTCTCTTCGAAACGGTCGGCGAGGCGTAAATGTCATCCGCATCTTCAGGTCCTGTCGTTCTCATCGGTGCCGGCAACATGGGGGGCGCGATGCTCTCCGGCTGGCTGAAGAACGGCGTGCCCGGTTCCTCTGTCGTCGTCATCGATCCCGGCCCGTCGGAGCAAATGATCAAGACGATCAATGATGCCGGCGTGACCCACGTCAGCTCGGCTCCGGCTGGATTGACGGCAGGCGTCCTATTTCTTGCGGTCAAGCCGCAGGTGATGGATGCCGTGCTGCCGCCGGTCAAGGAAACGGTGGGACCAGAGACCGTCGTCGTTTCCGTCGCCGCGGGCAAGACGCTTTCGTTCCTGGAAAAACATCTCGGCGAGGCTGCGATGGTACGCGCCATGCCGAATACGCCGGCCATGGTTGGCCGTGGCGTTACGGGTGCGTTTGCCAACGCACGCGTCACCGATGCGCAGCGCGAGCAAGTCCATTCTCTGTTGCGTGTATCCGGTCCGGTCGAGTGGGTTCCAACCGAAGCCGACATCGATGCCGTCACGGCGCTGTCGGGAAGCGGACCGGCCTATGTGTTCTATCTCGTCGAGTGTATGGCAGAGGCAGGCCGTAAACTTGGCTTGCAGGCGGACCTTGCCATGCGCCTTGCACGGGAAACTGTCGCGGGGGCTGGTGAGCTTTTGCACCAGTCCCCCGACGACGCCTCACGGCTGCGCCAGAACGTGACCTCGCCGGGCGGCACGACGGCTGCTGCGTTGTCCGTCCTCATGGCCGAGGACGCGATGCAGCCGCTTTTCGACAAGGCCCTTGCCGCAGCACGCAAGCGTGCCGAAGAGCTTGCCGGCTGAGGACATCAAGAACATGGCTGACGAAATCACCTATGGCGACTTCGAGCGTGTCGACATCCGCGTCGGTACGATTGTCGAAGTGAGCCCGTTCCCGGAAGCACGCAAGCCGGCCTTCAAGCTGTTGATCGACTTCGGGCCGGAAATCGGCCTCAAGAAGTCATCGGCCCAGATCACGGTGCACTATACGCCCGAGAGCCTGATCGGTCGGCAGGTTCTCGGTGTGGTCAACTTTCCGGCGCGACAGATCGGTCCGGTCCGCTCCGAGGTCCTGACGCTCGGCTTCGAGGA
>Ga0123342_1007258_pt1 | contig 14750 bp, 10 predicted proteins | sample Turbeawhitnodule_FD_89960 | JGI IMG/M metagenome (GOLD analysis project Ga0123342, IMG submission 89960) | Root nodule microbial communities of legume samples collected from Mexico - Turtle bean Mexico white nodule | ecosystem: Host-associated > Plants > Roots > Nodule | place: Mexico: Nepantla...
TAAATGGAAAATGGGTGAGCAAAGATGGTGATCATGGTGGTTCATCAAGTGCTGCAGCTGCTGATTTTGATGAAGAAGATCAAGCTGCTGACATGGATATTCACCATGAAGAACAGCCTGCAAACAATTTTGGTGCTGGAACCAGTGCAGGAGATCAAGGGGATGAGATGTCTTCTATGTCTTCTTTTGAAAGATACATGGTGAATAGGCTTGATGGTTTTGCCGAGAATCAAAGAAATCTCCATGATTTGTGTGTAAGCAACTTCCAGAATATAGACAACAGATTCAACAACATGGATACTCGGTTTATGACCTTGGATGAACAGATTAAAGTTGTTCAGAATCAGATCTTTGAACTTCAGTATGGCAAGGATGATTAAAGGAAAAACAACCGGTTGAATGCTTGAAACAACCGATTGTTTTTGCCCTGTATCAGTTTAAGTGCTTTTGTTTTTAATTTCTGTATAATCTGGAACAATTTCCTTTTTATCTCTTCTTATTGTCTATTTGTGAAGACAAATAGGGGGAGATTTTATGCTCTGTTGTCTTTTATTTTCTGCAAACTCTATGTTTTGTTTAAGTGAACTTTAATTCTGCTGTTTTCTGCTAATATGTTGGTATTCTAACTGCTGATATGCTATTTTTGATTTACTGCTCTAACCTTCTATCAGAGATATTTTGCTTTGCTTAAACTTTGTTTTGCAGGAAATGCTTCAGATTCAATCATGTCCAACACAAGCAACCAGGGATTTGTCTTCATTAAATAGGGGGAGATTGTTGAATCAAGTGTGTTCAAGCTTTGAAGAATCAAATCCTTTGAGTTTGATGGAAGGTTGGATGTGTTTGTTGTTGCTGAGGTGCTTTAGAATAGGATATGGGGTAGATTATATTTGTAAATCCACTCTTGATCTCACCGAAAGTCCTTGGTCGACTCCCTATCAAAGAATCACCGAATGGTCCTGACAAAACCCCTCGCACAAAGGCGTGTACCATCAGAGCTTCATCCTGAGTGTTGAGTTCTACCACAAATGCTCCAAACTGGTTCAGGAAATCCTTTAAAGGCTCTCCCTACCTTTGCTTCACCTCAAATAGGTCGAAGGGAATAGGGAGTGAAGCCTGGTTGACAATAAATTGTTTCCTGAACAATATAGAGAATTGGTCGAACGAAGTTATATGGCCATCTAGGAGGCCAATGAACCAGCGCAGCGCCGTACCTGTAAACGTTCCCTTAAATAACTTACAGTGCATAGCGTCTGTGCCTCCCGAAATCATCATCTAGGCATGGAAAGCCGTAAGATGAGCTTCTGGATCTTCTGTACCTGTGAACGTAATTTTAGGAGTCACGAAGTTCATTGGGACCATGACCTTCATGATTGCCTGTGAGAAGGGCATTGTACGGGGCCTAGCTCGGGCAGGATGGATCTGCTCTCCTGAGGAACGTTCTCCCAAACGTTGTAAATCCCTACGCAACTCCTCGTTGGTTTTGCGTAGCTCATCATTGGTGACACGCGAAGCGTCCAGCTCGATCCTGAATTGTTCTCCCATGTGAGCTTGTTCGGCCCTAGACGCTGCCACCGACTCTTGGAGAGCGGTGAAGTTCTCCATGAGTTGTTGTATAATGAGGTTGTCGCCTCCTTTTGATCCTGTCGAACCTTGTCTAATTGTCCTCATGCTGCTCAGTAGCTTCAATCACAAATGTGGATGAGACCTAGTTTTATCGGGCCCCACGGTGGGCACCAAATATTCTATCAAACCCTAGCGCACTTGGGCTTAAGTTGACAAAGTACGTTTTACTTATACTAGACTCAAATGCACTATATGCACCCATAGACCCATTTAACACACTTTCAGACCTACTAGGCCTTATATGCGAAAGATTATACCAACGCATGAACAAGAGATAATATAGACATACCTGAGCCCAAACATGTAGTCCCTTATTCTTGACCTAACGGCTGAGTGACCTGCCTGTTATAGGCACCAATGTCCGATCTCCAAGAAGTGAGCTCTACGCGCTCTGCTTCATTACAGTTCTTAAATTGTTTCTATTTGTTTATTGTGTTTATATTTTTTTACTATTTTTATTTTGCTTTATTTACAGATTTTATTTTATTTTATTTACATGTTTGATTTGATTTGATTTTCTTTTAATTTGTGGATTTGTTTTTATTATTTTAGTCTTTATTTTTAATTTATTTACTTTTATTTGTTTCTATTTATTTTCATATTTATTCAGCTTTTAAGTTATTTTTATAATTTTGAATTTATTTTTTTTTATTTTGTTTTTAGATTTATTTTAAATTTATTTTATTTTATTTTAATTTAAAATTTAGAAAAAAAGGAGAAAGTGAATTTTGTTTACTGAATGTGAATATTTTTAAAGTTTTTTTTTTTGTGTGAATATGTTTCTTTAATTTTTTTTATGTTAATAGTTTTTTTATAAAAAGGTTGTTTTTTGTTTTGTTTACCGTATTCATTTTATTTTATTTTATTTTATTGTTTTGATTTTAATTTTAATTTTGTTTTTGTTTTTTTATATTTTTATTTTATTTTAGTTTTTTGCTTTTATGTTTACTTTACGTAGTTTTTTTTAGAATTTACGTAGTTTTATTTATTTCTTTTAATTAGTTATTTACCATTACTAGTTCCAGTTTTATTTTTGTGTCCGTTTTTATTTTTATTTTTTATTTTTCTTAGTATTTTTTTATTTTAAGTAAGTTTTTATTTTTTTACTTTGTATTTTTTATTTTTTTTGAATATTTTTCTTAATTTTTTTTTTAATTTTTTTGTTTTTATTTTTAAAAAAGAAAAAAAAATATACTCTTTTTTTCCCACTAATATTTTTTAAGAAGAAAACAACATGATAGAAGAACAAGCACCACCTCCTAGGAGGACACTTCGAGATTATGTCATGTACCAAGGACCAATGTATTTTTCTTGTATTGCAATACCTACTATCGCTAAGGTCTTAGAAATAGAACCCAATTTTGTAACTCTCATTAGTTCCTATTAATTTACAGCAATGGATTATGAGGATCCATATTCACATTTGGATACATTTTATGAATTGGTGGGAACAATGGGCTTTCAATCAATTCATCTTGAAAATGTTTATATGCGTTTGTTTCATTTTTCATTGGTAGGAAAGGCTAAAGAATGACTTAAATCACTTCTAAATCAGAGCCTCACTAGCTGGGAGGATGTAGAGGAAAAATTTCTGCAAAATTTTTTCCCAATTTCTCGCTACATCAAAGCAAAGTCTGAAATTTCTATGTTCATACAAGAAGTAGATGTAGTTTTTTGTGAGACATGGGAAAGATTCAAAATGATACATAGAAAATGCTCAAATAATGGGTTTGAAGATATTTCTCAACTGAGCATATTTCTTAATTGTCTCAGATCTGATACGAGATGCTCCTAAATGCTGCAGCTGGCGACACAATGATGACTTTTGATGTAGAACAAGTGACATAAATTATTTATGCATTGACATCAACTAATTATCAAACCCAACATGATCGACAAGGTATTCAGAATAAAAGGTTGTTAGAAGATGCACTCTTGGTTCAAAATAAAATTCTGACACAACAAATTGAGCAACTAACCACACAAATGGCTAAATTGCCCCAACAATTACATGCTGTTAATTCATCTGAAAGCCATAGTCATCCAATCAGGTGTGATTTTTGTGGAGATGATCATCCTAATGGTCATTGTACTTATCAGAGTCCTCGTGTCCTATATTTTAAAAATTATACGTATTTCTGTGTCTGTGTCATATCAGTATCCATGTCAGTGTCTGTGCTACATAGGCTAGAACCTCTAGTTCTATGTGTTGTGAGAATAAGAAAAAAAAAAGAGAATTGTTGAAAAAGATACTTCTGATATGATTTTCACAATATTAGATCCCTAACTAGTATTTTCTTGAGTCAAGATTATCATTCATTATTTCTTCGTGTGATATGTACATATTTGGAAGCATATTAAAAACACGCTATGAGCTAGAACATTAGCCTTATTTGTCTTGAGAATCCAAAACGAATAATTTTAGAAAAAAAAATTCCAGTATCAAGTTATTACTTTTATAAATAATATGTTTCTTATCAGTGTTTTTATGAGTCAAGATTTTCATTTCTAAGTTCTTGTAATTCAACCACATTTCAAAGCGCCTTAAAAGTGTGATGAGTTAGAGTCATCCTTCTGTGTTCTGGGTATAAAGAGCAATAATATTAGCAAAATGAGTTCCCAAGCTCAAGATATATTTTCTTTTTTATAAAGTAACAGTTTTTTCACTAGTGTTTTTGTGAGTCAAGACTGTAATTTCTAAGGTATTGTGATTTAAACTCATTTCCAAAACACCTTAAAAAAAGGCTATAAGATAGAACCACCTTAAATTGTCTACTAGAAAATAAGTTAGACTGACTAGAATGTTGTACCAACTTGTCACATGAACTACGAGAACTCGAGTAACTTTTAGATTGATGTATGAATTAAAAACGTTAACTTTATGTATTAAGAAGAAAAGGAATTAAAACTTTTTGCCAAAAGGAGTAAGAGATACAAATATTTAAAGTTAACACGTTTTTGCACATAAATTTTAGGGAATGTCTAAAATTGTTTTCTTTTACTTAGTGTTTGAAGTGTAGTAAATTGTTGATAATTGTTGTGGTGACATGTGTATGAGAATGACAACTGGTTGTTGTAGTTGTGGACAAAATTTGATTAAATTGAAGTATAGTTGTTGGGACAACCATTGTCCTTAAATTATTAAGGGACGTAATAACGTTACAAAATTAATGTATGACCCAAAATTGCTTTCTTGAGAATAAGGAAGCTACCATAATTAGTGTTTGAAGTGCAATTAGGGTCATAAGAAGAAGTTATGACTGTTTTAAAAGGGTGCCTAAACCCTAACATGATTAATTAAATCAATTTCAAGATTCTCAAATTAATTGTAGTAAACTAAGTGAATAAGATGATAAACTTAATTAAGAATTTAAGAAAAAATTAGAAGCTCAATAAGTAATTAAAATAATCTTTATTTCATAAGTAATCCTTCAACCACTTAATTAATTTAAATATGAATCCTAGATATTAAGAGTAATTAATGGAGAGGTGAAATTAACTTTATAAATTTGAAAAACTTGTAAGGAGTGAATTAAATTGATTTTTAAAGACAAATTAGAAGTTAATTTTTTTATATTTCTAAGTTATTTTCAAATGATCATGAAAATAAATTCAATCTCATCTTACCAAAAAGTAAGATAAGAGACCTTTGCATTTAACCCCTTATGCATTGTGCTGATTGTGCTGATTGAAGACCATAGTAATAACGTCACATGATTATAAATTAAGAAAATTGTATGGAGCATCTATTGTAAAGACATAATGGATATCAAATGTATAGTTAATTAATATGATTTAGAAATTATAATTAAGCAAGTGGGAAAACAAAATACCAATTAATGCAAGGACCATACAACGAACTTGTCTAGATCTTGATGTAATTAAGAGGCCATAAAATCTAGGGTCTTAGAGTCTATAATTGTTGTAAAAAGATGATATTTCCTATTGTAGACTTGTACTAGTAGTATGTTGGAAGGCTCAAGTGTCATAGTGTAAGATGAACATTGTTATCGACTTGCATGACAAGTGATCATATAGTTATGGGTTGACTATACTAAGATAACTAAGGATTGTTTGTTTGCTCGCAAAGATTTAGGGTTAGTTGAGGTACTAAGTTGTGAATCACATGAGCTTGAGTAATCACTTAACCAACTTGATTATAGAAATAGAGCATTAACATGGTTGGTTGAGGGTATATCTTGGTCAAGTACTAGACAAGATACATGCTTCCAACCATCCAAAAAAATAAATCATTATATGAATCATGTAAGACCTCAATATTTTGAGGCATTGAGGGCACAAATTATTTAGTGAAGTAAATATAGGATCTAAAATTACCAAATAGTGGTTAACGAGCCTAAGGAGTTTAAGTGATATGGTATGTTGTGTGTTTAGTGGACGAAGAACTCACTCCATACATGTCTCTTCTTTCAGGTTTTTTCATAATCCATTATTTAGATTGATGGTGCAACCTCTTAAAGGGTTTTGGGTCCATGACCAAACTGTTTGAGGAAGACACATGATGTGACTCAAATAATGTGTTTGCATATTATGATCTATGAAACTAAGTCTAAGAATAAAAACTCAAACCATAAAAAAAAATCTCTCAAGAATACATGAATATAAAAATAAGTCGAAATTCATATTTGAACCAATAAAATAAATTAATAAAATGAACCGTGGAAAAGAATTTAACATAAAGAAAATGATATTTTGGTTCATTAATCCTAAGTATTTTGATGATGGTAGAAGAACAAAAGTTTACAAAGAAACTTGGAGTGCAGAAAGAGACAAAAAAGAACCAAAAGTTATGGAAATTTACTGAGCAAATTACATTTGCTCAATAAAATTTGAAAAGAGAACATGAATTTCTAAAATTTGCCCAAAATATTTACACGAAAATGAATTATCCTTTTTCAAAAATTTAAATATATAAATAGGTTTTTTAAACCCTAAAGGAAGGACAGAAGCTTTCAAGATTCAATGATTTGGGTGAGAAAGTGGAATAGAGGAAGAACTCCATTGAAACTATGGAGGAAGCTTGGAAAAGAGAAATCTTACCCAAGTCATTTATGATCTTCATAAGTGTTTTCTCCTCCGTCATCATGTTTTGTTGGCTTCTCTTTTAGTTGGGGATGGAATCTACCCAACTAACTATCAAGTATATTATTGTAAATTTACTTATATTTAGTTAATCTTTATTCTATGTTATTAATGCTTACTATGCTTGGAAAATTGTGGTTTAGATATAGAATCTAACAAAAATAATTATTTTTTATATCTTGATTTATATTGAATATCCTAATGAGTTTGATTTCTAGAAATATGATTTAACTCATTAATTGTTATTTATTGTTAATAGTAGACAAGTTCTTCAATTAAATACTTAAGGAATTGATGTTTGTTAGTAGAATTTAGAATCTAGTTATTGAGTAATAAAAAATTAGTTATTTTTATCAAAATTGACATGGATAGATGAGAAGTGATATCTCTAACGGATTGAGAGATACATAAAAGTTAGATTTAGGGTAGATTAATTCCAATACTTTTATTCATCTATTCTTAAATCTTATTGCTTTAGTAGCTTAAATTTTATTTTTTATTACAATCAAACCAAATTAAAATGGAAAAGTATCATTGTACTCAAATAGATATAATTGTTAAAACAACTGAAGACCTAATGAATCCATTTATCACCTTTTTTAAAATAAGTCACTGTTGAGACAAGTAGTTTAATTGATGACTTTCTTCACTTATTTTGTTGTTTATTTTTGGATAATGATGAGAGGAGTTTGTGGAAATGTGGAGAAAGTGAAATAATGAACCAATAATTTGTAGTGGAAAAGTAGAACATTACCTAGTGAAATGGATATACGATATTTCACAACCATGTTATGGGTTAGGTCAATTCACTAGAAAAATTTTAGAGGAGACTTCACTACAAGAAAAATTACTTTTAACAAAAGTTATATTTAGCATTTTTGACAGTTTTAATCTCAGTTAAGTGCATTACCTGCAGTTTATTTTTTTCCTAGAAGTTTCAGCATCGTTAACGAATTACTAGCGGTTTTGAGTAACACTCGAAAAATCAAATATTTTCCAACGGTTCTGTAAACCCTCGTTACTTCTAGACGCTTTCTAAACCTCTGTTACTTGCATGGATTCTCTCAACCTCCATTACTTGCACGGATTTTCTAAACCTCCGTTACTTCCAAAGATTTTTTAAACCCCCATTACTTCCAAAGGTTTTTTAAACCTCCATTACTTCCAGAGTTTTCTAAGTCCCGTTATTTCTAGGGATTTTCAAACCCTAGTTATTTTCAAGATTTTTTTTGAAATCCCATTAATTTCATTTTTATTATTTTTTAAAACATGTTGTATTTTTTAAATGAGTAAAAAAATTTAAATTCCATAGTTGTAATCTGTAATTTGTTTTCGGTTTGGTTCCAAAGTTATTACCTACCACCGTATTTTATAATTACTTTTACTATAATTTCCTTTTTCACATTACATTGACGAGAAGACAAATTAATAGAATATAATAACCTCAACTTCTGTTTGTTTAGCTAGTAGTTCCAACAATTTTACTTCAACTGTTTGCTTCCTTTATATAATATTAATGTTGAACTTTGATGTCATGCCAACAACAAAAATAAGACTATTTACCTTAAAATATGTAGTTATAATCTTAAAAATATAGTCAAAGTGTGAGATCCATCTACATTATTAAGCAATACCTTCATAAAAAAATTCTTGGTCCTTTTTCTTATCACACTATCCTGGCATAATAACCAATTCTTACGCCACTTGCATTCCTCCCTCCTAATGTACATGTCATCCATGCCACAAAATCCTTTTCTCCAAGTTACTAGCACATAGCACAAAGAAGTGCAACAAAAACAAAAACTGAAAAATCTTTAATTCAAATCTTGAACATAAAGGATTTGTTGAGAAAACTACTACTTAAAATTGGATAAGAATAAAAATATAGAGAAAAAAGTTAAAGTGGTGCATGAATGTAATTGGATTCTAGATGAGTCTGGTCGTTTCACTCTTAAATTGACTATGACTTTTTTCTTGGAATCAAGAGTTCTCTGTGGTTGGGATAAATTCATTTGGTCTTTATATATTTCTCCATCCAAAATTCTAGTACTCTAGAAAGTTTTTCATGGGGCCCTCCTACAGATAAACATATTCATCATAAAGGTTTGCATATGTGTTCTATGTGTACGCTTTGTGAAAAGCACAAAGAATCTATTCAACATTTATTTTTTGAATGTTCTAATTTTTGCATATTTGGAGTTTGGTTCGACAGATTTTTCTTACTTCTTATTTTGCTAATAAGGATGATCTTCTTTATTTTATTAAGAGTGATGGTTTGGTTAAATTGATTAAGCTTGATGTGATAACTTTTTCTATTTGGATGATATGGCGTATGAGGAATTATGCTAGATTTCAGGATAAGATTGATGTTTCTAGGGCTATTTTGGTAATTAAAATTTAACTTGTCTAGTGGGAAATTCGTCTAAAGCTTCAATGAAGAATGATATGTTGGATTTCAAAGTGATTAAGTTTTTAGGTATTAATACTCGTAATGGTGAAGTTCTTCATCTTCTTCCTGTTAGATAGGAGTTCCCTTCACCAGGCTGGGTTAAAATTAACACTGGTGGGGTTGTTAGAGGATATCCTGGTTTTTCTACTTGTGGAGATATTTGTCGTGGGAGTATGAGGGAGTTTCTTAGTGGTTTCTCTGTGTTTCTTGACGTTTAGACTGTTATGGGCATTGAGTTTTATGGAGTTATAAATGCTATGAGGAAACTCAAAAGATGAGGCTTACTAATGTATGGCTTAAATGTGATTCTGCATTGGTTTGTACTGCATTTACTGCTAGGACAAATGTTGTGTGGATGCTTCGTAATCGATGGAATACTTGTCTTAATTATTGTGGGAAAATTAGGTTTAGGGTTGCTCATATTTTTCGTGAAGGGAATACGTGTGTTGATAAGTTGGTTAAAGTCAAAATTCATGACCTGTGTAAAGTAGTTGTACATGTTCATCCTATGCTTTTAGCTTCATAAGAGCAAATGAACTTCTAAACATGTTGAGGTGATGCAAAGTTATGAATGTATTTCATTATGCATTTCCCATCACTTTGAAAGATGATTTGCTTTAAAAAAAACATTTTCTTGCTATCTCAGAAAAACAACCGATTGTTTTCACGAAACAACCGATTGTTTTACCTTTGGAACTTTTAAATAAAGTTGTTATGAATTCTTATGCATGATTACAGTTGTTTATTTTCTTTCAAAACCCTTTATGGGTCAAATATACATTCTTTGTGCCTCTAAACTAGATAATAAAGGGATATATTCTTTGTTTTCCTTGAAATTCAAAGCTTTCTATGTGTGAGAATCACATTGGTGGTCATGTGTTAATGAATATTTGTATATGTGATTACATTTGGAGTCTTTATCTTACTTGGGTGTATTATGTTGTCTGCTTTCAGGATATTGGGTTGTGTGTGTTGGATGAGTTGCCCAAGGATAAGTGGTTTTGTTACAATTGCTGCAATCAAATATATGTGGCTCTACAAAATTATGTTTATGCTTGAGCAAATATCATACCAGCTTCCTAGACAAAACTATATTTTGTTGATGGTTCAAAAGATTTGGATGTACTTGGTTGGGGATGTGCTTTTATCCCAACTGACTTGCCACTGTTGACATCAAGTTATAAGGATGACATATGTTGTGTGGAGAATGTGATTTAGATTGTGAGACCAACTTGAAGATAAACTTTTTTGAAGTGCTCCATTGCTGGTACTTTCAGTTTTCAAGTTTAGAATTTGATGAAAGCAATACTTTGATGTCTTCCTCAAACATTTGAAATAGATATTCTGGATCAAAGGGAAAGGGCTAAGATATTGAATGTGATCTTGAAAGGGAACTACTGGATGTAGAAAAGATAGAGGGAGAAACTATGGTCTCCTTGCTGAAATTTTTGGGGTCTATGGTACTTTAATTCTGCTGTTGTCATAGCTCTGATACACCATAGATTTTTGCTCCAATTCTAATATGGTATCACATGTTTGTTGCTGTAATGGTGCTGCTACACACACTGTTATTCTAGTGTTTCTTAAATTTTGGTTTTATCCCTTGTCTTACTCTATTTGTGAAGACAAATAGGGGGAGATTTATGTGGTTTTCAGTGTTGAATTGTTGCTACTATTAATTGTTTATAATTGTTGTTGTCTTAGTTGTTGTTTCACTCTGATTTTGCACCTCTTTCACATTGAGTTTCATACTGATTTTGATGATTTTCTTTATGGAAATCACATGGTGAAAATTGGTTCATTGGTGGTGAAACCTGGATATGTTTGCTCTCTGGTACATGCACAATTTCTGTTTTGCAGGTGCTTTCAAATTCAAACAGATCAACACAAGCAAACCAGGGATTTGTTTTCATCAAATAGGGGGAGATTGTTGAACATTGGCTTTGATCTCTCCAAATCTATTTGGATTGCTTGAAGACTTTGATGATGGGTTTCTCGGTGTGTTTTGGGTAGTTTGAATTTGTAATCCACTCATAGAATTGATCCAAGCTTATTTGATTTTAATCCTTTTTGAAAAAAAATGTGTTTTCAAAGAGAAACAGAAAAACAACCTATTGATTTCTCGTTTTAATCGGTTGTTTTTCTCTCAGCTTGTTTGAAGGCTTTTCAAATTGTTTTGACTTTGGTTGACTTTGCTGTCAAACCAATTTAGTCGGTTGTTTCGAAAAATCAAGCGACTGTTTTTTGAAAATCTTTAACAGAATTCAGTTTAACTAATTCAATCTGTTTTGGGTTTTTTTCAAAACTGATTTGGCTTTTGCATTAAATGTTTTTAACAACTGATTAGAGTATAAATAAGTGGTTATACGCTCCTGGTTGTTATGGATTCAAATTAACACTTTCAAAATCAGTTTTTCCAAGATTGCTTAAGGCTTTGGATTTTTTGCTAAAAGTGGAATAAGACTGTTATGTATTCTTTCAATCCAATCTGTGATTGTATCAGGTGTATTCTATTCCTTTCTCTCTTTGTTTTGTATTTCTGTAAAGATCTGGTGTTGCACAGAGTCAAAGGATGTTCTGATTTGTGTTGTGTTGTAGCCAAAGGAAGTGAATGCTCTTGAGGGGTTCAAGATCACTTCTTTGGTGTGTGTGTAATTTGTAATCTGTTGTTGGTTACATAGTGGAATACCCATTGGGATTGGATGTAGTTTCTTGGTGAAGAGTGAACCAGTATAAACATTATGTGTGAATCTCTCTATCCTTACACTCTCTAAACTGCTTTGACTTTGTTTGTATAAAGTGTTGATAAAAACAACTGATTGTTTTGTAAAAACAACCGGTTGGTTTTTTGCATCAAGATTAAAAAAAGTTTTATATTTGGCTGGACATATTTTCAATTGATTAATTCTTCATAGCCTTTCACTCTACCTTCAATACTTGAGAAAATCTTTCAAAAACAATTCACCCCTCCCCCCGTCTTGTTTTAGTCCTATAATTCTAACACATATGTTATTTTGCTGAGGTTTTAGAATAATGTTTGGAACTTAACGAAGCTTAAAAATACCCCCTTTAATTAAATCAATTCCTAGGGTTATAATAACCTCCGTTAAAACCCTTTTTTCTTATAGTGTATTATTTTGTTACATCATTCACCAAAAAAAAAAATAAGAAAATGTTCTTTCTGCAAAATGAACATACATCATTCTCATCTCTTTTATTTTTATTTTTATAAAGCTTTCATATTAGGCATCATTATGCAACTTGACATCTCAACTATGCTGACACCTCAAGTAACAAAATCATCAATCATCACACTAGATGAAAGCCTATTAGACCAACGAAATGATTCTCTATGAATAAATCTTAAATTAGCCAACTTAGCAGCACAAACATTCCCTTCAAGAAAAATATGCATAACCCTAAAACTGATTTTCTCACAGTAATTAAGACAAGTATTCATTGATTATGAAGTATCCACGGAACAGTAGTCCTAGCAATAAACGCTACGCAAACCAAGGCAGAATCACATTCAAGCCATACATTAGTAAAACTCGTCTTTTGAACTTCCTCTAAAGCATATATAACTTCATAAAACTCAACAACAAGAGTCGTCTGAACATCAAAAAATGTAGAGCAACCACTAATAAACTCCCTCATACTCCCACCATCATTCTTATCTCTTTACGAATGATTCTTGTTTCTTATCTCTTTACGAATGATTCATCATTCTTATCCTAAAATTATGTTTCTAAGAAGATTCATCATTAAAAATTTCCTATCAAATATCAACTCAAAAAGGATTCATCATTAATGCCTTATGAAAATATTGTAATTATTGGAGGAATAAAAGGAATCTTGTATGTGAAATATATTCTTTAAAATTACTGGGAAATGGTATATCATGGTGTATTATCTGTGTATAAAAAAATGGTAATTTGTTGTTTTGCCTTTCGAATCCACAAGGGATTTTGTAATTTAAGAAAAGAAAAATTATACATGAATTTCTACTTTCTTTTGATTTTTTTAATTTGAATATTAATATTAAATTTTCATTATCTAAAATAATTGTCAGAAATATTGAGTAGAAGTATTTTTTTTTCTTAACATAATTTAGTTTTTTATAGAAAAAATTGGACTTTATTGGGTGAAACGGAATTACCGAACATTAGTTTTAATTGAATGGCTTCTAAACTGGTGTAGCGTGTCATTCGCGCCAACTATTATTTTATTAAAATATAAAAAAAAATTATAATCATTACTTAAAAATAAAAAAATAGAATAATTATATATAGTCATATAATTTTTTTAACTCTTTTGCTTTTTAATTAATTATTATATATCTTATTGTATTTTCAAAAATAATCTCTACCTTTTAAATTTGAATTCTCTCTCTGTCTCCTCTATCTTTCCATAATCTGAATTCAATTTTTAAATATATAATAAAGTGTAGGAATACTTGGGCCTTCGACTTTATTCTATAACCATTTTTTAATATAAAAAATAACAATATTGGAAAATAAGTCAGTTGATTAAAAAAAAATTGTATTCATTCCCTCAGATTTGTTTGACAGAGTAAACAATTTGAGGACTAAAAAAATGTTTGAATTTCGACAACATGACAGGTCTTCAAAGCAACTAAAAATAATAAATTATTCATTATATTGAATTACAAACTGACAATTACTTTAAAAAAAAAATTATCTATAATAATTTAATTACGTAAAAAAAAATTCTACAATTACCATCTTTTATATATTAATATAAAAAGTAAAATAAAGTTGGTTTAACGATTTTTTCTATGAACTTTGAATTTGATAAATTTAATTGTTAGATTTAAAGTTTTCACAAGTTGAAGTACAGAAAATATGAAAGAAAAAAATTTGGTGTGAAGTTACATATTTAATGCATTTAAGCATCATTTCATCCTTTAAAAGGCTAATAATAATATATATGATATCTAAAGCTAAAATATATATGTGAAATCTTTAAAAAAAAACACCCTTAAACTACTTATATAGTTATCTCTATGCCTTTATATATGAAAGAAATATAATGTAATGTAAAGTATAACTTAACAAAAGCAATGTAAACATTTCATAAAAAAGGATTATAATTCATCCAAATAAACAAAATTCAATATGTAGAATAGTTAAGTCTGTTGGCCATGTTAATAAATATGTTTAATTTCACATTATATGTAATGAAAAAAACAAACTATATTGAAGGACGCAACTCATAAAGACCTTTTGTTATATAACTATTAATTGTGGAATATGCTTCACATTCATTAAATGAAAATACTTTATTTCTAGTAGAACCAATCACTACGATCCATGTTTGAAAGTAATTAATTAACTGTTCCATCTTTGACCAATTTTCAAAGTAACTAGACATGGATAGATTAGAAAAAAAAGACATTGTCATAACCCTAACTAGGTCAAGTATATCGTATTTAACAGTTTATATAAAGTCTAAACGTGTTATATACTTGTCCACATAATTCATAGCTTTTACGTAAAACTAACACTAAATTGAAAGTGATTATATATATATATATATATATATATATATA
>Ga0123342_1007259_pt1 | contig 14750 bp, 3 predicted proteins | sample Turbeawhitnodule_FD_89960 | JGI IMG/M metagenome (GOLD analysis project Ga0123342, IMG submission 89960) | Root nodule microbial communities of legume samples collected from Mexico - Turtle bean Mexico white nodule | ecosystem: Host-associated > Plants > Roots > Nodule | place: Mexico: Nepantla...
AACAATTTTCCAAATTTCCCAACTTGCTAACCCTAAATTTATGCTTGTGGTCTCATTATAGAAACTTTATTGACTAGAATGTTTGCTTTAAACAATTTCCAACTTTCTAATCCAAAATTTTCTCCACTCTTCTCTCTTGAACTAAAACGAATGATCCCAATGCATTCATTGAAGTCAAAATTAGTATGAATTCATTGCGTTTAAATTACTCCTATTTTGCTTTTGATTATTCTTTGGTTGATTTTGGTATTCTAGCAAAGAGCCAAAGGCAAAGACCAATGCAAAAGAAAACAAAGATCAAAAGAAAACAAATTCATGATAAAGCCGTAAGAGGTAACGAGAGATAGGGACACCTATAGTTCATATAATTATTATTCGAAATTAATAAATTGGCACGTGAGTTGACTAAAGAAAACTCTATAAATCATTGTTCTATTGCCTTTATAAGGTGTTTGTTGTATTTTCATATATTTGGGTTTTTATCATATGAGAGTAATTTGGATTTTCAATGTATAATAGTATTTAATTGTTGTGGTCACATATCAATAATTTCAAAGATATGATTTATTAATATTTTAAGGCTTAGTCTTTATTCAAACTCGGTCGACAACTAAGTGAAGTATGAGAAAAAATATTGTTTTTGTTGGCTTCTAGCCATATGTTTAATTTTAGAAATAATTTTATACTATTATTATATAAAATTTTAATTAATAATAAATAAACTGTAAATTTTATAAAATTATAATTTTAAAAGTCGATTCAGACATATACTTTAATAAAAAAATTTAATGGTACAACTACTTAAACCACTCATTAAATAGAATAACAACTAAACCAAATTAAAAATATGATATTTATGTATCAAAATTAATATTTATACTATATATATAAACCTGCACCTGTCTAAAAATACAAAAATAGCCCACTCCAACATTCTAAAAATACTGAAAGAAAGTAACCACATCATAGGTATACATCAAATTTAATATTTATATTATATAAAATTATTTATATTACTATTGTATTTATTTAACTTGTGTATGTTTAATTTAACATTAAAAATCTCAAATTTATATGTGAAAAAAATGAAAGTTACTAAAAGTGAGTTCTGCCTTGGATATAGATCATATATTGTTTATCTTCATCTAACATCAAATTGAATCTACAATAAATAAATAATAAATTTATTAGAGATCCCACATCGACTAGATATTAGAGTCTTTCATTATATATAAGTGAGTGTAAACCTCATTATAAAATGGACTTTAAGCTTAATTTAACCCATAAAACCGACTCAAAGGGTTAAGGTTTACACCCACTTATATAAAATGATAGGCTCTAATTTCTATTAATCACATGTCTTTTTATTGAATCCCATGTCTATTATTCAATTTTTAAAGCATACAAAATGCACTAAAATTTATAATCATACAAATCCACACATACAGTTTTTAATTTGGTCAGAGTAATTTTATCTTCTTTTATGGGATATTTATATCTATACTTCATTTAAATTGATAACTAGACAGTGTACTCATCCATGCACGATTGGAAATTGTATTATTATTATTATTATTATTATTATTATTATTATTATTATTATTATTATTATTATTATATAACCTCTTTAATTTCATGTGTTCTTCAGAGTAATATAAATTAGTTATCATGAATTTTATATCTATTTAAAACCTTGGTAATTAATTTCATGATCATGGAAAATAAAGCCCAGATTCCTCCACTGGATGTTTTGTATTATTTCTTGCGTGATTCTATTTCTGTCTTATAATTTTGTCCCTTTATTCACACTTTATCAAAAAGAAAAAGAAAATGCCAGATTCTATTTTTATGACATTTTAAAAAAAATTTCTCTATTAATAACATTTCTTTCTGTCAATATCAAATAGCAATTTCAATTAACACAATATATCAAATTTACTAAAGGAGAATTGTGTTTGCAATTTATTCAACTGATAGTTCTAACATGTGATGCAGTAGCGCTTTCACAAAATGTTCATAAGTTTTGGGTATCAGGTTTTTTTATGTGAAAAGTGGATTCTTCAAATGACGAACAGTTTTACTACTTTTAATTTATAATTTTATTTTTTAAATTATTTTAAATAATTATTTCTGAAATTATTACACTTATTAAATATATAGATCAAAAATATATTTTATATATTTAAATTTTTTTAAAGTAAAGAACTTTACCTAAGGAAAAATATAATTTATAAAAATAAAAGAATAAACATAAAAGAATAAATAAAAATCAAGAAAAATAATTATTCTTAAGAGAAAAAGAATAAAATATTGAAAAAATACATTCTACTAATAGTCATAACAAGATGTTTTAACATAATTTCAAATGTATTCTACATGTCTTTATAATATTTTTGAATGACAATTAATATTTTAAAATAAAAACTTCCTTAACTCAAGTGGATTAAGTAATATATCAGCACATGTAAATGTTCTCTTATTAATCGTACATTTATATTTCTCGATCTACTTTATACAATAATTATAATTGTTTTTTCAATTTATTTTCTTCGAATTTTTCTTGAATCAATTTTTTTTAAGGTGATCAACTTTTTTTTATTATAAGTTTTTTTATACAGATTGAAATATCTCTAATACTTTTAATTTATTTCATTTTTTATTGTCAATAAATAAAGCATTTTCGACTTAACTTCTGTTGGCTTTTAATTACATTCATTTACATTAAATTTCACTTTTTTTTAGAGATATACAGTTCTCAATTTTTATAACTTATATTCCATAATTTAATAATATCAAATGTATATCACCCACCCTGACATAATATCTATACAATTTCTTTATCGGCAAAGACAATATCTATACAATAAATATTAAAAATGCTAAAAACATAAGAAATATTCTTCGAGCTTTATTTCAAATAAACTATTTAATATTCTGTTATCCATTTTATGATTGTCTTCCAGTTTTATTATTATTCTTTTGTCAATCTTTTCAAACTTTGCATTATATATATATATATATATATTTATTTATTTATTTATTTATTTATTTATTTTCCTCACATTGTTTAGATGACCACATAATTATGGTCAATCATCAAGTACATGTATCTTTTTAGTTTGCCTTGGAATTAAAGTATGAAGAGAAAAATAAATTCTAGGGCATTATTAGTTAGATTTATAATTGCATAGTGAACCTAAATTGAATCTAATGATATATCTACATTTAATTCCAAAATATCTTTAGGTTCTTTCCTATCGCAAAATATGTATATATCATTAGATTCTTTCTTATCCCAATGGCATCGTAGGTTCTTTCTTAACAAAGAATTGAGAAAGAGAATATTTAAAAAATATCGTTAGGTTCTTTCTTATCCCAACCTATATATTTTCTTCTAGAGTGTAAAATAATTCTCTTAAAGAGAACGTAATGATATTTACATTTAATTTCAAAAGGTGTTAGGGAATATAGATATTTTTTTGGAGTTTGGTGCACATGTTTTTTTATAACAATAAAAATTGCAGAAGAAATATTTGGGTTACCATTATTTTCTTATGGTTACAAGTTGTAGCATGATGTGAACATGATTGAAGTCAAGAAAAGAGTAAATGGAACTGGATTCTCAATTTCTGCTGACTCAATGTCTGTAAGTTTTGTTTTATGTTGTTCTTTTTTTCCATTGCAAGAATTTGTGTTCATCCACCACACATACACACACTATATTTCTTTCCCACTATTTCCATACCTAATTAGTTAAAACACAAAATTGATTTTTCTAGTGCAAGTTTTTCAATAATGAAAAATGGATTGCTTTGCTATCCTTCATTTCTCAATATTCTCTTCTTAAACTGTTTAAACACAAGTACAAAATTTTTCCTGTTCATTATCCCAAAACGTTTAACTTCCTTTACAAATTAAAATGTAATTTTTTTCATCCATTTGTTTTGCAAAGGAAAGTGCACGCAATATTCTTCTCGTTTAAAAGAAACAAATTTGCAGCATAGATATTAAAAATATACTCTTTGTCTCATACATGGCTTATTAGACTTTTCATAATGTGTATAGCTTTTAAATAATGAATTTTTCCTATACTACCCTCGTTAATATCTTCCCTACAATTATATGTATTTTACATGAGCGAATCTTGATTTTGGTGATTATATTTTCCATCTTCTAAAATTTAAAATAACAGTTTGTCTTTATAGAAATAGTGAAAAATTAATAAACTTGAAAGATTTTTACAGAATACAAAATCCAAAAAAACTTACTCTGATATTATTTTAAGAAAATTTAAGAAAATAAAATATATGCATCTATTTATATATTATAAATTAATCTTATATATGTATAGTAATTAATTTATATATTATAATTTGATTTTATATTTTTAATTTATTTATTTACATTTCTAATATAGAAATAAAAAGATATCCAATAATAGATGACACGAATTTAATAAAGTGAAATTTAAATTTAGTTTAATATTAAAAACTAGTTTATAAGATAATGTTTATATAAATTAAATACTACAATTACAATTTAATCATATATAGAGTAAATATAGAATCTTCAATAATAAAAAGAATATTTTCATCATAATTATTTTAATTCAACAATAAAAGTAAATAAATTAAAAAAGACATTTTAGAGTGTTTTAACCTTTATAAAAAGTTCATCTCCACATATACAAATATTTTCATCATAATATTGTGCACTTAATATAATTTAAAAAAACAAATGAAGTGAAATAAGTAATTACATTAAACATCATTGTTGGTGTGAAAGGTTGGATGGGTCAAGAATTGGTGAGCTTGATCTTGGTGAGGGTGATACATTGTTACATACCTTAATTTCCACTACTAGTAGAGCAACGTAAGTACCCAAGTGACACACAAACCAAACTGGTCCACCACGTTGGAATTTTAATCAAATACTATATTGTTTCGCAACCTTTTGATGCCTACGTTCACACTCCATTTTTATTGCTTTTGCTTAATTATGACCTCATTGACTTTATAGATGCTTCTCTGAACCAGGCTGATGAAAAATGCAACTTGTTGGTTGTTTGGTTCGTGCTCCCACACCACGCCATAGTTGTTGCTATAAACTTCACTAGTTGGTTGCACTGCAACTGTTGATGGGGACAACTGGTAGGTCCACTTGGACATTGATTAATCACATCATCATTTTTCTACCAATTTTTCCATATATAAACCTAATCATGGCACGGACAAAAAGTGACAAATAAATTGGTTCCAGCACCAAGATCAAAAACACAACAAAAACTGAAAACTTCCCCATGATCGACCTTCTTTTTTAGTTCGAGCATGTCGACAAGTGAATCTCGTGAGGGATTACTCCATCTTCGTCTCCAATTAATTCCACCAACCAAGAACACTTTCTCAACCTTCACCTATCTCTTTTTTTTTTTATCAGCAATGAAAAAGCCTTCACCTATCTCTGTTTCCAATTGATTTAAGATAAGTCTCCAAGACTCAATTGGAGTCAACTTTTACTTTCAACATGTTTATATCTAGCTATATTTAAAAAATATACATAAGAAACATATAATTATACATCCATATTTGACTTAATTATATTTTTATTTTAGAATAAATTTAATTTTGTTCTCACAAATTTACAAAAAAAATCATTTTAGTGATTCAAATTTGAAAACAAAATATTATTTTAATCATTGAGCACTATAAAGATTTCTAGAAACCCAATTTTAGCTTCTGAAAAATTAGGAGACTTACGTTGTATTTTTCTTTTCAAATGAAAAGGACTAAAATATTTGTTTTTTAATTTAAAGAACTCAAACTTAATTAACTCCAAATTTTATGCGGTTAAAACATAAAGCGTATATATTAAATATTGAATATTTTATAAGATGCTAAGAAAATATTAGCCGAGTGACATTTGCAAAGAGTTAAAGTCTCCATAAATAAGAAAATTTATAAAGTAAACAACAAATCATAATTTTTTTCTCAAATAATTATACACTTAAGTCTAAGCTATTTATCTCTTACTCATGTATACAAGGAGTTACCCTCGTCATTTAACTTTATCTCTTCAGAATTAGCTTAATCTAGTGTACTATCAATTTAATTTCTTTATCTTCAATAAAAAATAATGTTGCAATAACTGTCAAACACGAAGATTAATTTGTCCTGTTCTAATTTAACCAGCACTTTATTACTTAACTTATAGATAATAATCAAATTATCTACTTGAAAAATGAATTTTATCATTTACAATAATGATCATTTAACTAAAATAAAGTTGTTTCAGGCAATGGATATATTTTTTTACAGTTTATTTAGAGGTGTGGTGGTTCACCCTCTAAAGATTAGACAACCAAGACTAACAAATGAATGTTCTTAAAATGGTGCTACTGCATTAATTTAACTCTACAATCCAAACTTGTGTAGTCAATGATAAGGCACCTGCAGAAAGACAATTGGATACTGAAGTTAGCAGACAACTACACTAAGTATAATAATAAATGAGTGTAATTTCAATAACATTAGCAACAGACCTGCTGACAAAAAATATATAAGTGTTAGACCTAATTAACCTATGCATATGTACATAACACCTGACCTAGAATCTATGACACGAGACCCAAAAATCCTTACAACCAGTTTTACAATGTTTATACACATGAAACTATACTATTAATGTTAACTTTAGTCAACTATCTTGGTTTTATAATTTGCATTATTTGCATTAGAGTAAAGAATACTTGGATACAGTTCTATCAATCAGAGTCCGGATATTTTCAATTAGTGTTCTTATTATAAAGGTAGGAATTTTGTTTTATATCTCAAATAAATAACTTCTTTATGTTTGAAAGATTTTGATTATTAATTTCCTTAAATGATTAGTTATACTGTTATTTAATTGAAGGTAAAGTGACAGATCATTCAATCTCTGATTTAATTGAAAGTTTAGTTTTTGATTTTCTTAACTCTAAAATTTTACTTGTTTTTTCCTTATTCAGATTGATATATTGAATCTATGATTTGTTTAAATTTGATTTAGTTTTGATTTTAACACTTTTTTTTCTTATTCTTAGTTTCTGATTTTGGGACTTGTTGTGTTAAAAATAATTTGGATAATATGTTGTTTACTAATTATTTTTAATAAGTTGTTTAATGATTTATTTATTCTCAAGTCATTCATATTTATTTATTATTATTGATAGAAAAAATTAAGTTCGAAAGAGGCAATTAATCTGCTAATAAGTAGATCATATTGCTGATAAAATTTGCAACAAATGAATAACAATAATGCAGCCCTATTTTCAAGTGTTGGCCTTACCAACATTAAAAGAGGAGCATATATAGAACAAATATTGATTTACTGGCGTGATGATCTGAACAAGAACATGGCCAATATATATTAACCTCTAGCTAGTCCAGTTCATCTGAATTGATATCTGTGCAGACAGATTGGTAGCGATAAGAGAGATTTCACACTACTATTATAATACCCTTATGATTTTTGATTGGCAGCAACATGTGCTTGGACCTTTTCTTGTTTACAATTTTAGTCTAAGCACAGAGACAAAAAACCTTAACCCTATCAGCAAAGGGAGCCGCAAGAGTCGTTTTTGAGGCTTACACATGAAACAAGGGAAGCATGTGTACCCACCAGTTCGTTTAGGGTAAGGACACCATTGGGTAGTGGCCCACTCATTTAATGTTGGGAAAGCCAAGTCGTGGGAGAAAAGGACCTGCTGGGATGTTACATGCTTGCTTGCTCCATCATGGAACAAAGAAAAGAAAACAAAAGAAAAGAAAAGAAGTATTCTAGATATCAATCACCTTTTTATATTCTTGATTCCTGCTGGGTTTTTAGTATCAATTAGTGCTGATGATCTTTATTATGTCATGGTATCAAGAATAAAGGGGCTGCTTTTACATATTCTACTTGGTGTAAGTAAGAAGGGGTTCTATCCTCTTTATGACAGTTCCACGAAGGTGAAAACTCATGAGATTATATTTTTTTTCCCTTTTTAATTTACATCTCTCTTCATTACTGATCATAAAAGTTGTAGTGTATATTTGGTTCCATGTTAGATGAAGTAAAACATAGATTTATGATCCATATTTAAGTTGTTATACTTTAATCCAACACCATGTTCTTGTTTTACTCTTAACTATGTCATACATCAACCGATGCATAATTTAAAGACTCATAATTTTGCTATATATGTGTAGTCTATAATGTTCTTGTATGACTCTGAATATGTTTAGATATTTTATTAAAAGAATTTCGTATTTAAAATAGACTTATTAAAAAATATCTTTTGTCATTTATCCCATCTGTAGTAGTTTTATCTTCTTTAAATAATTTTGTATATGATGAATTATACCAGTTATAAAAAATGTTGTGTTTCTAGCGGTGGGATCTGTTTTTCATTATTATCTTTCTAGCATTGTAGGGCAAAAGACTGTTGACAAAGAGTTACAGATCCCACTGGCACCACCAAAAAAAACATGCCAGACTTGACTTCTACAACTAGGAGAAAGCCTATGCAGACCATAGGCCAATCATGAGCAAAAATTGCAGGCAAGTTGAAACATAAATATATTCTCAAATTTGTTGTTCGATGAAGAGACCTAATTTTTTCTAGGCTTTTTGTGCAGATCATCAGCTTCATATATTAAGACTTTTTTCTCCCTTCTTAAGGCTTGATTCGTTGTTGATTGATATGTCAATTAGTGCTAAGCTTTATTACTTCATGGTATAAAGCATAAAGGAGCTTGCTTTAAATATTTTAGTTTATGTTAATATGAAGGGTTCTATATGCTTTTGTTTGATTGTATATGCAATTGAAAAAAACTATAGATATTATGCTTGGTCAATTATGCATAGGATTTTGATATTTGACATTCAATTCTTTTCTACATTCACTTAAATATACAATATTATTATTTTAATAAATTTTTATATTATCTAATTATAAATATTATATATATATATATATATATATATATATATATATATATTTTAAAACCATCACATCTGTATAGAACTTTAGAGGTGTTAAAGTGTAGTTTTTTCTAAAACCAATTAATATAAAGTGTTTGTTTTTGAATCGAAACATCATTCAACCAGGTTTTTTTGATTTTTCAAGATAAAAAAATAAAAGTAACATGAATTGACTTTAAGTTGAAATAAACTGATAAACAAACACACTTAATGTTCTAAAACAAGAAGAGTCAAGATTTGAATTCTATTAGCCTAATGAAAACATATTAATTAAGCTCAACCAACCCAAATTTTATATGGTTATTTGTTTACTAGTTTGACTGATCATGACTTTTGAAAGTGATGAAATGCTAAAAATTCACCTTAACTTCTGTACGATGCATAATTATTCTTACTTTCCTTATTGGGTTTAGTGTTTGGGCTTTCTTCAGTGTTTAATGTTTATTGAATGCGTAATCATTTTAAACACATATTCCCTTCCAACATGGTTGAATATATAACATTATAATGAAATTAATATTGATTTTGAGTATTAGAAAGAAATTCTTTCTAGATGTCGGGATAGGTGTATGAATAAGATAATTTGAAATTCTAAACTTACATCAAATTGAAAAAAAAAAAACAATTATCTAATTAACCTTTGTTATTTTCAAATATTTTTTATTGAAAGAATGGTATATGTGAACACCATCCAATAAGTTTTAAAGAACTCTTGCACTGAGTTAGGATCTTAAGCGTCTAACAAGTGCTGAAGCGTTCAAACCACATTTTTCACATCATCTCATATCAATATATGTGTAAACTCACATTATGTCACACTTAATCATTCAAAATCAACACTTGAATCATAAATCATATTATTTGAGTATCTTATCCAATGTTCAAGCAATGTTACTAAAGAATAAAGAATCGTCTTAACTTCTCTTTCGTTCAAACTGTAAGTCCTCGCTTGAATTGTACATTAATCAATTGGAAACAATTAAGCATGATCATTTTAAAGCTATTAAGGAATTCCATGTTTTTTGGAATATCTCTCACATTACAAGAAAAAATGATTTTAACGGGGTTTATTTTATATTATTCATGGTTAAAACCTCTATTAAGTCATTTACCTAGGGTTGCAGTTTCTCCCACTAAACCATCCTTGTGAAACGTGGTCCTTGGGATTTTTTTAAATCTCAGGAAAAGTCTTTAAGAACCTCTGTTAGATACCATGGGTTTAAGAACCTCCGTAAAATACCATTGGTTTCAAAACCTCTGTAAAATACCATGAGTTTAAAAACCTCTGTAAAATACCATGAGTTTAAAAACCTCTGTAAAATACCATGAGTTTAAAAACCTCTGTAAAATACCATGAGTTTAAAAACCTCCGTAAAATACCATGAGTTTCAAAATTTTCATAAATCCCATTTAACCTTCAATCCCATTTTCCACCATCTCTAACGATTCTCCTGACTTCTCTCTTCCACTGTAGACACACTGCTCTCCAGCATAGGCTCAATGGCTGCCGACAGCAATCCTAGCAAGGAATCACAATTCAGGCACACTTATGTCTATTATATCTAAGGAGAAGAAACACTAAATAAGGCACTATTTTCTTACTCCAATATTGCTTTCCATCACCTTACTACCCCAACTTGGGTCATATGCCACTGTATTTATCACTATTTTATATATTTTAAATAATTACATTATCTGTCAAATGTGGGCTTCAAAGCCATGAGTGTTCTTGGCTAAAGATTGCAAGAACATATTGCAAGGAGAAATTAACTTTATTACTTCTCACTTTCACAGTGAATTAATTATTAGATGCATTTTAAAATAAAGGTCTTAATTTCAAATATTTCAAAATTATGAGAACTAAATATTAACAATTATAAATAAAACTAAAATTGCACATAAGATATATGTACATCAAAAGCTAAAAAAAAAGTCATGTTTTTTGAAGTATGAACTCATAACAAAAAAGCTAGAAATTATATAAACTAAACTACTATTAATCATAAGAAATATGCAAATATTGTTGAAATACTTATTATCCAAGAATAGTTGTTGAAATACTTATTATCCAAGGTTATTTTGCTGAGTTTTTAAAATAAAATTTTGACACTTTAGAAAATTATTTGTAATGTAAAGTTACACTTTTAAAATTTTAGAGAATTTAGTTATAAAATATATTAAATATATTAAAACTATATAAATTTTAATTACTTTTTTATAAATAGATTTAATTATATTTATTTATTGAAGTTTGAAAAATCTGAAGTATTTTATTGAGGTTCTACAATAAATCTTTGAAATTTAACAAAGGTAAAAAAAACCTTCGTTATTTTGTTGAGATTTTAGAATAAACTTTTGAAACTTAACAAATGTTAAAAAGATTTCCATTAATTTGGTGAGGTTGTAGAATAAACCTTTGGAACTTACTAAAGTTAAAAAACCTCCCTCCATTATTTTGCTTAGATTTTAGAATAAACCTTTGAAATTTAACGAAGGTTAAAAAAACCTCAATTATTTTACTTAGGTTTTAAAATAAACCTTTGAAATTTAACGAAGGTTAAAAAACCTCTACTATTTCGTTGAGGTTTTAGAATAACCTTTGAAACTTAACAAAGGTTAAAGAACCTCTATTAATTAAATCAATGTTAAAGAACCTCTATTAATTAAATCAATTCTTAGGGTTATATTAACCTCCAATAAATAACCTCCGTTAAAATCCTTTTTTCTTATAGTGTCATGGCTACAACGCTTCCTTCATTACCATCATTTCTCAAGTAGATAACCCACAACAGGTAAGCGAGTTTAGACCTATCCATTGATTGACTGCCTTTACAAGATAATTTCTAAACTGTTAGCAAATATGATTAAATATGTGCTACCTACATTGATAAATCACAATATACCTTTTTAGAAGAAAAAGGCTTATTATACAATGTAGTGGTGACAAATGAGATGGTTGAAGAGGCGAAGCATAAAAAACATAAATGTGTCATTGTTAAAGTATATTTTGAGAAAGCTTATGATTCTGTTAGATGAGATTTTTTAGAATACATGATGATAAAACTAGATTTTTGTAACAAGTAGATATCATGGATTATGAGTTGTTTAAGGTCAACAACAATTTCCATCCTAGTTAATGTAATTCCTACTAACGAATTCAATCCATCTAAAGGTCTTAAACAAGAAGACCCATTAACCCCTTTTCTTTTTGTTATAATAATTGAGGGTTTAACAACAATTGTGAGACAGGCCAAAGTTAAGAATATCTTAAATGGGATCAAATTGAGGAAAATAGGATTCCAATTTCTTTTATGCAATTCACATATGATACCTATTTTTGTGAGGAAAATGTAAATAGTATCTTGTTTGTCAAGAGTACATTCAGGTGTTTCGAGTTGTCTTATAGTCTAAAGGTAAATTTCTTTAAGACTAAAATTGGGGGCATAGGGTTAAATTTATTTGATTTGGAGATATTCTCTAAGCTACTGAATTGCTATGTTATGTCTATTCCTTGTAAGTATTTATGATTGTGGGTAGGAGGCAACCATAGATAACTTGGTTTTGGAGAAACCATGGAGAGGGAAACATTTATCATTTACAGGCAGGGTATGCCTAGTGAAATATGTCTTAACTTCTTTGCCCCTATATGTCTTTCTACAAATTGCCTTAAACACTAGAGAAGCAAATTAGAAAAAACCAAATGAATTTTCTTTGGGGTTGGGCACACAATAATAGAAAAATTTCTTGGGTGAAGTGTGATGATATATGTAAGACGAAAGATTTGGGGGGTTCGGGGGTAAAAAACTTAAAAATATTTAATCTAGATTTATTATCTAAGTTGAAGTGGAGGTTGGAGTCAGAGGTAAATGGCTTATGGAAAGACATTATACAATCTAAGTATGGTAATATGAAAATATTGCGGGAAAGGAAAAGGTGTAGAGGAGGTGGTGGCAGGGTATTAAGAAAATAGGAAAAATAGGAGAAAAAATAGGTATGGTGAAAACAATGTCTGGGATGTGCAAAATGGTCAAAATATATTGTTTTGGGAGGAAGCATGACTAACAAAGATACCTCTTAAGGAATTGTTTCTATACTATTTGGGAATGTTGTAGAAAAAACCATCAAAGTAGTAAAAGTAGTGTTTTGGAATAGAGAAAATTGGTTGTGGCAAATTGCATGGAGGCAACAATGGTTCAAATGGAAAAAACCCTGATCAATAGGATAATGCAAGATCCTCAAAAGATCCATCTAAATAAGGATAGAAATGATAAGAGGATTTGTAATGTAGGTGAAAACCAATAATTTTTTGTTAAATCAACTTATGATGATGTACTCCTCAATTATAGGGTAGTAGACAAGGACAAAACGTTTTCCTGTTCATGGAAAGTTAAGACATTGCCAAGTGCAAAACATTTTGTTTGCTGAGTTCTCATAGACAACATTACAACAAAAGTTAAATTGGGTAGAGAGGAGTTCAATTTAGTAACAATTTATGCCCTATGTATAGTGCTAAACTTGAATCAACTTCACATCTTTTAGTGTGTGTTTGCACACCAAGTTTGTTGTAGTTTCCAATTATGACTGGGTATGTTTACTGTTATACATAATAGAGCAAAGGACAATTTCAATCAGTTTGAAATAATGATTTTCAACTCTAGACATAATTTGATTTGGAAAGGGGTGTGGATAGTAGTAGTGTGAACTATATGGAAACAAAAAAACTTGGTTGTTTTTCAAAATGGGACAGTGGATTCTCAACAAGCTCAATATACAGTACAAGTGAAGGTGTGGGCTTGGGTAAGAAACAAATTTCCAAAATCATAATTCACTTTTTCGGATTGGTACCTTAACCCCAATTATTTTATTAAAATATTGTTTTAGGATGAGATATCTTAAAATCCTATGCCCATACTGTTAGGATTGATGGCAATAACAGAGGGGGGGGGGGGGGGGGGGGTGTTTGTTTCCAAAAAATTTTCACAAATACTTTTCTCAGAATGAAACTTTAACAAACAACTCAGAAAAGCAATTCAAAAAGCCAATCAAATTTCCAAACAGAAACAAATAAGAAAATTATAATCGGTTAAAAATACGATTCAATCGGTTGTTTATAACAGTGGAAAATAACAAACAGATATGGAAAGAAGAGATAAAGAGAATGCACACAAGGTTTATACTGGTTCACTCTATCCAAGAGCTACATCTAGTCCTCAGTCAAACCACTGAGTATTCCACTATGCAACCAATCACAAATTACACACACACCACACAAAGAGGTGAATTTGAATCCCATAAAGCCTACTCACCCTCCTTGCACACAACCAACACCTCAAGCCAGAATCACACTGACTTTACAGGATTTTACAACAGATTTCAGAGAGTAATATGAACAATTACAAGAACCTAAACAGGGATAGAAAACACCTAGAATTACAGTACACCAGAACCCTATTGATCAATTATTTGAATCACAACAAAGCTCAAAAGCAATCTTGCTAAAACTTGGTAAAAACCTTTTCACAAACAATTGGTAAAAATCTCAAATCAGAGTATCAAAGTTTTCTGTTTTATCAATCATTTCACGTTTGAAAGAAGACTAATTTTATATTACATGAGAAGCTACCGTTTGTACCGCCCTGGAGGTCGGGGATGATGACGTGGCATCCTCCTACAGTATAAGCGTGTTGACAAGGCGCCAGGTTGGCAGAAGGGAAGGAAGTCGGGGGGCACGTGTAGTCGCCGGTTGTTAA
>Ga0123342_1007261_pt1 | contig 14742 bp, 8 predicted proteins | sample Turbeawhitnodule_FD_89960 | JGI IMG/M metagenome (GOLD analysis project Ga0123342, IMG submission 89960) | Root nodule microbial communities of legume samples collected from Mexico - Turtle bean Mexico white nodule | ecosystem: Host-associated > Plants > Roots > Nodule | place: Mexico: Nepantla...
AACTACCAATTATTTAGTTTCTAAATTTGGTAGCAAAAACCTTGGTTGCTAATTAGATACCAATTTAGAAACTATTTAACAATAATAGAAATTAATTTAGAAACCAAATTTCTTTTTAGTTTCCAAAATGGTATCTAATTTAGTTACTATTGTAACTAATTATTTTGATTTCTACAAATTGGTTTCTATTTCATGATTTTATTGTAGTGGATGTTAAAGTATTAAAAGTTTAGTTGAATCAGGACAAAAATCTCTTTAATCACTCCTCTTATCTATAATTTTTTATTCATTGTAATCGAACCATTTCAAGTTATGTAAGCTTAAATTTTCTAGTAGATCTTAATAGGAATTATTTTTAGACAGGACTGTTGGAACTATTTTTAGTTCTTATTGATTTTAAATAAAAATATTTTTTAAAAAAATAAATAAATATTAATCACTTTATAGGTAATCCAACATTTTTATAAAATAATTCTTTTAAAAAGAGATTATGTAAACTTACCAAAACCTTCAACTAAAAAGGAACATGGACAGCTAAAAAAAACTCTACCTACTCAAAACTATTAAATACTTTTAAAAAAAATAAACAAGTTCACGGATCACAACACTAAAATAAAGAAGAAAAATATGTAGAAACACATTTAGATGTTAACCAGAATAAAACCTTTAGTTGAACTAAGAAAGAAAATCTCTTCAATCACTTATCCTTTAAAAATGTATTTATTTTTATATTAATAAAATAATTTTTCAATGATATCTATAAATTTTTATTCATTGCAATGGAACTATTTCAAGAATTTTTTAGTAGATGTTAGTAGGAATTATGTTTAGACTGAAACTGTTGGAACTATTTTTAATTAAGTAGGACAATGTTATTTCTTGAGTGGGAGTGTTTTCGACTAATGTTACAACAAACATTGATTAAATTTTTTTGTCGATGTTGACAATGATTATTTTTATCAATGTCACTAACATATATTTTTTTGTCTGAAGTTGGTAAAAAAATTTAAATGCGAATGGAGAAAATTTCGATCAACCTTAATTAAGATTTTTCTTCTTCTTATGTTAGTTAGTATTTTTTTTTTTTTTCTTTCATTGGTCAAAAATCAATAAAAGAATTTCGATCAATGACATTTTAAAAATAACTTTAATCAATGTTAACAAAAATAGTTATTATAAGTTGAAAGTAACCTCAGTTAATCTTAAGAAAGAAAAACTCTTTATCTGTGTTAGTTAAAAAAAAATGCGAACATCAATTGAAAAATAACATTGACTATTTTTTTTTACTTAAAAAATATTATTAATATTAAAATAAAATTTTAATTTATTAATAATTAAAATTCAATATCTAAAAAAATAAATTTTTAAAAATTTAAATTATTTTATCGAAATAAATTATTTAAAAAATAAAATAATTAAAACAAACAAATTGAATTTAATATATATTTAAATTTTTTAAAATATAAATTTTCTCATCCTAACATAAAAAAAAGTTGTTCCAGTGATTACGCACAATATCCACTTATCTCATGAGCTTCCAAATCCAGTGTCATCTTAATCGAAAAATCTGAGTGTTCTCTTCCATTTTTGGTCATGTTGTTCAACCATTGCAAGTCTCATGCTTGAAGTTGTTTTCCTTTCTCTTGACCTTAGTTCTTCCCTAAATAGGTGATTTTGCCTTCGAAAATCACACATACTTTTTCAGGTCTTCTTTCTTTCTTTCTCCATATATATCCAATGGAGTAGACCCACGTTCTTGCTAACATCGTAAATTCTAATCAGTGAAGATTTCAATTTCTGAAACATTTTGAAAATAGTTTCGTAAAGATGCTATAATTTGTGGAAACACTGTTTGACTTCTCTGCTGTAGAGTTGTTGTCAGCATCAATGCCATTAGCCATAAGTCCTTACGATTGCAGTAAAAGAAGGTCGAAAACACGAACAAGGTTGATGTCCAATCTTCAATTTGTTTTGTTTAATGATTATTGGTGTTAAAAAATGTATTATTCATGAAGTAACCCCACCGTATTCACATGAATCTAATGGAGTGGCTGAAAGGAAAAATAGGACTCTTAAAGAAATGATGAATGTTTTGCTTATTAGTTCTAATGCTCTTGATAATATTTTGCTTATTAGTTCTAAGAAAAAGAAAATAAGATCTAAAATTTCTGATTGTATGTTCTCAAGCTATGTGGAACATAGGGCTACCTATAGGTTTCTTGTTCTTAATAGTGATATAATTGAACGCAATACTATAATTGAGTTTAAAAATATTGAGTTCTTTGAACATGCTTTTCCCTTAAAGATTAATGGTACATCTGAACCGTCTATAGATACAGCTAGTGATGCCATGTGTGAGGTGTGAGGAGAAGTAAAAGATAGAGAAGGGAAACATCCTTTGGAGATGATTTTTACACTTATCTAGTTGAAAATTATGTAACAAGTTTTGTAAAAGCTATTAGTACTCCTGATGCAAAACATTGGGATAAGGTCATTAAGATTGAAATTGATTCAATTAAGAAAAATAATACTTAGACCTTAATAGATTTTTCTAAAGGAGCAAAATCCATTGGTTGTAAGTGGATCTTTAAGAAAAAGTATCATCCTGATGATCCATAAAAAAATATAAGGAAAGATTAGTAGAAAAAGGTTTTACTCAAAAACCTAACATATGAGTGTTATTAGCTCTAGCATCTATCTATAAACTAGTTATTCACCAAATGGATATTAAAACAACTTTTCTAAATGAACTAGAGGACAAAATTTATATGACTAAACCTGAAGATGTGTAGTTTTAGGTTAAAAAAATAAAATGTGCAAATATTTATAATGACTAAAATAGGTGTCAAAACAATGTCATGAAAAACTTGACAATGTTTAACTTTGTGATGTTTTTCTACTAACAACGTTGATAAATGCGTGTACATTAAATATGAAAATAGTGCATGCGTCATTATAAGTTTATATGTGGATGACATGCTGATTTTTGGTACATGTGATGATATAGTTTTTAAAACAATTTTTTCTTGGATCTAAGTTTGAGATGAAAGGCATGAGTGCAACAAGTGTTATTTTAGGAGTTAGAGTCATAATGAAGAAAGATAGTATATTACTATCTCAATAACAATATACTGCTAAACTTATTTGAAAAGTTTGGCTATTATGACTTTAAATCAGTGAACATCCCTTATGATGCTAACTCTAAATTAAGGAAGAACAAAGGAAAATCTATCTCCCAAACTCAGTATGTCCAGATAATTGGGAGCTTATTATTTAATGAACTTTTATAGACTATACATTGCTTGTGTAGTGATGATCCACGTCTCATAAAATCAACCTTGTTCGTGTAGAGGTAGTGGTTTTCATGGACGAGTTCGAGGAAGAAGAAAAGCTAATTTTGACAAATCCGCCATTGGATGTTTCAATTGTATTAAAGTTGGACACTTTCATAGGAATGTCACACTAAGGAAAGCAATTATACGGAGATTTCATAAGAAATGTTGCTAATGACTAGCATAGGAGATACCAGATTCTGCAAGATGACTGGTTATTGGATTCTGGTTGCTGTAATAACAAGTGCAATAAAAAGGAATATTTTGCAGATGTAGATGAACAATTTGTAGATATTATAAAACTAGGAAAAAATGCAGTCTTGGTGGTGAAAGGCAAATGGAATGTTCGAGTGTAGATCAACAATCCAATACAAGTGATAACTGAAGTTTTTCATGTGTCTGATTTAAAGAATAATCAGCAGATTGTTGGACAACTTCAAGAGAAGGGGCTAGCTGTACTTATTCAACACAACATGTGTAAGGTCTATCATTCTGAAATGGGTGTTATTATAACCTCTGTGGTGACTCCAAATCACATATTCAAAATAATAACAGTAATACTCACTAGTGATACTATTAAGGAAATAATTATTATTAAATTATACGCAATTATATGCAATTAATTTAATAATGATAATGATTAGTGGATCACCACATAATTAACTTTTAATTTGGAGAGAAAGTCTCCATACACTTGTATATATTTCCTATACATGAGTGATGTAAACACACAAGAGAATAAGAAATATACATTTTTCTTACCATCTTCTTATATACAATTTTCTTATATGGTATCAGAGCACTGATTCGTTTACTCGCTCAACAATAATGGTAAAAGTGACACTTTTGTAAACGTTGCATGTTTGTTTGCCTATAACTCGTCTATTAATTCAGCTTCTACGAAACCATGAATTTTGGATAGCGGAGCAACCGATCACATTGCATCGGATTCACATTTTTTTACACACACTTCATCATCCTTTGTTCCAAATGTTAATCTACCCACAGGCTCCACTACGCCCATCTCATCTACGGACACGATTAAATTCAATGACAATATCACTCTCAAAGATGTTCTTTGCGTTCCTTCTTTTAATTTAAATCTCATGTCCGTTAGTAAGATAACCAGTTCACTAAATTGTTGTGTCGTTCTTTTTCCACATGATTGCGTTTTGTTGGACTTGGCTATGGGGAGGATGATTGGCTCGGTGAACAACACACACAGGCTTATACTACATGTCCTCTCTTCCAAACCAAGCCCACACATCTCAAATTTTGACCGACCCTGATTTATGGCACAAGCGCTTCAAACATCCTTCTCTGGCGCGTCTACAACTTGCATCTTCATTACTACCTATTAGTAAAATTCTCATTCCCATTCATAATAATTGTAGTATTTGTCCCAAAGCTAAATAGACAAGGCTACCTTTCCTTTAAGCATAATAAAATATCATTCTCCATTTAATCTATTGCATTGTGACATTTGGGGTCCTCATAAAACCCCAACTCATTTTGGAAAACGTTTTTTTTCTTACTATAGTTGATGACTATACTAGATGTACTTGACTATTTCTTATGAATCACAAAGTCTGAAACCCAACATCTCTTATCATTCATTACATTTGCACAAAATCAATTTCAGACATCTATTAAAATCATTCGCGTTGACAACAGATAGAAATTTATTTCAATGCGTAATTTTTTCTCAAAAAAGGTATTGAATGTCAACACACTTGCGTCTACACTCCTAAACAAAATGGAGTAGTAGAACGCAAACATAGTCACCTTTTAAACACAACACAAACCCTCCTATTTCAGTCTCATTTACCATTAGAATTTTGGGAGAATGCGTTTTAACTGCCACATATATCATTAATCGCTTGCTATCACCTTTACTAAAAAATAAATCACTTTTTGAGATGCTATATTATCGCCCACCTTCACTTTCTCACCTAAAAACTTTTGGTTGCCTCTGTTATGCAACTGTTGTTTCACCTAAGCAAAAATTTGATCCGCGCATCCAACAATGCATCTTCATTGGTTATCCTCACAATAAAAAAAAAACACAAATTATTTGATAGATGCAGACTCACCTTCTATGAAAGTGTTTTCCCATTCTGCCAGTAGTCTCGGATGCAATCCTCACCTTCATTACAACATATTTTGCCCGCTATTGACATTGACTTACCCACTCCTGTCCGACATTCACTCGATCCACCATCTTCTCCTACTCTTGTCACAATGCACCCTGAACCTCCAACAGACCAACCTTCTTCTCCCACGCCAGGAAGTCTAACACCCATTTTTGAACCTTCTCCTGTCGACCTTCCTCTTTGACAATCCAGTCGCACATCAACCCCACCTTTTTGGCTTCAAGACTTCGTAACGGGATCCCATTTCCAAGCCAATCATTCGATCACTACCTAAGATCGACCGAATGGAACCAGGTATTCTATACATCATTTTCTTTCTAATTCAAGATTTTCTTCTACACATAGTGCATATCTTGCTAACATTATAGTCACCAAATAACCTCAGACTTATGCTCAACCTATCCTTGATCCAAATTGGCAAAAAGCAATGGAATAAGATTTTTCCGCTAAATCAAACGTGGACCTTGACAGTGTTACCGTCGGGTAGAAACCCATCAGATGCAAATGAGTCTATAAAATAAAGTACAAATCGGATGGCAGCATCGATAGATATAAGGCGCGCCTTATCGCAAATGGGTACACTCAGATTGAAAGTGTCGACTATTGCAAAAAAATTTCACCAACAACGAAATTAACAACTTTAAGGTGTCTCTTCACCATTGCAGCAGTCAGAACTTGGTTTATTCACCCGCTAGATGTGCAAAATGCCTTCTTACATGGTAAATTGAATGAAATTATTTACATGGACTTGCCACCCGAGCATCATCGACAGGGGAGAACCTTGTATGTCGACTCAACAAATCCCTTTATGGTATCAAACAAGCATCCCGTACATGGTTTTTAACATTTTCTCATGTGATTAAATCTGTAGGATTTCAACGGTTCAAGGTAGGCTACTCTTTTTTCACAAGACAAAATAACTCATCATTTACTGCCTTTTTTGATTTATGTGGGCGATATTCTTTTGACAGGAAATGATCTGACAGAAATGCAGCGTCTTAAAAAACGTCTATTAAAGATCTCAGAGACTTAAAATATTTTCTAGGGATTGAATTTTTCCGTTCCAAAGCTGGTATTTACATGTCACAAAGAAAATATGCGTTTGATATTTTGCACTATACGGAACTCACAACTACTTATCCAGACAAATTTTCAATGGAACAATACCTAAAACTCACACCAGACGACAAAGAGTTATTAAAGGATCATCTATTATCTCATGGAAGTTAAAAAAATAGACAAACGTATCAAGATCATCTTCGGAAGCTGAATACCGCGCGACGGCAAGTACATATTTGGAGATAGTTTGGCTGCGATATCTGTTGAAGGACTTAAAGGTGTCATGTAACTTGCCAACTCGACTTTTCTGTGACAATCAAGCAGCATTGCATATAGCAGCAAACTCATTATTTCATGAACACATAAAACATATTGACATAGACTACCACATTGCGTGAGAAAAATTACAAGCCGGAATAATCAGTCTTTCTTATTTACTGACACAATACGCACTGCTGGGTAAGTAAGTTGCGAGTTGCGGGTTGATGATCTTCACCTACCAACTATTAAGGAAATAATGATTATCAAATTATACGCAATTATATGCAATTAATTTAATAATGATAGAATCCTGATTGGTGGATCACATAATTAACTTTTAATTTGGAGAAAAAAAAAATACATTTTTCTTAGATTGTATCACCCTGGAAGAATAATAAGAGTTAGTTACCGATTGTGTGTCGAATTAAGTTGAGAGTTACCGATTGTGTGTCGAATTAAGTTGAGAGGTTTAACTCTGTAATTTTATTATACTTACTTCTTTCTTACATAGCTTACCAAGATGAAATCCTATTTTTTTATAACCAAAAGGAGTAACTCTGAATCTAAGTTTCATCAATTGCAATAACTACGTCTATGCATAGACGCAACTCTGGTTTATAGACTGTGTCAGCACTGAGTAAATTTCTGATGTTTTTGCAGTCTTATGTTACTCAAGAAGATTATTTCTTGGGAACTCTAACAGTGAAGGAAACCCTCACATATGCAGCTCGTTTGAGACTTCCTTCTGATATGAGCAGAAATGAGATTAACAAGGTGGTAACCAATGTATTAGCTGAAATGGGTCTGGAAGATAGTGCGGAAAGCAGACTTGGGAATTGGCATTTGAGAGGAATAAGTAGCGGAGAGAAAAGAAGGCTTAGCATAGGCATTGAGATCTTAACTCAACCTCGTGTAATGTTTCTGGATGAACCCACTAGTGGCTTGGATAGTGCAGCCTCTTTCTATGTGATTTCTTCTCTATCAAACATAGCACATGATGGACGAATAGTCATATGCTCCATTCACCAGCCCAGTGGTGAAGTCTTCAACCTTTTTGATGATCTGGTCCTCCTTGCTGGAGGTGAAGCTGTATACTTTGGACAAGCAACAATGGCTGTAAAGGTGAGAAAGTTATTCGAGTTTTACCACTGGAGAAGACAAAGTTATAGCTTTTCTGTGAAGCTGCTAACTTCTCTTCTTGTTCAGTTCTTTGCTGATGCAGGATTTCCTTGTCCAACCCGAAGGAATCCTCCTGAGAATTTCCTTCGTTGTGTTAGCCCAGAGTTCGATAGTATTGCACCCTTAATACCTTCTAAAAGTGAAAACGTCAGTATTACAACTCATGCAGTATAGTTTGTTTCACTATTTTCAGCATTCTTAAACATGGTTTTGTGATATATAATCCTGGTGTATTGTGTTCAGAACGCCTCATCGTCGTGGAATTCTCTAATGAATATGACGGCAGAGGAGATTAAATCGGAACTGGTAATGAACTACAAGAACTCCATACTTTCAGAAAATGCAAGGAAAAAGATCAGAGAAATGAAAAAAAGTGTAAGTCAATTTGTAGAAGGCCACATATCAAACCATCTCTGTTCTCACATTTCTGTTGCTTCTGTCCCTTTATTACATTAAGGCACATACCAAGAGCTGGAAAAGACGACTACAATATTGGCCATTACCCTTTTTTCTTTTCTTAAGTGCAATTTGACTGGAGTAACTATAGTTATTGAAGGCTCGTATGTTGCTCAGTTGCAGGAAGAACCTTTAGTTGGGAAAATATATGATACCAGCTGGCTGAATCAGCTATGCACATTGACAGATAGATCCTTCCTAAATATGAGCCGAGACTTTGGTTACTATTGGCTTAGGATTGTATTCTATATCATGATGTCAGTGAGTGCTGGTGTTCTTCTTTTCAACATAGGAACAAGTAATGAAGCAATCATGACTAGAGGCAAATGTGATGGATTCGTCTTTGGCTTAATGATCTTTCTGTGTTTAGGTGGCGTACCCTTTTACCATGAGGAATTAAAGGTACTCAAAGCATTTAAGTTATCATATATCTCAATCTTAATTTGGTTCCATTAGACTAAATTAAACAAATAAAATTTATGGATATCTTCTTTCTTGACCCTTAAAAACCAGGTCTTCAAACGTGAAAGGTTTGGAAAGCATTATGGGGAGGCCATCTTTATACTCTCACATTTCCTCTCATCATTGCCTTTTGTTCTTGCAATATCCGTCTCTTCAGGAACAATAATTTACCACATGGTGAACTTTCATAAAGGCTTCTCTCATTACTTCTACTTCTGCATGAATATATTTAGCTTCATTTCTGCCACAGAGGGCTGCACATTATTCGTTGCAGCACTAGCACCCGACCTATTGGTAGCAATTGGAACTGCAACTGGTGTAATTGTGAGCAAATTCAAACATTCTACTCCTCAGTCTCATGAATTTGAAGTGTTATTTACCTAAAGAAATTAAGTTGTGCGCACAGGTATTCATGATGGTGCCATCTAACGTATTCAGAAGTCTAGCAGACCTTCCAAAGTTCTTTTGGCGCTATCCAATGTCCTATCTCAGCTACATTACATGGTCAATACAGGTACAAATGTCTGTACAACTACCATTTCTACTTCATAGTCTTACCTAGTTAAAACATAATTGCCACCTTATTCAGGATTTCCCACATTCTCTGGTTATTCAAATCACATGTATGAGTGCTTTAGAGGCACAACTATACCATGCTAATGCATTCTTCATATATTTAGGCTATGATGTTAATGATGCTCTTTCACTGTGAAACACAGGGTCAATTCAAGAATGACCTGATTGGTCTTGAATTTGAACCACAGATGGGTGGGGATGCCAAGATAAAGGGTGAATACATACTTGATGCTATGTTTGGAATTAGGACTGATTATTCAAAATGGTGGGACTTAGGAGTCGTAGTTTGCTTCTTGATAAGCTATAGAGTGCTGTATTACTTGGCTCTTAAACACAAGGAGAGAGCTTCATCATTGTTGCACATCAAAAGGACCCTCCAACACATTTTTCTCAAAAGACCCTCTTTGAAGGACAAATATACTTCTTCCAAGCGGCATCAATCCTTGCATCCTTTGTCAGTTCAGGAGGGTCTTAACTCTCCAATGTCCTAATTCTATCACTTTTCCTATTAAAGCTTTCTCTCTCATGTGTCTTAGTATATATTTAAAATATATACTGTACTTACCAATCCTTCTTCTGTACACATTATGGTGACATTCATATGTCAGCAACTTAACATTTATTGTCTTGGTGAAAATTGTTATATTCAGTGCGGTGAATGATGAATAGTCCCAAAAAAACAAAGATCAGAAAACAATATATGTTGACTGATGATAAAAGTTATTCTGGAACAGTGGAGTAATGTGTATTAGGATGGAAATGCGGGTTAGTCCACAGCATAGGTCTGCACCGCATAGTGATGTGGACTAATTTATCTGTTTCTGTACAAGAGTAAGTTCGTGTACAATTTTCTTGAAGAAATTTAATAAAAGATGTATCTTATTGAAAAATTGAATATAAAAAAATTTAATTAATTTTTTTTTATTGAAGCTGAAAAAATAAATAATAAAATTGAATAATTATAAAAAAATTGAATATAAATTGATTATAATTAAATAAAAATTTGAACTTATATTTGCTACTTATATAAAATATCAAACATCAATATTTTTTTTTTTTCCATTTCAAACATACTAAAACATCAATCATTCAATTAAGAAAAAAAATCAAACATCAATATTCTTTCATTTCAAAACATACACAAACATCCAAAACTACCATGATGTTAAACATAGCTAATTAAAAAATATTAATATTCTTTCATTTCAATAACATAATATACATGTTAGTACATTTCTCATTCATTCCTATTCAATTTGCAAATTAAAATTCATAGAATAAACATATAATTAAAATTAATGGTTTAACTAATATGATCATCGTATAACATAAATAGTTATCGTACAAAATAAAATATGATGATACTCAATCAACCGAGAAAGAAATGATGGTTCAACTAGTTCAATCCAATTTGAAAAAACAGTGAATTTCACCTTATATTTTTTATAATGTGCTACGGACTGACGACATGACCTGCCTTCCCTAATGTATGTAATCCTTTGAGTTCCATAGAAAAACTTTAATGTATGTGATTCATTGAATTCCATAGAAAAACTAAGGAAAGTGCTTATCAAGATAGTACATATTTAATAAACTTTTGCGCAATGGTTATATGACACTTGGCATATGTGGAGAAACAAGAAGGACAATGTTTTCAAAATATATTTAATTACCAAACATTTTCTTACATCTTTCTTTCTTGATCATTTTACCATAATAAAATTAACTGAATAAAAGGGTGTAATGAATATGAGTAATGTTATATAATAATAATAATATAATGAAAAACTAGAGCACTGAGAATAATATATGAAAGTGTTTGATAGCAGTACCATGTAAATAAATTTTTATTTTTCTATATTAATTTAAAAATGGAAATTAGTTATCGTATAAAGAATAACACCGCAAAAATGTTTAGTTTATTTTATTTATTTATATTTTAATAGATTTTGCATTTACATCTTTTTCTAAATTTTAAAAAATATTCACGTTATTGAATTTTTAATAAATTAACTAACATTACTTATATTTTTATTTATTTTATTTAAAATATAATCTTAAATAAAATTAAAAATTAAAGTTAAGAGTTTTAAAATATAAGACATTAAAAAGTTTATAAGGGAAAAGCCATAAATAAAATAAGAGAAATGGACCTCACATTATTAAAACACAATGAAAAGGAATGTTTATTAAAAATATGTAATTAAATGTATATTTCAAAAGGAACTGAGCACCATTATCTTTTAAAAATTTAATAATACATGCATTTAAACATATATTCAAATTAAGATTCCAAAAGTATTGTTTAAGTTGGAATAACTTGTAATATATGACATAAAAAGGTATTTTTTTTAAAAAAATCTGCATAGAGGTGCATTCATCAGGGCTATCTAACATCATTTACACTTTTATTTTCTTATTTAACATCCTTTTGTTTTTATTTCTCTATCTAATACCCTTTTGTCTTTATTTCCCTATCTAGCACCCTTTTATTTTTTATTTCCCTATCTAACACCATTTAATAAATAAATAAATAATAAATTATTATTTTTTGATAATTTTAATTTTGAATGCATTAAAAAATAAATATTTTTAGTGTTTAAAATAGTTAGAAATATAATTAATGAATAAAGAAATGAGTTTTTACAAAATAAAAAAGTAATAAATTTAAAATGTTTAGTGTAAAATTATTTTTTTAAGAATGAAGAAAAAAAAAATTAAACCCTACAACAACATAAAAGTTGAATCTATAAACATAAATTAATATTTATTTTTATTATTATTGACGATGTAATCATGTTAATTTCAAGTAAAAAATACATGATATAATTATAAAAAACCAAAGTCAATTAGTATTAATTAATAGTGGACACACAAATAATATTGAAGTGTCTACCCTAAATGCAAAATCCTAAAAAAAAAACTAATGCAAGTGTTACACTTAATGCTTAAAAATGAGAAGAAAAGAATGCAAAAAATAAATAAGTCTAGAAAATAAAAACAGCTATCAATAAAATAAAAACAAAAAACAGAAATAAATAAAGAATGACAAAAAAATAATAATAACTAAAAGCATAAAAAGATATAAAATAAAGACAAAACAAAATAAGATAAAGATAAAAGTTATAAAAAAATCCAAATAAGATAAATATAAAGAGATATAAGACGATACTAAATAAGTATATGTTGATCATAAAAAGGAAAATAAATGAAAAATGATCATTCATTTAATATTTTTTTCAATGGTACATTAAATAGTTTGTGCGAAATGAAACATAATTAATGACGAGAAATGCACAATCCAATAATGTTGGGACAAATTCTTTATGTGTGTCCTGGTGTTTGACAATATGAACATTTTTTTTTCGATCATGTTGTTCTCTTATATCCATATCAGTCCTTATTCAACTTGTTTTTTTTATAATTATGTTCTGTATTTTTTTACTTGAAATTAACATGATTACATCATCAATAATAATAAAAATAAATACTAATTTATGTTTATAGATTCAAATTTTATGTTGTTGTAGAGTTTAATTTTTTATTTTCTTCATTCTTAAAAAAATAATTTTTAAACTAAACATTTTAAATTTATTACTTTTATTTTTATTTTGTAAAAACTCATTTCTTTATTCATTAATTATATTTTTAACTATTTTAAACATTAAAAATACTTATTTTTTAATGCATTCAAAATTAAAATTATCAATTATTTTTAATTTATTATTTTTTAATTTATTTTTGAAATGGTGCTAGATAGGGAAATAAAAAATAAAAGGGTATTAGATAGGAAAATAAAAACAAAAGGGTACTAGATAGAGAAATAAAAACAAAAGAGTGGTAGATAGGGAAATAAAAGTGTAAATGGTGTTAGATAGGAAATTCATCCGCATTCGTCATCCAATAACTAATTCCTTTTATTTTATTATTTATTGAGAATGGAATTTATGATAAAGTCATACATGCTTTTTTTTACCGTAGAAAATGTTGATAGTTATATATTAAACATTTTGTGTTCAAAAAAAAAACTGAGGTGTTTCTTGTTTCATAGTGGTTTCTTCCTTAATTAGTCCACACTTTAATATTTAAGATAATTTTTTTATAGATAGTAAATATCATATTAACTATAAATAAAATTTATTTATAATATATAAGTGTTTATTTTAGAAATCGATTTTTCGAAATTAAAAAATTATTTTTAAATGATATCTGAATTATTTAGAATTTATCTTTAAAAAAAGTTTTGATATATATGGATATGAATTAACACGGTTATTCTTAATGATTATTTACCTCTTAATTAGTTGTATTATTTATACAGTTATATTTATCCATTTAATCTAATAGTGGCTGTTTTAGGTAAGAGTGATCGTTGGTTTTATGTGGTGGGTCAAATGAGTACACTGTATTTTATGGGTGATGATTCGTAACTTAGTGGAAAAAAATGATGAAATTGTTTCTCATGTGTTGAAAATAGAAAAAAACACGAGAAAGAGTTGGTAATGTGAAAAGTAGACACATAAATCAAGAATAAGAAAGAGTGATAAAAAAATTAAAAAAAAGAAAGTCAAGAAAGTTGAGCTGCATTAGAATCTTCCATAATGTCCACATTAAAGTGGCTCCAACCACACCTTTGTTGTTTTAAAATTCTTGTTGGAAGCTCCTCCATGTATGTCACAAAAACTCATAAACCTATAATTAACTTATCCCAACAACACATGCTAAACATTATATTACTTCCATTATAATTGGAACAACATTACTTCTTAAGTTTGACTTTCATAAATAAATCACAATTGAAAGAATGTTCTTTTTAATTAAATTATCTATACAAGTTTATCATTAATGATGTTGGCAAACATTTTTCATACCTACACTATGGGTGTGTCTGGATTGGGGAGGAGATTTGAGGGAGTGAATTTGAAGTGATTTTAGAGGAAAGTGAGATTCTTTGGATTGTGGTATATTAAAATAGATTTGTGAGGAAAGTTTATTGAATTTTGTGAATGATGTGATGGTTGTGTGAAAATTTTTAATTTTTTTAAAATATGTAAAATACAAGTTTACAAATTTGATTAATAATAAATTTTTAAAAAATTATAAAATAATTTAATATAAAAGAATTTAGAAATATATATTATAATTAAAATAAATTAAAATAAAAAATAATATTAAATTTAATAAAAATACGTATTAATAATTAAAATTAATATTTTATTTATTATTTATTTTATTATAATATACAAATTAATATTAATAATTAA
>Ga0123342_1007262_pt1 | contig 14741 bp, 13 predicted proteins | sample Turbeawhitnodule_FD_89960 | JGI IMG/M metagenome (GOLD analysis project Ga0123342, IMG submission 89960) | Root nodule microbial communities of legume samples collected from Mexico - Turtle bean Mexico white nodule | ecosystem: Host-associated > Plants > Roots > Nodule | place: Mexico: Nepantla...
GCTGATCTGGAACGCCTGTCCCGGGATGCCCGGCGCGTTGCTCGGCGGGAGCGCCGATCCGTAACGATTGACGACGTTCGTGGGAAGATCGAGCCGCTTCCTGTTTTGAACGAGGGCTATCAGCTGCGGGTCGGCATCCACGAGGCAGGTCACGCGCTGATTGCCGACGCGTTGCTGGTTGGCCACGTCGAGCGAGTGGAGATTTTCGACAACAGCGAGAACTTCGCGACGGACATTGACGCTCACGGAGTCACCGTGATGCGATACCCGACAGTGCCTTTTCAAACCAGGTGGGAAATGCTGAACCGGATCGCATTCCACCTGGCTGGCGCGGCGGCGGAAGAGGTCTTCTACGGCGACCGGTCGACCACAGCATCAGGAGCAGGACAAAGCGATTTTGCGACGGCAACGGAAATCGCTGTCGAAATGGTCACCCGATGGGGGTTTGGGAAATCGCCCTACTATCTCCCAGGCTCCGTAAACACGAACAATTCGGGAGAGCTTTGGCGCGATCATCGATTGAGGGCCGAAGTCAGCGAAATCCTTCAGACGGAATATGCTCGGGCTAGGGATATGCTCAGCGGTCTGAAGCAGACGCTGGCTGCGTTCGCGACCGAACTTGCCAGACACAAACGCCTGCAAGGAGATCAACTGGAAAAGCTTTGGCCCGTGCCATCTGCGCCGGGGGATACGGAGGCACTGAAATGCTGATCGCCATTAAATCCGCGTTTCCTTGGAGACCACTTCCTATTGCCCGGGGGCGTGGTGGGCATTCGACATGAAGTAGCGGAACCTGGTCGCGTCGATGCGACGCCCGTAATGGCTTGCTTTGGCCAGTTGGACTAAGCCTCGCGTCCGGTCCGCCCCCGCGAAACCTGACTAAAGGCCCAGCACCCCGAAAACACTCAATGACTCAGACTGCGACGGATAACCCGGCGCGTCATCCCCACCCCTTTGCCTTCACTAAAGGTCGGCCGCATGCGAGCATGGATCATCAGCGATCTCCACCACTCCCCGACTGATGCCCTGATGGGCATGCCATTTCGGGTTCCGGATGCGGACATCTGCATCTGCGCGGGCGACATCTCAGAAGATATTTCGATGAGCATCGCTTACCTGCGGCGCAATATCGAGCCGCATATGCCCGTGGTCCTTGTCCTTGGCAATCACGACTATTACAACAGCAGCATCGAGTTTGCGCTGGAACGAGCACGCCGCGAGATCGAGGGCACCTGCATCTATCTCCTCGAAAACCACAGCGTCGAGATGGCCGATTGCCGATTTATCGGCGCGACGTTGTGGACGGACTTCGCTGTTTCCGTCGGTGACGACGAGCATGTTCCGCCTGAAGAACGTCGGGAGAAAGCCTTCGGCCTAGTGCCGTACCTAATGGCAGACTTCGAATGTATTTTTCGATCCGACGAAAGACGCGAAGGTGAAATCGGGCTAGTCACCGTTCGCGAAATCCTTGAGCGCCATATTGCGAGCCGATCCTTTATTGACCGCGAACTGGAAAAACCGTTCGACGGCCACACATTCGTCCTGACGCATCACGCACCCCTTATTCAGAGCTTCGATCCACTTTTCTACGGGGACATAACCAACGCGGCGTTCGGAAGTGATCTGTCCGATTTGATTGCGCAGCGACGGCCGTCGGTTTGGATACACGGCCATATCCATAAATTCCGTGACTACATGGCTGACAAGACGAGAGTGATCTGCAATCCAAGGGGCTATGGCGGGGAACGAGGCATGTCAGGATTTCGGCCGGGTTTCGTCATCGATCTTTGAGCTGGCAGCATGAATAGGACTCCGGATGAGCTGGAAACTGAAGCGGGTCAAGCAGTGTGACAAGTACCCTTGGAAGGTGTCCACGAACCCTCACGATATTCCGGATGGCTATAGCGAGGAACTGCATCGGGCACTTGAACGCACGATAGCTGAGCCGAGATCGCTAAGCAGAACGGATCGCGTTATGGCCTGCCATGTGAGCATCCGCCAGGGGAAGAAGCCCACTGTGTTGGCTGGCTCATGAACCAGATCGGGCCTGGCAACAACATCCCTCTGCGCCTTCAGGTTATGTCATGCGAAAACATCGAGGCAGTTATCCTAGAGGGCCCACAACACGAGCGGTTCGAAGACACCCTGCCGAATCCCGACCGCATGGCGGTAGACTAGCATTTCCCGTTTTGGTCGTGTCCTCGGCAAAGGCTTCGTCCTCCCGGACAGACCGCCTTACGCATCCTCGCCTGCTTTTGCGGAACGCTCGGCAGTAGCTTCAATAGCGTTGCGGCAGTTGCGGCAAGATCAAGGGTCCGATGAGGAAAGGCCCGCCTGATGTTACTCATCGGAGCGTTCAAGCGGTCTGAGACCAAAGCTGACCGATTGCGGTCACCGGCTAGTGATCTTCTACGACAATGTCTCACTATGATAATGACGTGGCCTGATATGGTGGCGTATCTGCTAGAACTGGGTCTCCCCGTCAGTCTTGACGTGTACAGGTCATGTACTGTGTATAGGTCTCTCCGTCTCTAGTGATTTCCCTGATCATTTGCCCAGATGACCTGTCAATTACGTCCCTATCTCGCCCCCATATGATCTCATTATTATCTGACGAATACCTTCCTTCCGCCGATTTATACCTGACGCCGCCTCGATAGCTAAACTTCCTATACGCATGCGAGGCCCGAAAAAACTCAAGCTCGAAGCGAATGTTCCGCTCGTAAGCGGAGCCGTCTTTTCTCTCAACGCCCCTACAATCGAAAAACATGTCGGCTGAAATGGCGGTTGAAGGAATAAATACTGCAGACATTGTAAATGCACTCCAGATGGTGGCTTTCATGTTTACGATCTCCCGAGTGATACTCCGAGAATTCCCTCCACTATTTTAGCATGTACTGAATAACTTGCAATTCAACTGGACAGCTGCTGCGCTGTTCCGTGATCCAAGTATCGGCATTTTCCGGGAACAAACGCAGACACATCCATCAACAAGATGTACATGCAGTAATACTCATCCGAATGTTCTGACAGATCACACCGCGAGCGGATCGGCGCACCTGGGTGAACCACGATGTCATCACCAACACCAAGGCTGTTCCTGCTCGCAACTTACGCGTCATCACGCACCTCAGGCTAGTTTACAAATCTCATCTTGCGAACGTTGAGCCTGCCGCCGACTGTCTCTTGTCGTACCAGGAGACCCAGTCGCCAATGATCAGGCAACCGGGAGCAAGGGCATAGCTGACCCACTCTCTCCAGCGCTATCACAATGGCCGTCGCCCTTGTGGCCGTAGCCTCCGCCAAATTGGATAGGTCAAAACCGCCAAAGGCAGTCCGGTGATATGGATGGCTATCTAAACCATGAGGCGAAAGCGGTTAATATGCACTTACTCTGCAATCGAGCGAGTAATAGAAATCGCAATTGAATGTGATTTCTACTCCTGGGCAAGAGGTAACGTCGGTTTCGAGGAACCCGCCGTTGTCGGATAAATCAAAAGTTTGATTTAGCGCGGCAGAATTCGACTTTAAGAATAGTTTACCGGAACGGATTTTCCCGCTGGACCATGTCCGCACGTCTTTCCAACCTTCAAGCCGAACTTTGATAGTCCCGTCGAACAATGTCGAAACTTCGCCTTGATCGCCCAGTATCAAGCGGTCAGTCTGGCCAGCACTCGGGCATGCATGTGCGAGGTGAGGTAACGCGGTGAGAATTACTAAGGCTTGGATTGTAACCCGTGACACCGCCTTGCTCCTCTATTCGCCGTCAGACAGAGCTTCGGTCGAATCGGCGCGGCCGTTGGCGGGCCTATCGCTACTAATACTGAAGTTATTAACCTTCTCCTTAACGCCGTCAGCACCACATTGTAGGCAATTGCGGACCGTGGAACCAACTTTATTAGCGTTCTTAATACCCGAAGATAAAGACCCACTGTGCTTTAGCTTATAAATATTATTGCGGATTGCACTCCAGCAGTCCGTTTCCTCCGACCCTGTGTTGCAGTCGACTTTTTCGACAGTCGTCGGAACTGGCGAAGCTGAAATCCAGAGCGTCAAGACCGAAACCAGCATGTCACCACCTCCCAACGATTGCAATTTACATAAATACGCCCTGATAATTCTTTAGACAACTAAGCCAATATGGTGATGACGCGATCATATTAGTGGTAATTCATCGAATCTGAACCGTTCAGCGGGCGGCCTTTGACGCAAGCGTCTCGGCAAACGACGCTGGCACCATCGCCCATTATCGCGATAGCGACCCCAATCCTGAAACCGAACGAATTTGAACAGACTTTGTCAGGGCTTAGACAGTCGCGCCCGCATCCAAAAAGCCCGCCGCCTTCAAGCGAGGCTCAAGTGCAGTGACTGCTTTGACTGGAACGCCCAGAACAAAAAGATTGCGAGCGCGAGTGAGCGCGACGTAGCCGATTTTGCCATTCTCTGTTTGGGTGCCCGCCAAAAGCTCCTCAATATTGGATTTGCTAGCAACATACATTACTCCGTCTATACTTTCTCCTTTGACCTTGTGCACCGTCGACATTCTGAATTTTGGAGATTCCAAAGCGTTTGCATCGGCAGCCCGCATCAATGGCGTGTCTACGAGAGCTTTCCTTGCGAGTTTGTTCCCAAGGTTTTCCCCTGGCTTCAAAGCAAAAAGCGTTTCCAATCGTGCTATCAGCTCTTTGACCCGAGCCAACAACAGGGGATGCCACTCGGTGACCGCTTTTAGCGTCGCCGATGGCAACCCTGTCGCCGGGTTCTTAACAAAATTCCATATTTCTCTGCGAACGGCTCGCATCGCAGCGTCTGCCGCCTGCCCCTTAATTTTTGAAAGCAGATCACCGTGGTTATCGGCAAGCAACCCAACAATTCCAGCGCAGGTCATTGCAAAGGCTTGATCGAAGCGCTTTGCCCTGTCTCTCCAAATTGCGCTCGCCACGAATGCTTTGACGACGCCCTGCCCTTGTGGTTCCCCAGGCCCGCTCCAAGTGTTGAACAGCTGTGTTGCTCGAAAGATCACAACGCCTTGTGATACGTCAATTTCTGCCGCATCGAGAAGAACTTTGAATCGTTTCAGCGCCTGTTCGCGTTGCCCCTCATCAACTGGGATGTAATATGCACCGCTGAGGTTCTCGGGCACGGCCCGGTTAGGTTCATCCTTCCTGCCAGAGAGGTTGTTGGCGATTGTGACGATGGCCGGAACAGATCGGAAATTGGTCTCCAACGCTTTTGCCATAGTGCCAGGCCGCTGGTGGTAGTTTTTAAGAAAATCTCCGGTTGCTCCGGTGAATTCGAAAATTCCCTGATTTATGTCGCCAATCAGTGAAAGGTTCGCCCCCGCGCTAGCAATCTTCTCCAAGAGCGCTTGATGGACAGTGCCAATGTCCTGAGCTTCGTCGACTAATATGTGTGGGTATCGCCGTGCAATTGCACGAAGTACGAAGGGGGCGTCCCGCAGAAGGCGATAAGCCCAATAGCGGCCGCTTTCGTGTGTGTATGCACCGACTGCCGCAAGCTTCTCCAGTCCAGATTTCGCAGCGGTGGGATCAATAACTATCCCGGCCCATTGCCCGACCCGGAAGGAAAACTTTCCCCCCTCAATTGTAATGCGGAGGTCAGAGGTTCTGGCGGGCTTCGCGCCATCCCAAACCGTGAATCCTTTTAAGAACGGTTCGTTCCCTTCCACAAGGAACGGGCATCTGTCGCATCCCATCACTAAATGGCCATGGGGTCGAAGCAGATTTTTCGTCAGAAATCCGTCAACGGTATCAATTTCAACAGTTGTTCCGGACCGGTTAGCTTGGCTTACAAGCGATCCGTATTCCCGTTGAAAGGTTTCCACGGCCACGTTCGAGAAGGAAAGCAGTAATACGCGACCAGTTAAATCCGTCAGTCGGCTGCGCATTGCCGCTACGCGATGTACCGCCGTTTTGGTTTTTCCACTTCCCGCACAGGCGGAGACAACAAATGGTTCCGCAGGGAGTTCGACAATCTCTTCCTGCTGTGGGGAGAGCTTGTCTACAACTGACATGCGTGCTCCACGGCCTTTTGGATGTAGGGCGGCACCGTGATTTCCAATCCTTGCTCCTCGATCTTTGCTGCGAGCGCTTGAGCAAACCTGCCTTTCTGTACGTTGTTTTGGTCCCGCTCAAACATTCCTCGAAACAATGCTTTAGCCTTACCGGCATCGTCCTTTTCGGTGTCGACGACGCCTCTCAGGTTCTTGGCGATCACCGGATGGATTTCTTCAAGAGCCTCCAGCATTGCAAGGCGGTTCTTTTCCTCGAATGCAAAGTCATATTCAAATGTTTTCTGCCCGTGGAAAACCTTGAGGAACTTGTCCTCCAACCCCATCATTGAGGCTGTGTTGTCAGAGACGACAATTTGTTCTGTTGGCGACGGATAGTGCGCGTGCTTCTTACCTTCCGCATCCTCGATCTGAGGATCGGCGTCAGTAATGACCGAGACCGGGATTTGAACCCCATTTTCACCGAACAAAGGCATGAAAGAGTCGAAGTTCAAGCCCTCAACGCTGATTAGGCTGACCCCATGATTTCTAAGGTCGAATCCCTCCCTAGCGGCGAGAAGGTTGACCATCAGCAACTCCGCAGCACCCTCAACGAAAATCACCCGTCGCGCGAAGAATATTTCTGCCCGGGTCACATCCAGATACCGCTTCAGCTTCTCCTTTTTCCCCTTTGCGAAGGTCACTGATCCCGGGTGAAAGCTCTCAACTTTCCCATCTGCCTCATATAGGCAGGCGATAGAATTTAGATCGGCGATACTGGCGAAATTTGGGGAATGGCTCGTGACGAACACCTGTACGTCCCGCTCGCCGACGCCGCTTTGGATGCTGGACAGATATTTCAACAGCACCGCTTGAAGCTGGGGATGGAGGTGTGCTTCTGGCTCTTCAACGATAAGGCTGCGGTAGGTTGCCTCTGCGTTTTTTGATAGCTCGCTTAGAACGACCGCCATGAAAATCAGATTGTTGTAGCCAAGACCGTTGCGTTCGATCTCGAATGTGTCCACCAGAAGTGACAGCCGCGCAGCAAGCTTACTAAAGTCGCTCCCGGCAAGTTCGACGTTCAAAACCTGCGCAAGGCGATCCCCGAGCATGGTTTGATGTCGGCCCGAAACCGCATCTTGAGCGTCCTTCAAGACCTGAAGCTCTTTAAGCTTTGCATCTAGGTCTTTCAAGTGAGCCGCGACCTCCGTCTTAGCTGGTTCGTCTGTGAGGAGATGCAGGAGCCTGGAAAGTTGACTGTGGCGGCTGGGTCTGAGACCTTGTTCCGCATCTCGCAATGGCGGAAGATAAACGCTACGCAGATTTTCAAGCATCGCTGACGACATTGAAACGTCTTCGAAGGCTCCACACCATCTGCGGGGACGCAGTCGTCCAGATTTATCCGGCTCACCAAATGCGACACTTAGAACCGCTTCGAGTTTCCCATCGGGTTTCTCGCGCAAAGCGTGGATGAAGTCGGCCTCATCGTCCCCACTTAGCTCATCAAACACAAATTCGAAGGCGATTTCACCACTCGCACTTCCCGCTTTCGGGATGTGTATATCGTCGACGGTAAATCTCGGGTATGGATCGTCGGCTCCCGCAAGGAGTGACCGAAGGGCATCAACGATGGCGGTTTTGCCGATGTTGTTTGGTCCGACGATTACATTCAGGCCGGCCTTGAACCGAACCACCGTGTCGGAAATCCGTCGGAAATTTTTGATTTTCAATGATGCAAGATGCACGCGAATCTCCACCCCATATAAAACGCAGAGTGATCCGCTGGGTCCACAATTACAAGTGTATGTTCGCTCACTCAATCGCACCGAGCGGCGACCTCCGCTCTAAACGTCAGCCAACCGTTGGTTACGCTTTCTCAGCGACTTTCGCCCATTCTCAGCCCAATGAAGAAAGCCGCCAACCAGAGCCTGACAGATAACTGGAAGCAAACGCGCCGCGTTGTCCTGCAACGTGATGGCTTTAGTTGCGTGTCATGCTCAACGAAGGTGTCGTCCGCCGACGCCGACGTGCATCATCTATTGCCTCGATCCATGGGCGGCTCCGATGAACCCTCAAATCTTGTTACCCTCTGCGATGGCTGCCACGCCGCCCATCACCCGAACCTGGCAGGAAGCCTTGCCCGGCAGGTAATCGAGCGCTGGGCAATGCGTTTGGCTCGATGGCTAGACAAAGAAGCGCGAGACCTTGAGACCACCATGAACTTTGGTCCCATCCTCCGGCTCTTTGGCGCATCCTATTTTCGCGACGGTCAGCTACCAATCGTTTTGGCTGCGCTCACCGGAAAATCCATTCTCGTCGTCAGCCCGACGGGGTCCGGCAAGTCGCTCTGTTTCCAGCTGCCCGCCATGCTGCGAAAGGGGATGACCATTGTCGTCAGCCCTCTGAAAACGTTGATGGCCGACCAAGTGTCAGGGCTGCTCCGAAAGAAGATACCGGCGACCTTCGTCAACAGCGGGCTCAGCCATGACGAGAAGGAAATCCGATATTCCATAGTCGAGGAGCATGCCGTGAAGTTCCTCTATCTCGCGCCCGAGCGCTTCTTCGTTCGGCGACAAGAGGAGCGAGACGCCTTGGCACGAATCCAGCCAGAATACATGGTCGTCGACGAAGCTCATTGCGTCGATCAATGGGGCCGCGATTTTCGCCCCGGATACGGGCGTTTGCGGGAGGTGCGCCAGAACTTGGGTTCGCCGCCGATTTTGGCGTTCACCGCGACTGCCGGACTAACGATGCAGAAACGCATCTTGGCATCCTTGGGGATTGAGGATGCAACGGTGTTCGTTCGCGGCGTTGATCGGGCGAACATCGCATTGATCCGGTGGCGCTGTGCCACCGCCTCTCGTCATCTGGAAATTGCGAAGTTGCTGCGCATGCCGTTTATCGCGGGACGGAAGGCCATGATCTTCGTTCCGACGGCTCGTATTGGTCAGGAACTGCAATCCAACCTGCGAAACAGTGGTCTTGACGTCCCGTTTTACCATTCAAAACTCGGAACGGAGTGGGAGCGCCAGGAACTGCTAAAGCGCTTCCAAGGGGAAAGCCGACCAGTTGTCGACCATATAATCTGTACGAACGCCTTCGGCATGGGCTTGGATGTTCCCGACGTTCGGCTCGTTATCCACTGGCAACAGCCGTCGTCAGTGGAAGATTACCTTCAGGAGTTCGGCAGAGCCGGGCGCGATGGCAAACAGTCGGCAGCGATCATATTCACCGAAGGCAACCGGGCCGGGCGCGATGTTGGCCTCCTTCGTTTTATGGCCGAAAAGACGTCCGGCAGCACCGAACTCGATGAAGTCACTGCTCGGTCAATGCTCGAACAGCGTTACTCGCAGATTGATGACCTAAGTGTGCTGCTCAACGCCAAGGGCTGTCTGCGAACCGGACTCGTCGAATATTTCGAGGGGCCGAAAGTCCCGGCCCGGCGAGGGCTCGGACGCATGATCCTCAACTGGGTATTCAGCAGCGACAGTAAGGTGCGGCGCTTCCGATACTGTTGCGACGCCTGTGCGCGACAAGGCCGCCAGTCCAAGGCTCTCTCAGACCATGTCATGTCGGTGTTCACACGTTTCTGAGGCTGACAGTGTTGCGCCTTGGTCGCGATGCCTGGCGTTGCAGTTTGGTCCGAATCTCGTCATCTCGGTGCTCTGCCGTCGCCGAGAAGGGGTCGGTTGACAATCTGGTTAGCCCGTTTACCTTAGATCGAGCGGAGGCAAATCGACTTGCTTGCTTGGGGCTGGTCAAAGGCCCGTCAGCGTTGCGCAGATATAAGCGCTCGTACCATTCCAAGACTGCGGAGGGACGCATATAGGTGTCGTCTTGTGCGAGGAATATCCTCACAACTGAGGGTCCCATTGCTCATGTACTGCCGTTCTTAGGTCTTGCTGAATCGCTTTTTCAGGCGGCCGATTTCGAGTGCAGACGCAGGCGGCCGAAGACCTCATTAAAGAGCGCAGGGTACTCACCCAACTGCGGGACTGAGAATCTGCTCGTATATGGATCGAACACCACGTCGACTCCCGTGACGATTTTCGTCTTCGCACGGCATTCAGCCTGTAAGAAGAACGAAGAACGACCGTTGGTACTCCGTATGGATGCGCTAATGTGCGCCTCTCGGTCACGCTCGCCAGCAAAATCAAGTGTTCTTAGACAATGCCGGTGACGCCCCTTTCAATCCACGTTCACGCATCGCCAAATACGAAGTTCACCCGGTACGTTTTAAGCGTCACCTGCGGTAGGATTGAAGCCGCAGACAGCGCCCTCTCTTGGAAATCTGGTGCGACGAGAAGACCGCGTATTCTGTTGCCTGCAATGCCTTTTTTCGCAGCAACTTCGCCCATATAGCTAAGCAACTGAGCCACGGCCTCTTTTCCCGCTTTCACGGCTTTGACTTCGATCACCACCAGGTTTCCATCTTTGTCCGTGGCCGTGATGTCTCTGAAGTCCTCCTCTGAACCGCCGTCTGCTTCTGCCAAGCCCGGCTCAAGTTGCGCCAGATTTCTCCTGAGTGCCAGTTGCAGATCGCGCTCAAGCGAGAAGGTCAGCACGACCGCTTCATTCTCTTTGATTTGGGTCAAGCCATTGTCTGGCTGAATGGCCGTGGCGATGATGGTTTGAGATTGGCCGTCCCGGTCATCCCGATGTATGAGCCGAATGTGCATCTGAGCACCCTTGCTCTCCCGGATTACCGTGTGGCCAAGGAACTCGGCCCGCTTGAATACGTTGTATTGGCCCTGACCGGTATGACTGCTGATCTCGCCCATCGTTGTGCCTTCGGGTCGAGCGGCTAGGCTTATTGCCAATGCAGCGTTGTCGCGAACATTTAGTCCGAATCTTGAAACATCCACGGCTTTCCCCCTCCTCACGGAATTCCGGCATCACCGGCAAACTGCGCTTGTAATTTTGCAAGCTGCTTTTCCAAGGTTTCAATTCGCGCAGAAAGTTCGACTTCCTTTTCCGTATTTTGAGATGCCAGGGAGGCCTCGGCGTTTTCCTGCCGCTTCAAAAGAGCCTGGTCGACGTTCCGTTGATCCGCTGCAATGCTTTCCAACTTTGTGTCTATTGAGCCTATTACCGCATTCGTCTCACTAAGCCTACAATCGAGAGCATTGGCCGAATATGTATACAACCCATTGGCAGCAACCCAATCGTTGATGGACTGTTGTCCAGGCGTCATCGGTCCAACTGTCCCCCGTCCCAGTTCAATGACTTTTGGAACTGGCTGCCGGGCTCCGCAACGATCCTGCCCGTACGCTGCTGTTGCGGATACGCTAACAAGAAGCATTGCGAGCAGATGATCTTTCATGATTTCCTCTCAACGCGTGGGTATGAGCAATCTTATTGTCTCATCAATCAAAGTCGACGGTTGCGACAAGAGACAAGTAGTGATAAATCTATCACTCCCGCTGGCGATTGTATAGCGCTCCACAGCTCAAGCGAAACACACACACGCCTTATGTTGGTAAGGTTTGTCTGGGAGTTATTGTATGAGCGCACTTATATTACTGGCTAGCGTTGGAGGACTGCAACTACTGCATACCTCTCTAGACCTGCCAAACATTATCCTTTAGATAAACCTTTTAAGCTATGTACTACCTAATACAGTAGCGATGCCATGGTCTGGCGAGGAGGAGACATGGGCCATACCCTGAAATTCGGGATGTCACTTTCACTGTCCCTTTTGCTGTCCACGACCGCTTTGTATGCGGCGGACGCCTCACCTCTGCCTGCCGTAGCTAAGTTCGGAATATCGTTCATGACGGCTGGTTCACAACTATATGAAGCAGGGACCGCGCCGTCGGTAGTACCCGCAGACGCTGACAAGGCGACACGGCAAGTCGGGAGCTTGGTCGACCGCTACAAGAAAGACATGAGGTCCAACGCCGCCGCAACCGACCTCGTCAAATCAACAGGCGAGCTGATTATCGGAACAGCGGTGATCGCAGGTTCGTCAACCGGCGTCGGAGCTGTGCCATCAGTGATCGTGGGCTCACTGGCGACTTGGGGAAATGATGCCTTCGCCGGTTACCTCCAAGCGGAGGGCAAAAAGGCAGCGCAGCAAGTTCTCGCCAATGGCCTGACGGAATGGGACGCAAGCAGCGGCGTCAAATATGACGACATCAAAAAGATGATCGCAGATGGTAGGGCGGACGAGGCAGCTGCAAAGTTTCATGAAGCGACGAGTGCCCTGAACTTCATGAATTCGGAACTTGCCGACTTTCCTGGTGGAAAAGAGATGGCAGAAAAGCTTCTCTTCAAGACGATAGCCGATACGGAGCGCAGCACGCTGGAGCAAACAGGCAGGAATACGGCTGACATCAAAACACTTGAGGCCAATCTAAAGGCCACAAAGCAGATCATGGACGAAACTGGCGAACGCATGGAGACTATGAATGATCGCCTGAGCAATGTCGAAACCGATCTTGCAGCAAGCATCAGCAGTATGGACCGCTTGGCCCGGTCAAACGAACAGCAGTTGGGCATGATCAGCGACATTCTGTACGGCCAACAGCCAACCGCGATCAAACTCGAAATGCTCAAAGACCCGAAGGTCAAACCAGGGTTGACCGGACAGGCGCGTGACGATCTCATTCAAGTTTTGAAGACCCAGAAAATCAAAGAGGACATCATAAAGGATTCCGGCGAGATCATCGGCAACATCCAGGGCATCAGCTCGATAATGAATAGCCTGAATCTCGGCTCGCCTGAAATCGACACAGCAGTCAATGTTGCAAGCGTTGCGCAAAACGCGATGGCTCAGGCCTTGACGGGCAATTATATCGGTGCGATTGCCGGAGCCCTCAGCGTGTTTGGCGGCAGCAAACCAAGCCCGGAACAGCAATATTTCAATGCGATCATGGGGAGGCTGGATCAAATAGACCAGAAGCTTACCACGGTCATTGAACTGCAGCAGAAAACGCTTGAAGCGATTCAGAGCCTGTCCAAGCAGCTTGCTAATGTTGAGGAGCGCCTGAATAAGCGCCTAGATACCATTCAGATCGAACTGCAATACGTGGCGGCCAACATCCAGGTCCTTATGTGGAAAAGTGTTACGTCCTGCGGCACCGCCTATGGATACCGGGCATCGAACGGCGAGCAATATAACGACCAGACCGAATCTTATAATACCACGGCAGATTTGTTCAAATACATGTCGGTTCGAGGCATCGAAGCCCTGGAGTGCGCGGCGCAGCTCGAAAGCTTGTTCCTGTCGGTCAAAAATCAAAAGTTGTTCGGAAACGGGCTGTCACTAAAGGCTGCTCCGTATAGCAGTTTTCCCATCCCTCAAGCGCAGAAAGACAAAGCCGAAAACTTGCGAACCTTCCTGGAAGACGTGAACGGGCGGGCCTTTAAGGTCTTCAAGACTGGCTGGAAGCAGGAGTGGGGCAACGAAGTAAACGGCTTGGCCCTCTTGGGCTCTCCCGCTGCGACGAGCAAAGGCGTCCGTAGCCGTTTTGATGAAATTGCTAAAAGCCCGAAGTCGGCCTGTTCTGAAGATACATTGCTGTCACAACGATTAAGAGCTTTTTTCTGCTCTTCGAGATTCGCGTTACAACAAGCTCCAAGGGACATCGACACCGCCACCGAACTTAATGCAATTGCGTTGTTCGAAGCGCTGATGCTCGATCCCATTCTACGTGATCAAATGCCAACACTCATTAGTTGGACAGCATTCGCTGCCAGGCCGTATGACCTTCGGAGAAGTGACGATATGAAGAAATCCTACGCCAATATGGAGGACGTTGTAAAATACGGTTATCCATATGGCAAGGAACTTATCTTAAGCGCACTGGACATAGTCGACATTGCAATCGGTCAACAAGCAATGCTCCACGGCGACATGACAGCAAAGTTTGTCTACGACGCACTGTGGGACAAGAACTCCAATTTGCCGTCTATCGATGCGGACACAGATGCCGCGAAGCTTTTCGCTAACGCGAGCAATCCCTGGCTGGCCGAGAACGTGTTGATGTTTTTCATGGAGGACGGCCTCGATGATAATATGAAGGTCCAGGACATCAGGATACCCTACAACAACGCCTTAGCCCCGTTCTTTGACCCGACGCTGAAACCCGACGAACAGAAATATGTTGGGCGAATATTCCTCAAATCGCTTTTCCATTTTCCAGACACGGTTGACTATGAAGTTCGGGAGGAGCCAGACCCGAACAAGACAAAACGGGTCTACATCATTTTTCCGGGGACGATTCCTGTGGCTGTCCGAATGCCTTCAGCCGAAGACATGAACACCCGCACTCTGGTCTATCCCGAATCGCTTCTCGCTCTAATACGCCAAAGAGAGATGCTCGTTGAGCGTTATGTCGACTATGACTTGCTTTCAAACGCAGCGAGCGCCGATGATCTGAGCGTAGCAGTCAACGTCCTTCTTCATCAGGGGGAGGTCCGCTGAACAGGAATGTTCGGGTAAGGCTCAGTCTTGACACGCCTCCCAGGAGTGTCTGGAGAACCGGGAAAGCACCGCCAGATCGTTAATCATCTTCGCGGAGCCTGCACATCTCAATTCAGGCTTCGGCTTCCCGAAGGCGTGCTTCCAAAAGTTCCAGCTGAGCTTCGAGGCCCTGCGTTTTGTTATTGACCTTGCCCCGTTGAAATAATCCATTTTGAAGTAAGCTCTGGCCCATTGAGAGGACCAGGGAATGAAGCGCAATCGTTTCACAGACGAACAGATCATCGGCATTCTGAAGGAGCACGA